>Ga0209367_1012303_pt1 | contig 11212 bp, 8 predicted proteins | sample WorMetLIZISLAND2_FD_187412 | JGI IMG/M metagenome (GOLD analysis project Ga0209367, IMG submission 187412) | Marine gutless worms symbiont microbial communities from Max Planck institute for Marine Microbiology, Germany - Olavius geniculatus... ... | reverse complement strand
GATAACAACATTCGGCGTTATGTAGCAATTTGGAACATTTGCGTTTAACACGGTAAGGTGATGACGCAAATTAGGTGAGGTGAAAAATGAGTGCACCTCGCATATATTTGTATCGTTTGCCATCTTTCTGCCAAAAATTATCAAAATCGGTGGAAATTTGACGCAGTTCTGACAAAAACAACTCTGCTTAGTTTTTTTGGAGACACGGTGTACTTTTTTGTTTCAATAGTCTGTTGTGTATCGTATGTCAATAGCTCAGTCTATTAGATGTTACTTTTAAAGTCAACTTTCTTGACCTGAGTCATTGCTTGACAGTCTAGTTGATTTTTGATTGCTTTAAAAACTTTTGTTGTCCTATTTTTTCTATGAGTTTTTTGCTATGTTTTGTTTCTGACACTTGGCTGTGTCTTGGATGTACAGTGCAAACCAGATAAACCAGTATTTCTGATGACTTGGGAGGGAAAGAATCCAAAACTCCCATCGATTCTTCTCAACTCTCACATCGACGTGGTACCGGTCTTTCCTGTGAGTGTTGCTGGCTATGTTATCAGTTTGTGTAATTTTATTAGCTGCATTGTATGTTTGCTTCAATAGGACTACTTTTGTGAGGTCTCCAAGGTCCATCTGCTGATCAGCGTGAAATTTTACACGATGACCAGTCGTAGGCCGAATTTTATAATGCCAGTCCAAAATTTTGGGTGGCTGTTCCCCTAAAAATTGTCGGGGCCAAAAACATGCAAAATTTGGTGCGATTTTGTACAACTTCAAAGTTTGGCAGTCAGTATCTCCGGAATGGATGAAGATATTCAAAATCGGACAAGTATTTGATTGACCGCGATTCCTCCCACATTAGGCAAAAAAGTTGGGTGAACTTTGGTTTAGTAATAACGGAAATGCCGATGTGAAATCATACCCACCCAAGTCGTCTTTTTTGGAAGACCATATTTTGATCTCTAGGGGTGTTGCGCCCCAAATTTTTACACACGCTAGAGAATGATCAAATCTTACTAGCATATTTCCCGCCATTGACTAGGTTCCCCTTTACAATTTTTTTCAAAGGGGGTCCAAAAATGGCGTATTAAGTGCAAGATCTTTGGAGGCAGGGGGAGTAGCCTGTCACAGTTGGTCTGTCTCGCTGACATATATATAGCACTTGTATTTAAGATAGGCATTTCTAGTTAATTTTGTCGCATGGTCACTCTATTTTGTGCACCCGTTTGTTATTATAATGTGGCAGGTTTACTTTGTTGTCGCTCGAGTTGTTTGTTACAGTCTCGGTGTAACTACCACTAGGCCTTATTGTCTGTATTATCTGTATTGGTGTTGTCACCTGTTACGTGTCATCACCTCACCTGAACAACGCAGGTACGACCAACGGGCTGCGAGCCGAAGCCGTGTTGCTGTCTGCATTTGAGTTTGGGCAGCATTCTGAGTTGTTGTGTCAATGAGATGAGTTCACTGTGTTGTGAAAGCGAGATTTTGACAGGCTGAAATAGTTGTTCCTGCGGGAAGGGTGTTGGCAGATCCCTACTTCCAGGCCGATTGTTTGATGGCAGTTTGGGGGATTTTGACCAGCCAGTCATGTTACTCTTTCATCGAGTCACATCTTTACAGCCACTTACGAGTGGTAAGATTATTTATCGTGTTGTTGTTCTTTTTTGTGTCATTGTGTATTTTGACTTAGGTGTAATATTGTTATAACTGCCCGACGATCTGCTGATGATGGGCATGAAGTTAGGAGTTATATTCTTTGACTTAGTATCTATTGGTAATTTCAGCTATTATTGTGTTATTTTTGCATTTTTCAGCAAACTCATTGATCCTAAGTGTGTGTTTTGCTCTGTCTAGTTTTACTTATATAGTCAGTGTGAGTGCACTATGAGTGTCCATTGTCTGGGCTGTAAGCTTGGAGCTGACGATGTGCCGAGGCGAGGAAGATTTGTTTGAAATGTGGAGACCATGATTGAGTTGCCGACAACGTACTCGAGCCGCTAGTGACGTTCTCCGAGGAGTTCTTTGGGCCGTCAGACTGAGGGAGGAACGTCGACGTGAGACCCGTTCTCCCAGCCGCCACCAAGCCTCTTCATCGTTGCTGGACAGTCACCAGGACTGCAGTTACGAACCCATGGGTCGTGAGTCATATGGTGTTGTTAATTGTCTCTCGGCCTGGTTGTAATTTGTTTCTTTTCCTTGGTGATTGTTTGCCCAATTGGGGATTTAGTTTTCTTTTGTTGATATTGTGCTCCATTTCGTGACATTGCTGGTAAACTATCAGGACTGAAACTGTATAAAACTGACTTGTATTATTGCCTGTAACTGACATTCTCTGACATTTGATTATTTTGATTGAACCACTGAATTGCTAGATTTGACTACATTTCTGTAATTTAGTGCAAACTGACATTATACTGAATTTGTACTCGGTTGAGATCTCGATAGTTCTAAACTTTGGTTATTTTGTATAGTGTAGGTAGGTTGTGCGAACTGATTGTGTTGTATGTTTGTATTTTGTTTGTTAGACTCCTGTATATAAGATTGATGACTGTCTGGAGGATAACAGGGAAGATTATTAGAACTACCATTATGTTAATTACATATGCACGCATATAATGGAGTTCTTACAATTTTAGGTTTAGCTTGTTTTTTTGTATTTTGTGTTTTGTGTTTCTGTAAAGGTTAAACTTACTGTTTCGTTATTGTTTGTGTGCATTCCGCCTGGAAAGGCCGTCCTGAAAATGACCTATATTGTGTCGGGTGGGACGTTAAACCCTACTCACTCACTCACTCACTCACTCATTATTTCCTGTTAAAATTTTAATCATTTTTCTTCCTATTTTAAAAACTGTCAAACTCAGTACTTGGTTTTTCTTGATTTTGCCCACTTATTATTTGCTTGTTTTCTAATTTAATAATAATTGTATTTATGTTGTGTGTTTTTGTAAATATAAAGATTTGTGGTTTATTTCCCTGCCAGACTTCCAAGTTTATTGATATATTACAATAGCATTTAGTATTATTAAGTTTATATAGGACACCGCAGTCAAGATCGTGACATAGCCTCATGAAACTTTTCCATGTGACGTTTTGCTGCATGCGGGTGATAACCCGGGTACAGCTTTTCGGGGGCACCATCCCCTTAAAATTTGGGAGGGCAAAAATGTCTAAAATTTAGTATGTTTTCTGACAACTTTCATCTTTGACCACCTATATCTCTCTGGTAAACAGTAAACGGCGTTATCAACTGCAGTCCCTCTCACATTGAACAGAAAAATTGGTGAACTTGGTCCGCTAACACCAGAGATCACGCGGCTAATGTTTATCTATCCTAAGTTGACAGTGCGCATTCTGCGTATGCTAATGCATTTGATTTCGGGCCACGTGACTTTGCTACCAGGGGAATTTCCGCCCCCTTGAATTTTTCTCCAATCAGACTTATGGTGCCAGGTGGACTCACGTTGGGCTTTGCTCCAAATTTCTAGTTGCTTCTGTCATGCATGTTTAAATCATAGGAAAATTTTTAATCTATTTGGGAGAATTTTTAGGCATGTACTATCACTGCTATGCCTGGGATGAAGTTTAACAGGAATTGATGTTGTAGATTAAATTTGCCATGTCTGCCATTGTTTAACGGCACTCGGCTCAGTTGAATAAATTGGTGGCACTTTGTGGTAACTTATTTCTTTGCACTTTCTGTGTGATTATATAGCCTAATAAATATAATAATGATGAGCTACATGATTGTTGCAGGAAAATTGGAAGTATGAGCCTTTTTCTGCAACGATGGATGAGAAGGGTGATATTTATGCTCGTGGCAGTCAGGATATGAAATGTGTTGGCATACAGTAAGTTCATTGTTTGTACTCTTCTCACCAACATTCTTGGCACTTCTCTCTGTATCATCTATGTGTGCTGAATATATCTCATACCATACAAGTCACTGCAATTAGTGATATGGTTGCTCTGATTTGATTTGATTTGATTTGATTTGATTACTTGGTTGGCACAGCTTCCAAACTGGTGCGTTGGACTGACGGGCTTTTTGTTTCGTTATTATGTGTACGTGCATTTTGCCTGGAAAGGCCATCCCCGAAATGACCTATACTGTGTCGGGCGGGACGGAAAAACCTACTCACTCACTGACGGGCTAGGGTGTGTGAACAACTTGCCTAGTTTTGCTACCTGATAGTGGATTAGCTGGTAGTCGAACCCCTGACCTTGCAATCATTGGTCTGACATGCTAATCATTAGATCATCAAGACCCACTGTGTTCATTTGTCACTAGGTATGTTGAAGCCGTTCGCAAACTGAAATGCTCTGGGCATCAATTTGATCGCAGTATTCACCTGTGCTTTGTCCCAGGTTGGTTGTGCTTCATTATCATTTGATAATGTATTGTCTCGGGCATATTTTGCTTTAAATTGATTTGTTACAGGCCTGCTGTGCTTCGTTTTTTATGCACGAGAGCTAGTTAGCTGGATGTAGCGCGTATTAGCTATGGTAATTCTGTCCATCTGTCTGTCTGTCTGTCTGTCACGACCCGGTACCGTTTCAAAACCAGTTGAGATAGAGAATTCAGGTTTTCACCACATGGTTTAGTGTCTCTAGTATTTTGTGACAAAATTTCATGCTGCTGGGTGATAGGGGTCCCCACGAACGAGGGGGGAAAAGAGGGGCACCCCTCCCGAAAAGACGTTATTCTACCGCTAATTGCATTTGCATGGTGGCGCCACGCAATTTGAGTCGTTATGCTATCGCTGATGTACGGAGTGGGCCATAAAAAACCGTCCCTTTACATGTCAACTAATTATGTCTTCCAAGAGTAATTTACATTTAAAGTGAATAACGCACGTTGAAATATAATCAATTCTGACTAACGTGTGCAAACCTCGTGCAAATATTTTCAATAACTTTGTAATGGGGTAAAATAAATGAAAGCAACCCAACTCTACAGGAAACACAATGGGGAAAACAGTGTAATGTCATTTGACATACGAGGATAAAGCGTCGATCAAACTCATTTGCCAACAAAAGGGATGGGGCGCTAAACGCATTTGTAAAGAGTTTCCTAACAAGAATTGGGCGGTCAGTTCTGTTAAAGATCTTCTGCTTAAAATTGACAAGACGGACTCGACTTCTCGAAAGGTCGGCAGTGGACAGAAGCGGACTGTCCGAACAACACAAAATATCGAGTGTGTAGCGGAGCTGATATACAGCCAGGAAGGCCACCCTGGGTCCAGCAAAATTCCGAGAGAGATTCAGAAGGGCACATTGAACAGTTGTTGACTTGACTTGTTGTTGTATGAAGTTTTCGCTGTTTTACTTAGACATACACGCAAGCACGTATTTCCATTTGTGTTTCACCATTGTGATGTAATACAGTTGGGTGCTTTGATTCTATCGTATTATTTTAAATAACATTTTGATGTACTCATTAGGTTTTGATATCAGTATGTGCAGAACAAACTAGCAATTTATATGGTGTGTCATTTTGTCCATATAAACAAATGCAGTAGCATTTTAAGCGGAATAGTATAGGGGACGTTTTTTTATGGCCCACTGTATATGGCAGTCAATAAAATGTCAGATTTGATCGATTCCGAGCATCTGCAAACTGTTTTACTATCCATCGCCTATGCTAGAATTAAGACTTTCTCCTCAATTGCCGGTAGATATTACGACGACAAAATTATAAATGTTAAGACACCCAAATTTTTGCCTTATGTGGGGCAATTAATTGCTAAAAAGACGTTGTTTTGCAGCTACTGGCTTGTCTAGTGTGAAGATGTTTGCAGATAGGCACAGACATGCTGCTTATCATAACAAGCACTAGCGACGACCTTCTTAGAAATGTCAACGTCGATGACCTCGTAACCCTCAAAATAGCAGGTTTTAGTGAAATTTTTCACGATTTTGGGCTGCGACACGCATTTTAAGAGTGAATTGCATCAAAATGGCTAAATATAGACCAAGACAACCTGCGTATGAAATTTTGTAGATTTTAGCAGTCCAAGTTCGGACTTTCTAGATTCAAGGAGGCCTATGCACGTGGGTGTCAAAGAGGGGTACTTGTCTTCTCTAAAAAGTGCTTATTTATTCTCTGTTGGCTTGTCTAGCATATAAATGGTTGCAGATTGGCACAGCCATGCTGCTTATCATAACAAGCACTGACGACGAGCTTCTTACGAATGTCAACATTGATGACCTTCAATGACCTTGAATTCTAAGTAATTTTTGGCGATTTTTGGCTGCAAAATATTGAATTGCGAGGAAGTGGATGGAGATAGACCAAGATTACCTGCGAACAGGAACTGCTATGGGCTCTCGCGCATTTCCTGAGCATTAGTTCAGATTTCTTGTTTGCTTTATTGTGCTTGTGTTTTATGCTGTCCAGAACTCTCTTGACTTACATTCTTACACTTAATGTGATCATGATATGAAATTAGAGCATATGAAAGGACATTGATAGTGGGTAATGCAAATCTTCATGTTATCAGCTTTACAGTAAGTTCTGGTATATGAGCTCAAAATTGGCTACATTTCAGCTTGCATAGGAGTTATGTGGTGTACCTGATATTTGCATCTTACTGGAGGTTTTGAAGATAGACAAATGTAATAGTGTCAGCCTGATCCACATTGCAGTGGTGATGAAACAGCATTTTCAGCACATTTTAGTTTAAACTCGCAATGCCTAGCTAACTGTTATTGTAAACTTGATGCTCATCTGTTGATGTGCAGATGAGGAAATTGGAGGTAAAGAAGGGATGAAGCTATTTGTTGAAAGTGAGGAGTTCCGTAGCCTGAATAGTGGCTTTGCTCTCGATGAAGGTGTAATGTCCTTTCGTTACAAGTTAATAGCATTTTTTGCACGCAAAAGCAGCTACTGCTTTAGCACATCTTAGCCATCGAAATTCTGTCAGTCCGTCTGTCACACGGGTGGATCAGTAAAAAATGGTGCAAGCTAGGATCACCAAATTTTTACCATTGGCTGCCTGGAAGACTCTAGTTTTAGGAACCATAAAGCTTTTCCATAAATTTGAAGAGGGTCACCCCGAATGAGGACACTAAATGATAGGGGGGTAGAAAAAATTTGTGCTTTTTGGCCAATAAGTCGCTGTATCTCAATAACGGTGCAAGATAGGGCCTAGGTTACTATTAATCACTAATAGGAAGTCGTACACTGGCTCTTTATTGCCATCGAATTCAATAACCTTGGATGATCTTGAATGCCAAAATAGGGGTTTTATGGATTTATTGGCAATTTTGGGCTGCAAGACACATTTCAAGAGCGAATTGCGCCAAAATCAATTGAGATAGACATGGAGAAGCTAGTAATGAAATTTTCAGCATTGAACGTAGATTTCGATGGTCCAAGTCTAGATTTTCTAGGTTCAAGGAAACCTGTGTACAAGGGCATCAAACAGCGGTACCCTCGCAAAAGTCGTTATTTTACTGTTGTTGGCCAGTCTTTGTTGACAACGGTTGCAGATGGGCATGGGTATGCTACCTATCAGGACAAGCCGTAGTGACGAGCTTTTCAGTCTTATCAGCATCGATGACTTTGAAAGACCCTGAACTTCCAACATAAGGCTGCGTTCACATAAACACGAGTACAAGTCCAGCACTGTACTGGTTCTTGTAATACTTGTAATACAAGTTCCGGCAAACACGAGTTTGCATGTATTTCAGTGGCGGTTGTTCACATACATACGAGTATGGGTTACCTGTAAATTTCACTCGTACAAGTAGTTTCTGTGCAGGTCGTGTTTTTATCCAACTCGTAAAAAACTTGTACCCATAAATAGCATTAATATAATGTATAAAAGCTGTAGCGCATATTTGACGTCAAGACTGACGTCATCATAAAATTGTTTATTGTTAGAGATGTGTGGTTTTGTATAAATAGTAACTTTGTAGTAGAATATTGTTGTTTATTTGCGAAGCATTTCCTCGATTCGATTTAATTCAATATGGCCGACACGCGTTGAACGCTTCACTTGTACAAGTGAAGCTTCTACGGGACATAAACGGAAACCCCGGACTCGTACTCGTACTCGTGTCTGTGTGAACGCAGCCTAAAGGGTTTTTTATTGATTTTTGCGATCTTCGGCTGCAGCGCACACTCCAAGAGTGAACTGCAATGCAATGGCTGGAGGTAGACTGACAGTTTCGAACAGGAACTGCTATAGGCTTGAGCGCATCTCGTGAGCATTAGCTCAAATTTCTTGTTTACAGCAGTTGACAAATACTATTACTGGACAAAGGGGTGGTAGTATTAGGTGCGAATCATTATTTTGCTGCCTTTTATCTATGTTTTCTATACTGCATCAGTTATGTGAACTATCTTAACAATTGTGTTTCAGGACTGGCAAATCCTTCTGAGGAGTTCATGGTTTACTATGCTGAACGCATGCCTTGGTGTAAGTACTTTGAAGTCAGTAGTTTTAACAGCCGTGGAATAAGATTACAGTTGTAGTTGAACATTGCCAAGTTGCGTCAGTTTTTTTTAACCACAGTAATGCAGTATTTGCATGATATTAGCATTATAATGCCAGCATTCTTTATTTATGATTCTGAATTTGCAATTACACAGTCATTTTGGAGTTTAACACTGTGAAATGTAATACACGTCTTGACTGAGTTGTGTGCTTTCAGAATGCTTTTGAGTATGTTGTATAACTGCACCAGATCACTTCAGCAGTTTGCTATTGCTTTGCATTTCAGTAAATATTCAATTTTATCTCACTTTTATCCTACGAGACTGAAAATCTGCTTCTTTGCCTTGCATAATGTGAAAGTGGAGTGGTAAGTTTGTGTAATATGAAACAGTTTGCATGTTTAGGGTTAGAAGTGACGTTCACTGGTAATCCTGGCCATGGCTCAGTTTTTATTCAGAATAATGCTGCAGAAAAAATGGTGAGTGTTTCACTGGAATCTGCAAGCTAAGTCTAAAATACTTGCGTAAATTTTTGTGTTGTTCTATGGGATTGAAACTAAGTATCATACGTGTGCTGTTTCTGTGGTAGTAACTACTGTAGGCACATACTGGATTTTACTGTTCAAAATATGCCTGGAACTAGATTTGGTTGCAAATACATCCTTAAATTTAGCTGGAATCTACACCATAGTCACACATGTGAGATAATTAGTATAGTTCTTTTACAATCTAAGTCATATAGCATATGCTTTTATATCCACTAAGAAAAAAGTCTCAGTGAACACTTTGTGGGCACATGATGTTATTGTGTTAGTTTACTCTGCTGCAGTTATGATTGATATAAGTTTTACAAATATTCGTCTGCATTAACTGAGCAAATGTTCATCATTGTGCATGTGAGGGTGTACTCTGTTGGATTGTAGCGGCGGTTCATCAACACTGCTTTGCAATGGCGTGACCAGCAAGAAGCAAAGTTAGTCCGTTTGTCTTAACATGTGCAGCATTTTTATTTGCACCATGTTGCATGTTATAGCATGACTGAATGACAGACACTGGAAAAGCTGGGGAGGCAATTGGACTTTTTAGAAAGATGATGGAAAATGGATTTAGCTGCTTCTGCCTTTCCATTTTTTCCAGCCACTGTTATTCTGTCTTGCAATAGTAAGTTAGCACATGCTGTACGCTTGGGCAGTCTCTCTGAAGAACAAAGTCATTGCAGTTCTGTAGCATGCTATATGCGATATGAATAGCGGTAACTTGAGTTGGTTACTACGTTTGCTTAATGCTTAACCTGCAGATACATGATGTGATGAATTGCATTGACTAATTATTAATTAGCTAGCGTACTGACATTTGTATTTCACGTGTTAGTGTAACAGCACGTTTCATATGTGACAGTATTTTGATGATTACTTCAACGCAAATTTTGCAGAATTTTGGACATTGATTGATCAATATGTGGTGAACTTATGGAGTTGTGACAGAATGTCAGAGATGTATTTTTGGATGCATCATACTAAACAATAATTTTTCACTGTAGACTACACTCACATCTAATGATAGTAATACAGACTCTGGATTCATCGTTAATTACTGCTCTGTGCAGGCTAAAGTCAGACTCATCTTTGTCACTTGGTCAGGTTGCAAGCATCAATCTAACCAAAGTTGAGGTAAATTCTTCAAGCATAAAGTAATTTGCTTCTATCTGATGGTGGACTGGGTTGTCATTCAGTCAATCAAAAGTCGAATCACATTCATATAGCACCGTATTGCAAACAAATCATCAGAGGGGCATTACTTTAAACAATACAAGGTAACATTTATCACGGAGTCTGTCCAATGCATTTCGATAGTTTACATTATATGTCCATATAAATATAATCAATGTGCTGTTTAGATTGGTAGTTTAGTTTTAAATTGTACAGCAGCAATGTTCCTGCCATTCTACGCTATTATTATCACTAAGCAATAATAAATATTGTCAGTCACGAGACCATTCGATTTGTCACCAGCGCTTTACTATAATGGTCCATCGTCACCGTGCAGTTATAGTGCATAGTCATCTTGCACCGTTATGGAGATATGGCGCCTCAAATATTGGATGCACGGACGTGGACACGAAAAGAAAGATGGAAGAAGGGAAAAAGAAAGAGGAAGGGGAAGGGAAGGGAAAGGGAAAGTGGAAGGGGAAAAGAAAGGGAAAGGGGAAGGAGAAAAGGAATGAAACATAATGATGATGATGATGAAGGACGAATTAACTTTAGCGTGGTGTTAAGTCCTAAGACTACAAGGACACGTAACAATGAGCCTAAACAGTGAAGTCACGTATTAGTAGTCAGTGCAATGAGACGTTGTTAGTCATGACTGTAAGACCGGGCAAAAAGTTTGGTTTTCAGTCTACTGTGGAAAACATGCAATGACGGAGATGATCGGACCGACTCTGGCAAACTGTTCCAGACCGATGCAGCAGTCGCTGGAAAAGTGCGGATGCCAATGGTAGAACGCACAGTGCGTGGAACGACCAGCGCTGATGTAGTCGAAGAGCGCAGTCGTCGACGTGCGTTGAGGTGTGACACTCGCTGAAGATCTGAGGCCAGGTAGCCAGGTGCAGAGACGTGGAGGCAGCGATACACTAGCACTGCTAGTCGGAACGAAATACGTTCTGGCATCCGAAGCCAGTGTAATCTGCGCAGTAACGGCTGAATGTAGTCCTGACGACAAGCTTTGAAGATCAGCCGTGCAGCGGCGTTCTGCACAGACTGAAGCCTGTCCATGAGT
>Ga0209367_1012302_pt1 | contig 11212 bp, 8 predicted proteins | sample WorMetLIZISLAND2_FD_187412 | JGI IMG/M metagenome (GOLD analysis project Ga0209367, IMG submission 187412) | Marine gutless worms symbiont microbial communities from Max Planck institute for Marine Microbiology, Germany - Olavius geniculatus... ... | reverse complement strand
AGAGAAAAGGAAAGGGTAGGAAGGGAAGAGGGAAAGAAGAGGGAAGGAGAAAGGAAAAGGGAGCAAAGGGAACAGGAACGGGATTGGCCTAGGGCCCCGCAAAGCCTTAATCCGGCCCTGAGCATAACTCGGCAGAAGCGTCTCAGTTACATGATTCAGCAGCAATATTCCAGCAGCCAGCTGATTACTGGTAAAATATACTGATCACGCAAATTAGCTGAAATAAGACACAATTTGATGTTAACTACTAAACTGCAACGATATTATTCACAGAAAAAATGTCTAAATAATCGTAACAAAAATCTTAACAACTAGCCTACCTTATCCAGTATAATAAGTAGACCCTAATTTATCAATGCAAGTTAAAACTAGAAAGCAGTCAGAGCCCGCACACCTCCGCCAAGGCCATGTTGTTCGCTAGGTGACAGCATCATCTTCGGTTTTGCAGCGATTTCCCTTATGCCCCATTGAAAGCAATGGTAACGAAAATTTCAAAGTGATCCAGAATCCAGGATTCTTCCCCCAAAATTGAATCACTGGTAGTTTTGGCCATTCCCGACATTCCCAGAAAATTTCAGAAAGATCCGTCCATAACTTTTTGAGTTATCTTGCTGACACACAGACAGACAAAGTCTGGCAAAAAACATTACCTCCTTGGCGGAGGTAATCAGTACAATAATGGTGACCAAACACCAACACTATTGACCATCTGCTTTAGACACATTATGTTTGTTTTTAGAAAGCAGGCCGAGGCCCACTAGGTCCATTAGGCCCTACAAACGTCACACTGCGCTTACAGTACATAGGCCCAAACATTTCTGTAAGGGCCAAACATGTGTTGCGCTTGAAACAAAAATGTTCCAGACATTTACAATGTAGTTAGAAAGCCGTTGGTGAGTTTCCTTCTTTTCAACTGCTAACCTTGCATCGGTCATGCGACATCAAAATTTAACACAACGCCTGATTAGGTATTGATATAAAGCAACAAGTTTATTTGCAAAAAAGCGCTAATGAGAATGACTCGATGACACTGGTTACTGTAGTTGATCAGAACTTCAGAAGCCTCAAATTCAGCCAAGTACCGAATACGTGAGCCTCACTGGGAACATAATTGGAGGCTTATATGCATTAATTTTATACAATACAAAATGCAGCATATTACTCGAAATAAATTATAACTGCAATAATGGTTGGTTACTGTAACTTGAAAAAAATGTTCCGATTTCCAATAAAAATACACAAATGAACAAAGCGACTGATATTTATTGGCAAACTTTTACTAGTCCTAACGGGCTAACTTTGCGAGCCCCACAGAACTGTTATAATACAGTAGGCTATGCTGCGAGTTTGAGTCCTGACTTGACTCACGCAGGGTAGCTCGCGTTCTAACTTCTTACTACGATCACTACTAAACTTAGCTACAGCCTGCAAAAAATAACGAGTTAAAAACCTCTTACAGAATTGAAGAAAATAACTTTGACAACTTGGAATATTCTATCGTACACTTATAAAACACGTTCATCGTAATAATGATAAACACTGCTCAGACTGCTGTTAAAATGTTGCTATGTAAAAATATATATTAGGCCTATCATTTGTTAGAATATCTCTATAAACGCACGCATTAATGACGACAAGAAATGATAACGACGATGACGATTTATGTAGGCCTATAAAACACTGATAAAACAGATAAAACGCAGATAAACTTAAGTTAGCTGAAAGCTGTTGCCGCCTTGTGATCTTTCTTAAGCTGTGCTTAAAAAAACATTAGCGGGCTCACATAGGCTAACGTTGGGCGGCACGAATGTCCTGCCCTCGTCGTCACAACAGGTGACTGTATTTACTGATTGTGCCGTCAATTTCCACATTTATTAATATTAGGTCTACCGAAAAATAAATTCAAAGTATACTGCGCGGCATAAGCTTGTGAAGAATACGGTAACTGAAAATATCTCTGAGCAGTATGTTGGTCTTGGACCAGCAGTGCCGTGTGAACAAAGCAGTATAAACAGTAGGCCTACTGCTGTCGCCGACTTCATTTCGGGCTGGATCTATTTTCGCTGGTAGTAGGCTCTACTACAGCACCGGTACACAAAACTACGCAACGAAACACTATGTCATAAACAGCTTAAAAGATGTTTGCCATTTCAGTTTGGGATTTTAAGGCCATTTGACATTAAGTAGTCGAAAAGACTTGACGAATCGATGTACTCCACAGAATGACAGACAAACAAACAAATAAACGGGCAATGCCTAATAGATGGGACGGCAGCTCTTGTACATGTAGAAATATTATGAAAATAATTCGCATCAGCATTCAGCAAAAAATAGCCCTGGAAAAAGTCAGCGCAACTAAAATCAACTGTTTAGCCGCATCGTGTATGCGCTTTCATTTAGGCTGTTTCTTCGTAACGGCAGCTGGCAGGCGCAGTCGGCTATTTGGCGGCTGCGTCGAAGGACGAACGTTCGAAGGCGTTTTCAAAGACGACGACTTGGACGACGAAGCAAGAGCAAGAGTGCGAGGATCCGGCGGTTTCTTCGTCGAAGCTGAAGGCACGTTAACTGACGCGGACGTCTGGCGCGAGCTAGCCGTCGTCAAGCGGAAGGAAGTCAGTTTAGGAGCGGCGGCGGCAGAAGTGGTCGACGTAAAACTGCCGCTGGAAGACGTGCGATAGCGTCCTCGCTGTGACGGTCGCAGAACAACGCTAGTAGACGTCGACGTCGTGGTTGTCGTTGTTGTACGACAAGACGGGCTACTGATCGTGGTGTGGGTGGCAGTCGTAGAAACCATATTACTTGCTGCTGAAGTCATCGCGGCCGCCGCCTTGAGTTTGCGTGCCTCGGCTGCGGCGCGCTTGTTGGTACGAAGGACCGGTGCGGCGATGGTGGCACGAGTCTGCGACTGACGCACGAACGCCGTCCCTGACGATGTCTGCGGCGGGACAGCTCGACTGCACTGTGGCGCCCTCACCTTCCGTTCATCGGCAACCACCCGTTGTGAAGACGAGCGCTGGAACGCTACCGACGTGGACCGCGGCGGCACGGCTTCGGACGGAGGTCGAACTGTCTGCTTGGTGGATGCCGTGGTCGACGCTCTGGGATGAGGGTTGTTAGTGGCCGGTGCCGCAGCGCGCGGCGTGGCTGCTGAGTTACGCGACGCTGACGAAGAGGCTACAAGTGAACTACCGCGACGAGGTGCTGCCGGAGCTGCAGGTTTCGCGGCAACTTTCGTCTGTCGCGCCGGCACACCAACGCTCTGCGAAACTACTTTCTGTGTTCCCACATTCTTCGCGCTGTTTGGCGATCCGCTGCAGCTGGATTGCGCGTTGGTGCCGCTGAGTTTCTTCTCATCGACTGCAGACAACGACACGTCTGACGACGGATGCTGCTGTACAGCGTCAACCTCAACTGACTCGACTTCACCTCGTGCAGGCAACACCACCAGACTCTCCAAGCTCTGACTAACTGCAGAGTTCTCGCCGCTGCAGCAGGGAGTATCACCGTTTACTGTGTCAGGTCCGGTCAGGAACGAAGCCGGCGGCGGTGGCAGCGTTTCCAGCTCGAGCTGAGAGATGTTGTCTGGCGTCTTGGTCGTTGTCTGATCAGTTCGGCGTTCCAGCGTCATCAGTGCGGCGTCGCAGTCGCACATGGAAGACCGTTGCGACGACGACAGATAGACGTCAGACCCCGAAATGCTGGCCGTCTCGAAGCCTTCGTCCTTCTGGCTGGACAACGAGTCGGTGTCGTACTTGAGCTGTAGCGTTGACGTCGACGACGAGGACGCGCTGACGTCGGCATCCTTGTTGGTACATCGCTGCTGCAGCGGCGAGATGCCCGGGGGGACGGCGGTTCCGTCCTCACACGGTGCTCGACGCGACGCGGGCCACGTTCTACTGGTCTCGTCACAGTCCGCCGAGGACGCGTAGATGAGTGACAGCTTGCGCAGTCTGTTGCGCAGTGCCTCGCGCTCGGGCGCCGCGCGTGTCTGGAACTCGTGCACGTTGCTGTCGAGCTGCTGCGTCTCGCTCTCCCAACGCGCCGCGCTGCGATCACGGTATCGGTACAGCCTCAACGACTGACTTCGACGCGGCAGCCACTTGGACGACCAGGTGTCCGTCACGTCCACTTCGGCGCTTGAGCGCGTCTGACGCATGATCCAGTCTGTCGAACTTCCGTCCGTCGTACCAGACACGCTTTGCTGAACGGCGGCGTCAACGGTTTTAGAATCCTCAACTCCTGACGAACTCGGCGAGTCCTCTACCGATTTCCGTTCGTCAACTGTGTTGCCAAGCGTTTCCCTATTCTCGATGATTGGATCAGCGTCAATCGGAGAGTCAGCGGCAGCGCTGCGGATTGTGGTAAAGTTGTCAGCGGTCAGACTGGTGGCGTCTGGAGCGGCGGCCGACGTCGAACTCGTTGTTGAGACGTGCTCGTCGATGTCACTCAGCCGCACGTCGTCTCTGCCGCCGGCTCGTGCAGTCATCAGCTCCAAGCCACTGTCACCACACAGTGACTGCAATAACCCACTGGATGCGGCTGATTGTGCTACTTGTGCTACGTCAGCGGTAGACGGCCGCCTCGACGTGAGTCCAGACTCGGCAACGTCACGAACGGTCAGACGTGGAGTCGGCAGTGATCGTCGTCGCCCTGCTGAGCGCGGACCGAGTTCACCGCTGCCCGGCGTCGGGCTGAAGCAGACCGGTGACGCCGTGCGTTCTCGGGCGGCGTCGACGTCAGGGACGTAGGACCGGCGCTTCCTGCGCGCGGCCAGGCCGGCGTGCTCCACCCCGCCGCCGGCCGACGCACGCAGCAGACAGTTCATCAGATCTTCCTCACTCCCAGTGTTGTTTTCACCACTCCCACCACACTCGCCATTCATCGCGCTCATGGACAGTGCCGCAGAGCTGGAGCTGGAGCGGTGAGGAAGCACAGTACAGCTACCAGTCACGTCAGCGTGTCCTCCCAGCTCGTCCGTCGATGCGTTCGCACACACCCCGCCGCTGTTTCCATTCCCGCCCTGCAAGACGCCCTTGCTCGTCACAGACGTCGACGTCTCCCGCGGCTTGAGTTGCGCTGCACCGGAATTTCCTCCAGCTTCTGCGAAATTGTCCGAATCGTTCGATTTTCTCTTTGTCCCTGTCGACATACATCATCGCACCATATAAAATAAATCCACAGAGTAAGACTACTGGCTCCAACTGTTGTTCATATAGGCTACTGAATTAAATGTTGTGGACTGTTTACTTCCATAATATATATATATTTTTAAATTGTGCTTCATTTTTATAGGCCTACTTATATCCTGTACATAGTTGCACTTTATGTCAACTTCAAGTAAACGAACATGATGATCATCAATGAATTTGAAATTTTTAAAGTTAGCTAAGTAGTACAAACTACTGTTAGGTCCACTAGAGAGATTAGTCAGAGTACAGTTCAGGAAATGATTCGGTGTACAGATGAGCTTTGAGACGACGACGATGATGCGAATGATGATGCTGACAAGGGCAAAAATATTAAAGAGAACGTAAAGCGTACGTCGTGAAGTCTGCTTGGCGTTCATCTGCTCCGAGCGTTGTCTGCGCCGTTCCGCCGCCTTCTCTTCCTGCGCCAGCCGCTCGCGATTCTCCTGAAACGTCAGTCAAACAACATCGCACATCAGAAGATGCTTAATGAGTGTCATGATCGGTCGTATAGTCAAGCTCACTTCAAGACGATGTGCTGGGATTTTTTTGCAACTGAGATCCGAACTATTTTAGCGGACGAGGACAGATGAAAGAGCAGAGCAATGAGCAAGTAATAGTAGAAGACGTTGCAAAGTGCTGACTGTGTTTGACAGTTGCGGCTTTATATCTGTTTCATGTTGTTTTGTATTGAGCTAGATTAATTAAAATATTTAGTAAGAAAAATGATTTAGGCTCATAAATGACTGTGTCCTTCAATAATCGAACGTGTCAGTAAAAAGTCTCCAGAATCGAACTGCATTTGCTATAGAAATGGTGTTCTGTATATAGTATGTATATACGATCTTCAAAAGGTCAAGAGTTTCCGCTTCTTAAAAGTATTTAGATTACGACGCAGGGGCCTACGGCCGTACGACGCACGATTCACATATTTGTGTCGATATAGCAGCGTGTACGGTGTGTACCTGGCTGGCTCTGACGAAAGAGTCGAAGAACGTGCTAAAGAGTCGAATGCACTCGTCGAGCTGAAAGGTTTTCTCGTCTTCACAGAAGTACGCCGCCAGCTCCACACGCAGCGAGTTCAGCTCGCTGACGTCACTTTCCAACTCGGACAACTCGTCGCCAGCAAACTACTCGCAGACAGCACAACATCACAAAGTCTCTGTCATTATAAACTTTTCGTACCATGGACTGTTGGTACCACTTGTGCTGTGTACCTTTAGTAACATCTGTTATTAAGATAACTATTGATGCAGCTAAGCACTGTTTGGGTACATCTTGCACCGCAGATTATCATGTAGCTCAGTTTTGGGCGGTTTCTCGCCGCTGCATCGCAGGAGATAAAAAAATAAATGCTACAAATAGTCCAGTGATGAGACGCGTAGTCCACGGTATGAAAAATCCTGTCTTTACTGTGCAGTTCGTCTTAATAGGCCGCAATGCGAGTCTTGTCCGTCCTTCCGTCTGAACATTCATCGTCAAGATGCTATTTAAACAGAAATAACCGACCTGTCAACTTTCAAATCTACAGCCCAAAGGTTAGCCTAGGGTTAGCCCAGAAACACGGTTTAGTAAGATTGTGCGGTTTAGGGGCCTATTTCTCTGCTTTAGTTTAACTAGCCTACTTGAAAACTACCCGACGAGTTTAAACATTCATCTTTAACTCTTTTGTCTGATAATTATCTAAGGAAACAAGAGCTTCGCTTGAGCTATGTAACAGATTTTAAATACTGTACATTTTTTATACCGCAAACTATAATCATGAACAACTGCAGGCGGGGGGAGGGGTAAGGTGGCACTTTCCCTACCTGAAAAAAAACAAAAAACGGCAACACTACAGACAGAAACTAAAGAGCACTGGCGTAGTAGGCCATAGCCATATTCCAGCGAGGAAAGTATATGATGTAGGCCTATATCAGAAAGACACGACACAAATGGTTGAAAACAGTAAAGGTAAAAGGTAAAGGTCGTCAATTTGTATAGCGCATCGTCGCAAACACGCCTCTAATGCGCTTTCGTCACTAACCAGAGCCGCCTGCCGCACGGCCACCGTGTGCAGCCTGCAGACACAGGCTGGCGCAGCGGCCGGCTAGGCAACCCCAGTCAGCTGTACCAAGGTCTCCACCTTCCGTAACCCATGTAAACGGCATCAAAATATTTTTGTTAACTAACCTCAATGAAGCCTTCCATTTGCTGTCGAAACGTTTTATCAGTGCTGGAGATTTGACTTGAAATCCTTCGCAGTTTGTCTCTCAGTGCGGTGATATCAGCCGTTATTGTCTCGATGTGACATCTTAACACAGATTAACAATCTCAGAGCCAATGATGAAAACTTTTAGATCAGACTGACAGTGGAAAAAATGGGAAAAAAATCAGCTAATATTTAATCCACTTATAATAAAAAATTGATGGTTTGTTTTGGACTACTCTACAAAAACAGAGCGTGTGTATGGCGTTATTATTATGCTATAAGGATCTTTGCGGAATAAGTAATTTTTCAAGAGACATCTGAGGAACTTAGTAAATTATCAGTTAGTTACAAAGCAGCATACAGATGATGCAGAAAACCACATGCGTATAAATACGCACGCAGCTTTGAACATCATTTTTGTAGCATATATTATGACAATGATCAAGTGTGATTAGAAAACTGGCAAAGTTCCACAGCAAAACAGCAACGTTTTGGTTTTCTCGCCAATATCAGTTAAAAACTGATAAAAAATAGACCTAGTCGTTCAGTGCAACGATAACAGATAACTGCTGCTTTTAATCTACCAGTTTACACCTGCTGTTTGTTCGTGCATATATGACGCCATTTCTTCATATTTGCGTCTGCACTGCGTTACGGTATTTCACTTGTGTTTGCTAATCAGATAACTTTATGTTGAAATTGCAGGAGTGAGGTACTAGACTTGCGTCCGGGGCTGGGGTTACACATGTGATGTGTACCCGGCCTATAGACCTGGGACCTGTACACAGATGTTATTGTCATCAACAAGGAATAACGACATAAACTAGCCTATAGCAAACACAAAGAACTTTAAGCGCCGGGAAGACTTCAACATTCATTGCGCCGGTCGCCCAGGTTAGCAGTTGTAGCAGCTGCCACTGACAGACTATTTCAAATGATGCATGTACGAGGGTTGATCAATAAGTAATGAGAATCAAGGTATTAGACCTAATTTTTTTTCACAGTCTATATATCGGTAAAAGTACATTTTTTCACGAACACGTATAGGTTTGTTGCGGATGTGACGTCATGGTAACTTATGACGTCATAGACTGTCATATAAAAACGATTCGCCGCATCGGTGCAAGCAAACAACATTGAATCGTACCTAGCGGACATCACAGAGATAAAATTTCAGATATCGAAATCGATGATAGTTACTGGGGGTTTGGCTGTTATTGTGTGCAAGATGATCTTATTGTATGAAGCCAGAGTCGGAACATTATGTTGGGCAATCATTGACTTGTGGTCTGGACTGCAGTACTGGATTTATGGCAGGGCACGCGGGGCTCACTCTCGGGCCCCCGCACATTGAGGGCCTTCGGGCAACAAGTCAAAAATGTTGCTAATATCTTCGTCAACACAACAGATGTTATATATAAACTGTTAACTTTTCGATAAAATTTAACTAGTAACGTTAAATTTTGACGAGACGTCACAATTAGCTCTAGCGCTCTTATTTACGGCCAGCGCAGATTAAGGCTATCGTATATTCGAAGGTGCAAATAAGAAATTCGTAAACGTATTTGTTAGGGCTTTCAGAAAATCAGATGCTTCAGGACACCACATTGCTAAATTCAGCTGCAGACTAGAGAATTGTCGTGCAACAACGAGCCTAATTCTACGCTGTTCGCGTTAACACTCAGCGTGTTCGGAGTCGAAATGGAGGGCTTGAACGTCAATCTCCAAAAATATGACGATCTGTAGCTAGAGAAAATCGGAAGCGGAAATCAGGATTGCGATGGGGCGTCGCATGGCCTCCAGCTAAGGCCAACCAGGTAGTAAACTAACCGCGCATTACCACGCGAAAATAACCGCGATATCGACGGTAATGTAATTTTCGGTTTCTGGGCACTGAGCCAAAAACCTTAAGCGCAAAGGGGGATCGCGACGCCAAATCGTGTTTAACTCGCTGTGACGTCATAAATTACAATGACGTCACATCTGCAACAAGCCCATATGTGTTTGAAGAAAATGTACTTTTTACAGGTATATAGATTGTGAAAAAAAATTAAGTCTAACACGTTGATTCTCATTACTTATTGATCAACCCTCGTAAAATATGAACATGTACATTGCCGTGCAATCACGCCCTATACCACACACACGTTAAAGCGCGGACAGAGTGACGCAACTTAACTGAACTGAAATGATTTACTTTCTCACGAACTGACCAATAAGCAAGCAGTCATGCATTACATGGGCACCGTCTAACGGCGCCGGTGGCCTAAGTGACTACACTCACATACGCTCTGCTTGCACATTAGTCAGTTCGTCAAAAACTAAAATGTGTCAGTTCAGTTCAGTTCAGTTACGTCGCTCTGTACGCGCAGTGCGGGCTTTGGAGAGTTGGAGCCCCCCTCAAATACAAGTGTGAGGCCCCTATAATATGGGTCCAGGGGCAGAGCCCCTGGTCAGGGGCTGAAACACTTTTGGCTTTTGGACGTTCACTGGAAGTCGCAAATTTGCCCACTTTTAAAAAAATTTGAAACGCAAAAAATCAAATACAATTTGTGTCGTCTTTTCAAAAAAAATGACGCCTATAAACCACAATACGTTAAAGGTTACTGTACAGTAATGAAAAGTAATAGGCTTGTCCACTTTGGGTAAACTTTCCACATGTTTATTCATTTTATATTCCGAATATATTTTTAAAAAACTAGAAAAAAATTTTTCACACCTAGCATGAGGCCCCTGAGAGCATACGTGAGGCCCCCTCGGCCGTGTTCTGTTATACGCGCCTTTAACTACACGTATAGTAATAATTAGGGACAAACCGAATTCACGGAGAAAAATCCATGATTTCACGGCAGAATTTTAAAAATGTGTCAAATTTCACAGAAAATTCACGGAAAGAGTTTCGCAAATTCACTGGCCCCGCAGACGTTATTTCGAGGTGCTGCGGTATTGCAAACGAAGAAATTTCAGAACAACGAATATTTACTACACTAAGTCAAGACTCAAGACAGTCAATGTCAACTACTTAGTGCTGAAGTGCAACACGTAGCAAACAGCAACATCCGTACAAAAGCTGCTGATAAAACTCTGGAATTGTCATAAATTAAACTAAAAGCACTAAAATTCACGAAAAATCACGGATTTCACGGAAATCGGCGTTTTTCACGGAAGAACGCCAATTTCACGGAAAATGTCACGGCTGTGAAATCGTGAATTAAGTTGGTCCCTAATCATGTCTAAGCCACTGTGTACATTTTTAGCATAAATTCTAAAAATCTGGAAGCATGATGTAACACAGACTTATAATTCTGCTTAATAAATCACATTTTAGTTTATCATGTGCTTAATTAAGTCGTTAGAACTTTTAGAGTAACAAAAACTAAGCATTATGCAACAATTTGGAGCATCTGCATTTAACACGGTAGTGCATATACACAAATTAGTTGAGGTGGACAATGAGTATACCTCAAATAATTTTATCATTTTGGCTATCTGCATGCCAAAAATTATCAAATTTGGTGGAGATTTGACGAAGTTCTGACAAAAACGAGTTCGGTCATTCTTTTGGCCCAAACTGTATGTGAACCAATGGGTCACTTCACTTTTTGACTCAGACTTTCGCTGAGACTTTCGCTGAGTCTAAACTTCGGTCTAAGTACCTACTAAAGTCAAAAAGTGAAGTGATTTCACTGAGACTTTTCGCTGAGTCCAATGGACTCAGCGAAAAGTCTCAGCGATTCGCTGAGTCCAAAAGTACCTACTTAGACCAAAGCTGAGCCGAACTAACCTGGCTAAAGTCGGTTCGATTTGCATGGAAGAGATAGCTTTAGCCCTTAGG
>Ga0209367_1012300_pt1 | contig 11215 bp, 6 predicted proteins | sample WorMetLIZISLAND2_FD_187412 | JGI IMG/M metagenome (GOLD analysis project Ga0209367, IMG submission 187412) | Marine gutless worms symbiont microbial communities from Max Planck institute for Marine Microbiology, Germany - Olavius geniculatus... ... | reverse complement strand
GCAGTCTCTGTGATGGGGGCTCGGTAGCGGGGTTGGCGGCGCCTAGGGTCATCATGGACTGGTGGTAGTTGGTGTGGAGGGCCGGGTGGTTGAGGAAGCTGTTACTGGGAGGCATCTGCATCATCATCTTGTCTAGCGACGTCGTTCAGCCGTGCGTGCTGAGGGACTTCGGTTTACGCTAACAACACTTCTACAGCTGCCGTCTACGCCACCTGTACACGCGCACGCTAGCACACACGATCATGAGTATAAGTAAATGAGTATACTCCGTGTACATAAGTGGCACCAGAAAGGAGCAGAGAGGGGGCAGCTGCCTCCCGTGACTTTGCTCTTGCTACCCCCCTCGGCTGCTTCCCCTAGGAGAAATTTTGATGGTGATAAAATGCCTACTTGAAGCTAAAGAAATGCTAATTCAAAATATTTTAACGATATATAGAAGTTGATAAAATATTCTTTGCTAGTTGTGATGTAATGCTGACGTCATAATGTGTCACGGGTACAAGCTCGATAGTCTCAACTGGTGCTATCAGTTGCTACCCTGCTTCGATGGTGAACTTAATCTGGTTCGCTAATGAAAAATGTTTATCGTGTCAGCACTGAACAACATGTGATTTCACAATCAGGCGTCTCGCGATCCAAAAACTCAACCATCTTGCAAGCTCGGTGTCCTAGTGCACTGTGTTCCTCGAACATGTGAAAGACCAACTATCCCCACAGACACGTAAATGCGATCGCTTTGCACGTTTTTTGTAGCTGCAACTGCAAAACTTTAAATATTTGTCACCAACAAACCAGATTTTTCACCATCGGTGCAGGGTAGCAACTGACAGCACCAGTTGACACTAGCAAGTTTGTACCCGTGACACATTATGACGTCAGCGTTACATCACGACTAGCAAAGAATATTTAATTAACTGCCATATTTTGTTAAAATATTTTGAATTAGTATTTCTTCAGCAACAACTGGTAAAAATTTCATGTAAATTGCTCATCATTTGAGTGAATTGTGAAAAAAAAACAAAAAGGGGTCTTATTATAAAACACCGTGTATGTAGAGTTCCATGCCCACCCCTCCTGTAGCTTGATGAGCTGGCAGACCGGGCAGAGAAAAATCACGACCTTGTGAGGCGGTGGTCCGCTATAGCCTACTAAACGAAATATCCCATATTCCATTTTGAGTAGTTGAATTTAGCGAAAGTTGATTGTATCCATGACGACGTCAGCAGGCAATGTTCGTGTTAGTTTTGGGTCAATTTAAATTATTACTGTGGTTTGCCAAAAATGTGACTTCCGTCACAGTAGTAGTGGTAGTATAGTAGTAAAGACAGCGGTAGGATAGGGGTAGAGTTATGGTAGCAGTAGGGGCAATGTAAGTTATGGTAGGGGTAGAGTAGCCTATGGTAAGGGTGAAGTAAAGTAGGGGTTACTTAGGGCCTATGGTCCAATTAAAAGTAACAGTAGCAGTAGTTGTGGAGGAGTTATTCTACCGACTCCGCTTGTCGTGTTTTTCGGTTGATCTTTATATATATATATGGATCGGTGATGTCGTCTCTATAGGGGCCCACGCAAAATCGAAAAAAAATTGTAGCTCCGCCACTTCCGAAGCGATCCGCCCCAAATTTGGCAGTGGTTATTTTACGGTCACATTTTATTCAGCTCTAGATTAGCCTACTTCCAACGGCAATAAAACTGCAAATATTTATGCCAAAAAAACTGTTCGGTTTATATACGGTGTAAGGGTGACATCCTGGTTGTAGATATAAAACAGCACAAATCACAAGTTGAAAATTCAAACATCACCATCACACAATGTCAGAAGAACTTTACTGACTCTGTAATGGTAAAGCCATGATGTCACCCTTACACCGTATGTAAACTGAACAGTTTTTTTCACATAAATAAGTAGTAGGCTTAAGCAAAGCGGTGTTAAAATGCAACTTCACACGCATTCCGAATTATGTAACTGTAAGCTCATTATGTCATCCAGCGTGGAAAAAAATAGAAATAGCAGAAAACAGGAATAGGCCTAGAAGCAGTAAGTTTAGGCCGCGTAGTTTAAATAGGGCCTAAAAATTTTCCACATGTTCGAATTATATGACTATATTTTGTAAATATGTTAATTTGAAATGACTCAGCTGAATTCGCTAATTCGGCTGAGAGTGAGACATGTCTCTGCACTGGAAGACCCATCGGCTCGGCCTGCTTGCATTACTTAGAAGCCCAATAGTAGAACCGGGCTACGTTTGCCGGCCGCAATATGACAGAGTGGGCCTAAAAGTACACATCATTCATTGTCACTTACCTCATAGTGTTAGACGGTCAAAACACGTTATCACTTGGTCAGAGCGTAAAGCAGCTGTTCCCATAAACCGTGCACGAGCAAACGCTAGTCAGTTATGGCTGCGGTCTATATAATCCGTTCGCACGGACTTCATTTCGTTCGGCATAAATGCGGGCCGTCAGTGTATGGGGACCGCGCACCAAGTGAACTTAAAGTAGTTCGGCCGACCGGTCAGTGGCCTTGCCGCCAGCCGGAACTACTTTCACTGTGGGCGGGATTGTTTATGTGGTCATCGCATCGCTTTCGCCGACGCCGATTGGCTGCCGCCGGACGTGAATAAATGAATATTGATGAAATTGGCCGCGCTGGGAGCTGGAGGCGGTCTGTGTGGCCAGGCTGTCTGGTGGGCCGATATGGGAGCAATATCGTGAGATATTGGACACGGGGAGGGAGACGGGGAGAGAAGGGATTACTTTCAGCAAGGCCATGGGTGGTCGTGAGTGGCTGGGGGACCGGGTTACGTGACCGGGGGTGTGGCTGCATAATGTATTCATCACTTCATGGAACCTGGAGGCTCCGTGGCGCTTGTAGCTGGCTTCTAGTGTAAGCTATTGACGCCGTTCATCTGTATTCTGCTGTGGTCTATTCACGGAGGGCAGCTGCCGGGAGAGCAAACGGCTCCCTCACTGCAGTAGCAGTAGCAGCAGCGTCTCTGCAGCTCTTGTATAGGTCTAAAATTCGCTTGGATCAATATGTCGACAGTTGCTTGAAAGTAGGCTACTGGGTGGGCACTGCAGGCTTTAGCCTAGCCATGCTCTTTTTCCATAATCTTTTTATCAACGTCCTACTGCAGCGAACAGTTCTGTGAGTGCCCATTGTCAGCTGCCCGCTCTAACTGTCTTTCTTAAACGGGTTATAAACCCGTGCATTTAGGCCTGGGCCTTGTCATATTTTAAACAAATAAGATGGAGAATGGAAAATGGAACATAACAAGCGTCGCGATGTAGGCCTAAGCTTAGGCCTAGTTCACTGCCCTGTCTTATATGCCTATTTTGATAGGCCTAGGCCTATTCATTTCGTGGCTAAGTAAGTTCAAAAGCATAAACTCTGTTTGATCGACATACGACAGAATGGCAGAGTATGAAAATAAGTAAGTAAGTAAGAAGATATAAGTAAAGCACATAAGTTGACCACACAAGAGACGATATGCTAACTTACTACGTGAATAAAACTATCTTGTGAAATGATTTATTTTTCGGTAATTTAAACCTTTATTTTAAATGAGGGTTTAAATGACCGAGAAGAAAAGGGACAACTAGGTCTAGGCCCTATGAATTTAAAATTTAACGACTAATGCAACGTGGTTGTGAAACTGAGAGCATGGGCCTAAAGACAAACAGTAGGCTAGCAGCAGTGAAGACTACACTGTGTCCCCCCAAAAAAACATCCCCGACATTTTCGACTGTAACTTAAAAACCAATTATCAGATTTTGATACTTTTTGATAAGAATATTCCTGACACAACTTGCCATCAAATGACTGTTCAGTTTCTCACCTCACCCAACGTTTGTTTCTGCACTACCTGGGGAAAACCCAACCAGCGAAATATCACTTTTTTATCTAATGCGATATGATTGCTTAATTAACATAACGCGTAAAAACACATTTTGTTCACATTTCTGACACTTTGGCTGACAATTCATCCAATTGTACATTTTTCAACTGACTGTAGTAAAAATGCTTGAAGTGGTAGCCCACTATGCGAACACAGGCAAGGTGACGCTTTCTCCATTCATTCATAGCAGTATCGATAAAATTCTGCTCCTGCCCAATCCAGGCCGTACCAGTCGCTTCTTGACTTCACAAACATTCCAAAACTTCATCTTGTAGTCACCCTGCTGCATAACAGTCAAACCTTGTAATAGACCGACTGTTGGGGCCCACAGATTAGGACAGACGGAATTTATGAACGTTTTTTCATTCATTTTAACACGTATTATGCTTGGTCTCTTTTTCCCCAGGTAGTGCAAAAGGAGACGTTGGGTGAGGTGGAAACTAAAACACTTATTTAATAGCCAGTTGTGTCAGAAATTTTTCTACCAAAAATTATTAAAATCTGTTAATCTTTCTTTAAGTTACGATCAATAATGTCGAAGATATTTTTTAGGTTTTCTGTTTATTTCAACACATATTTCGCTTGATCTGCTTTCCCTAGGTAGTGCAAAAGCATACATTAGGTGAGGTGGGAAACTAAATGGTCGTTTGATGTCAGGTTGTGTCAGAAGTATTCATACCAAAAATTATCAAAATCTGATAATTAGTTTTCAAGTTACAGCCAAAAATGTCGGGGATGTTTTTTTGGGACAGAGTGTACAATGAAGTGATGTGGGTTCTGCGGCAGGCAGACTTAGCTTATCTGTGGCTACGCTGCGCCGCCGCTATAGCTATAGGGCCCGCAAAAACCTAATCCCATCTGCTAGGGCCTATAGCTAGAGAACTTAGTTAAAGTGGACCACTAGCACTACAGTGGATCGTCTGGCCATGCAGCCTGCAGAGCCTATGTGGGGCTAGGTTTTTCATGCGAGGAACAGCAAAGAATGGATCGTGGCTCGTGCATTCGTGCGACGCAGTTGGGCGGATAGGATAAGACGGCGATCGGTCTGGCGGCTGCTGCAGCTGGCGCCGCGTGTTGAAGGAGGAACAACAGCCACGACCACAGCCTGCCTCAAAGTTCCATTGCACTGTGCCAGTGAGCTGCCTGCAGGGCCGTCTTTTACCAGTGCGAGGCCCTTGGCACGCCGGGTCCCTATTGCTACATAGTGATCTGTAACCAGTGGCGTATTTAGAGGGGGGCACGGTGCGATGCCCCCCCTTTGGCCGGACCATGAAAATTTTTTACAGGCGACTTTATACAAAAAGGTGCGTTTTTTGCCATTTTCCAGCAAGAATTGCAAAATCCAACAATGTTTGATGGTCTTTTGCGTTTCCAAATTTCAGAAAAATGGGCGAATTTGCGGTTTCCATTGAACATTCAGAAGCAAAAAGTGTTTCAGCTTCAGGGGGGCTTCGCCCCCCTGACCCCCGACCAGGGGCTCTGCCCCTGGGCCCCGCTGGGGGCTCCGCCCCCAGACCCCAGTTATAGGCTCGCGCTCCACACGCTCGCCATGGCCCCCCCTTTACCAAATCCTAAATACGCCACTGTCTGTGACCACACTAGACCACAAACAGTTTGTGTAGAATAGGCCTAAGTCTGTAAGGTAGGCCCGTATGTTGTGTTTCTCAGACGTACAATTTCTCGCTAAAATTTTCGGAGCTTAGATTTTACCTTCCCCAAACATTTTCTACAGCTTTTGAGTTCAAGTTCTGACAGCACCAGTGGTGGGCAAATCAAAATCATGATTTAATTTAAATCACGATTGAATCACGTACAGTGATTTGATTTGAAAAATAGTTATTCGATTCACATTCGTGTGATTTGATTTGATTTCGTTTGAAATTTTCTGATTTGATTTAAAATCATTTCAAATCACAAAAATTTTTGATGGTATGCACAATGCTATTGTCAGCGACAGACCACATTCAGTGGTGATACAGTTGTTGTGCTGACAAGCGACGATGAAACAAGTTGCAAAGTTCACTAGTCTTGTTTGGCAAATAGAATATTTGTGAAGCACTTGGACCTAACCAACGGCAGTTGCTGTTTTGCTGACATGTGAGCACAGCAGCAGCTGCAACAGTTAGATTTTTAGATACATGTAAAGAGAATAGCCTAAGGGACTAACTGTAGACTTTTTTATACGCGCGATTTTTTGATACGCTTTCAGCGCGTCTTAGCCATCGCAATTCTGTCCGTCTGTCTGTCCGTCTGTCACACAGGTGGATCAGTCAAAAACGGTGGAAGCTAAAATCACCAAATCTTTACCATCGGCTGCCTGGAAGACTCTAGTTTCAGGAACCGTAAAGCTTTTCCATAAATTCGAAGGGGGTCACCCCGAACGAGGGCGCTAAATGAGAGGGTGTTGGCAAAATTTGCGATTTTTGGCCAAAAAGTCGCTGTATCTCAGTAACGGTGCGAGATAGGGCCTAGGTTACTATTAATCACTAAGTCGTACACTGGCTGTCGATTGGCGCCCAGTTCAATGACTTGAATGACCTTGAACGCCAAAATAGGGGGTTTTATAAATTTTTTGGCGATTTCCGGCTGCGACACAAGTCTATATCATTCACAAGGTGGCACCACGCTACTATCTTTATGCTATCCAGATAGAGAATTTGGTAGTTGTCTATTAACTTAGGGTGAACAGTCCAATTTTCCACTAAACTACTGAACTGCTATAGGTTTCGAGCGTCTCGTGAGCATTAGCTCAAATTTCTTGTTGGCATGGTGATCGTGTACGCGCTGCGACAGACCGTTCTCTCGTGACACAGAGGACGTCGCACCTAGCAGCAGTAGCAGCAGTGGCAATGGTGTTAGCGCATTGTATAGCCAGCTAGCCTACAGCTATCCGCCAGTGGAATACAGCGTCAGAGTGGGTCAATACTGCTGCCGCAGCCTGAACGTCGTTCACACTGGCACCTTAGCACTGCGACTGCGACGACTGACTGACCGACTGTTTGGCTGGACACCGGCTCATTGCATAGGCCTAGCTTTGCTTTGCTTCAACACTTCTAAGCAGTTTAGCATGCCAGTAGTCCAGACTTAGACCTACCGTGAAATAACACCGTCACTATCAGGGTTGCCAGGTTTCTTCGAAGTCAACACTGGTGAAAAATAGCCCATTTTTCATCTTTTATAGGTATTTTATCTAGTCGAGTAAAGATACTGATATATTCAAAAGTTAGCAACGTACCGGAATAGCGAGCAATTTCATGCGGCATTTGGAGGGGAACGTCTTTGCGAATACCGGGGGTAACAAAACTATTCATAGGCTATAGATATATAACGGAAACCATTGAGTGTGCAAAATGTTATAGGTTTAATTCAGTAAAACATAAATTACAGAACAATGTAAAATTAGACTATTTCTTGGCCATTCTGTTCAGAGATTAAATCGCCTTCGGTTGCAGTGCTGTAGACCATCTCGCTGATCACCAATGTTTTTTTTCTACAGGGTGAGACAAAAAAAGTAGCACATTAAAGTTTTCTTGCTGTTTTCTCAGCAACCATTTGGAATTTTAATCTAAAATTTTACAGGATTATTTTTTGAAACGTCCTACATCTAACTGCAGAGTGAAAGGTGATTCTGTTGAAAAACGACGAAGTAATAAACTTTAACATGACCGTCTACCGATTTTTCAGCATTAAAAATGTTTAAGTTGAAATGCTATTTGATTTTCAAAAACCGGTTACCACGTTAGCCTATATATGCCGCTGACGTAACAGTCACGTCTTAATGAACAGTAATTTATTTTGTTTAAAAATTATTTTTAAATAATTATCGTTCCTTTAAGACAATCGCCGGCTGCCCACCGGATTGCGGGCCAGCTGTCCAGATTTCATCACAAAAGACCAGTGGCCTCCAAATTCGCCGAATATAAATTAAATGGTCTATCACGTGTGGGGTGCAATGTTGGAGGCTTACCGCAAGCTGAAAACAAAGCCGAAAACAAGCGCCGAACGCTTCAGGTTATCTGCCACTGGGGGCTGGTGTTGTAGCTTGGAGCTGGGGGTGGATACATCGAACATTTACATGACAATGAAATTCTGGCATCTAATCATTATTTAACTGTGTTGTTTTAACGATGTTATTAAAATTGGTGTTGTAGCCGGGACATTTTGGAATGCTGAAAAATCGGTAGGCGGTCATGTTCAAAAGTCTGTAACTTCGTCGTTTTTCAACAGAATCATATGTTACTTCGCAGTTAGATGCAAATAGTTTTAATAAATAAATATGTAAAATTTTAAGTTAAAATTGTAAACGGTTGCTGAGAAAACAGCAAAAAAACTTTACGGGGCTACTTTTTTGTCCCACTTTGTAGTCAGTACGATGACGGAAAATCCACGTTTCTCCGAAAAAAAGCACGAATGACGTTTTTGCCGATTAGGCCTACTTGAGTGTAGGCCTATTTTTCGTGTTTTTGGCAATCGATCCAACGGATAAATTCGCTCATAGATTTAGGTAGAACAAGTATAGCCTACATGTAGGCCTATACACAACAGCATAGCGGCGCGTCTACGGTATTCCTAGCCGATGGTGTCGTCACCTAGCGAATTCAAATGCAAATAATTATAACGTCCACCCCGTACTTGGTATCGGCTAGCTCTGCATGTTGACTGTGTGGGTCGCTATGAGTGGAGTTATAACTATAAGAGTCTCCGCGTCGTCGACTGCTGGCACGGACGGGCGACCATGGTGTTGGGGGTCCTCTCGGGGACTGACTGTCATCGCCGACGTCAATCAGACTATCCATCATTTAGTATTCTTTAATGCAGTCAGACAATTAGGACTACAACAGGTAGGCTACGTCGATGCACTGTGCCAATTAAACGTAATTCGTAGCAGTCAGTAGAAAGTGGGCCTAAGTTCAGTTTGTGTACAGTTCCTCAGTGCGGCACGACTGGTACGATGCGATGCAATGTTTAGTGCGACAGGCTGGCACGGTGCGAGGTAGCCTACCGTGCAGAATATCGTCGTGCCAGAACGAATAGAGTGCAGAGTCCCGTGCCGTGCGACAGACGATCCACCGGTGCAGGTCTCTGTGCCGTGTGACGCCCATGCACCAGTCCACCAGTTATAATGTCCAACTGCGGAGGCAGTTGTGCTGCGGGTCTCAGTGTCGTGCAGCGATCCACCAATGCTTCACGCCTCCAGATGTCGTCGTTGACCTCGCCGTAGACTCGTCGATGCAAGCACGTCGGTTAACCGTGCCTCGAGTGACTCGAGTGCTCGAGTGACTCGGCAGTCTCCGAAGTGAGAAAACATTGCTACGACGCTGCTTATAAAGCAGCAAGGTGCCGCTTTCTGGTTGATGCAGTGCCAAGTGGCGTGACGAGGCATGGGCGGCGCCGCGGCAGTAACGTTTAATTAAAGCTAGAAATAGTCCTACGTTCTGTGAAACGAGGTATCTGTCCCATTGCCACACTATATAGCCTATAGCAGCTGCGTTTCAACGTTTGACGCTCTTGTGAGTCTGCAGCCAATTTTGTTTTTGAATAAAAGCAGTTGGTTGCTATGACAACAGGGGTCTTCAGAGGAGAAATTTACATGACACCATTGCATAGCCCGGGCCCGAAAATAGGGGATAGGTGCAAACAGCGCGCAATTATATTTTACGTAGACCGAGTTTTACTCCTTTGTATTCTCCATAGACCGCAATGCAAATTTTTTTTTTAAATTGGAGGTAAATAGGGGAAGAAGTTATCAGATTTTTTATCCCAAACAAACTCGATCTTAGCCTACTTTTTGGGCTTCGAATCACTGTGCAAAATTTAATCAAAATCGAATCAAAATTGCGGCCGTAAGAGTGTTTACAGACAGGTTGGCAGAATGACAGAATGAGACAGACGCAAGTGATTTTATAATCTGTCCCTTGCTATGCTATAGCAATGGGACAGATAAAAATAATAAAAAGCTATTTAATAGGCCTACGAAATTCCAATTTCGTTACACCTTCCCCCACCAAACCATTGCCTACGGCAATCGTGGAGAAGAAACTTAACAAAAAAGCTTAACTACAATGTCTCTCAAACCACAGCATACAGTTTGTTTTTTCTTTTTATTATTATTTTTCTTTTTTTTCAAGGAGTCACTCTGTTTTTTCATACTTTACGACACATTCGCATTACAATGAACATGAACAAAATACAACATAGTAGTAGCATCAAATTGGGCACTAACTAACAAATACACAACTGTGTCACAAGTCAGTGATCGGCGATTCCGAGCACGATAAGTATTAACATGAAAAGTTTCTAGCTAACATGTTCGATTACTTCATTATAACATCGTATTTTGGCAGACGATATTTTGCTAGTAAACATTACGAACAGTTAAAACAAACCGATAGAGCACAGTTAGTATGGTAACATCAATTAAAACTGTCCGCACACACGACATAGTTACATCGGTTTAACTCGACAATACTGGTACAACGTACACAATATATATACAATATCTTGATAGCAGGAGTTTATCTTTTCTGCTTTCATTTTTTTCGTGTCTCTTTTTAGAAGATTTTTTTTCCTCCTCTGCTTTAAAATTTTTTTTATTTACAGAAAATTGTCTTTTTCTGTTTTTTCGCAAGTTTTTTAAGGAGTTATTCTTTTCTCCTTATTTTTTTCAGGAGTTTGTCTTATCTTCTTCTTATTATTTTTTCTTTTACTCAAGGCGTCACTCTGTTTTTCTTTCATATCTTTTTATAAGCCAACAAACAACATAATAGTACATTACTCAAAAACATGTAGGCTAACAACCTTAACTAATGAAACGACTTACACTAACACAATGCACACTCATCTAATTTAACCTTAGTCATAATAATACAATATAGTAACACAACACTACTGCATATTCAAACAATACACGAACATAGCAATGCAAAAATGCGTGCAACTTGAGCGAATAATGCAAACAAAATACACAACCGTGCGAAACTGTGCATACACGGATCTATACCATCTGATGACTTGAACAATTTGCACCAGCACTGTCATCACAAGACTTGTCGCAGTTCACCTCTAGTGGACACTATGAACATGTAGTATTCCACTCGATCGACCGCCAAGCGCACTAGAGAATTCTTCGAAATGATAGTGCGCTATATAAATGTCTACTTATTATTATTATTTTTTACCCCTGATAGTAAAGGTCCCGGGGGTTAAAAACTAAACTAAACGTTAAAAACTACTGGGATGACCAGAGGTCCGATGTGTCGCTTGTACAAAAACTGTCACGAACAAGAATGGCATTAAAGCGCTGCATCAGGACCGACAGC
>Ga0209367_1012299_pt1 | contig 11215 bp, 5 predicted proteins | sample WorMetLIZISLAND2_FD_187412 | JGI IMG/M metagenome (GOLD analysis project Ga0209367, IMG submission 187412) | Marine gutless worms symbiont microbial communities from Max Planck institute for Marine Microbiology, Germany - Olavius geniculatus... ... | reverse complement strand
AAGTCCAACGATCGCTTGTCAGCCACATTAAGTGAGCAAGCGTCAAGTCCATACAGCAAGATCGGCACACATTTCGTCGATATTAAGTGCAACATAGTCTCTTCACTGGCAATGCGTAAAACTTTACTAAGTAGTGAATTCACAGCACGGAAGAAAGATTTTTTACAGTGAGTAAGATCGATCTTAAACTGTCTGCTGGCCTTCAACCACACACCAAGATAGCGGCATGAGGCCACCCAACGAATATCATCACCCTTTATGCTTTTTAACGAGCAACAAGGAGACTGATACCTCGGACCAAACCGGATACATACGGACTTCTTGGTATTCAACAACATGTCTAGTTCAAATAACTCGAGTTCAACAATATGCAGTAGCTTTTGCAGCGAATCAACAGATAGCGCTAGTAACAAAATATCGTCGGCATATAGAATGATAGCAATACGCTTCAAACCTAGCCTACAACCAAGGTCAGACTCATCAACTTTCCTAACAATGTCATCTACATAAACAGCAAATAAGAACGGCGACAAAACACCGCCTTGGCGGATGCCACAGCTGACTCTGAAAAAACATGAAAAAAGATCACAAAAACGAACACAGGTGACACTGATAAACATCCAGTGTTCTATGACAGATAGAAGACTGGTAGGAATAGCTCGGTCCATGAGTTTTATAAATAAACCAAAGTGATTGAGTTTATCAAAAGCCTTCCTTAAATCTAACGCACACAAATTCACTGTAGACCCAGCAGAAGTATATTCATTGACAACAGATTTAACAGTATAAATTGCTTGCGAGCAGCCTAAACCGCGTTTAAACCCAAATTGATTATCTGACGAAGTAAAAAACATTTCATAACGACTTAAAACACATTTTTCAAAAATTTTTGAAATAACCTGACTTATAGAGATACCTCTAAAATCATCAACGGTCACTGACTTGATAAAGTTACTATGACTGTTTTTAGGTAACGGCACAGTATAAGTAAGACCAAAATCTTCAGGAACAGAACCAATGCATTGTATACGTCGTATTGATCCATGTGCATTCGTGGAAACTTAAACTTGACAGTTTCTTTACAAGTAAATATTTACGCGAAATGTGCGTCATGTTCCTAAAAGTCTTGTTGCTGTAATCTTTGACTTTTGTACTGAAATTTAAAACGCAGGTTTACTCGTTGCCGTTGTTCATCATTTTCGTTTTTTTTCTACGTTTTGAGTTAAGTGCACGTGTACGGGACAGACGAGCAGACGGACGAACGACCAAGACCCCTAGGTCACGTAATACGGCTTTTAGAACAGCCTGGGGCCGCATAATGAATGCCTTTCAAAACATGACATAATGTGTGCGTAGATACAAAATACACAGTCTGATAGGCCACAGTTTTTTTTGGTCTTGGTCAACATGTCGAGTTTATTGTAGGTTCCTATTACGTTCAGACCGTGAGCCTTTCGCACTGCACGGAACAGGTTAGTGGCGTATTTGCTTTTGGTGATTTGATTCTGCGCAATATTTTTTATTGTATGTGAAGTTGTGAACATAATTAATTTAATAAGTTAGCTACAATAAAAAGGTGTGCACCTCATTGCATTAACTGTCTGAGTTATGGCCATCTAAATCTATTAGCAGCCTAGCTGAATATTTTCGGTCATCTTGCTTTTTGTGTTAGACATTGTCAAACACAGACTATACAGTACACGTCGAGATATTCGTGCGAGCGCGTGGACCCACATCATCGTTGCATCTTGACATCGTCTTGCCACATTTTGAGAGCACTAATGTACATAGCGCAATAAGACTTTTTCGCAATGATGTGTTGTACAAACTCATGTTGAGTCTACATTCATACGGCTGCATTAGATCGGATTAGACTGCATCGATACCGAGCGACGCTCACTTCATTTGAATACGTCCTGACCAGTGTGAAAATATACTAAGTGCATACCGGTATGGTTTCTAAAATCAGACTGACACCAATAATTTAAATGCAATAAACCCAAGTTCAACATATCGTTCTTCGCATGTTTTTACGCGCGACGCACTATGTGCTAGAGCATAGGCCTATTAGCTATCGTAATTTTGTCCGCATGTTTGTCTGTCCGTCCGTCACGACCGCGTACAATTTAAACCCAGGTGAGAAAAAGACTCCGGGGTTTTACCTTAAGATAGCCTGGTGTCTTTAGTTTCTTGTAACAAAATTTCGTAACACTGGGTTAGGGGGTTCCTTTCGAACGAAAGTGTCAAAAAGGGGTACCCCCAAGAATCGTTATTTTACCGCTATTGGCGTGTGAATATAGTCTCAGACATGGTATTTCTTGCTGCGACGTACATTTAAAGAGTGGATGATTTGTCGAAATTACTTCGAATAGACGTAGACAACTTGCCTCGTGCGTCTCATGAGCATTAGTTGAGATTTCTTGTAATACGTAGTAAACCTATATTTAAAAAGCTGGGAGAACAAATTAAACGATCTTTTCATTCCGTATTAAGCTATAAGTTCAAACAATTTACACGTGCATGCGAAACTGAAAAAGTCGTTGTAAGCTTTCGACATAAAAGTCTCTCGGAAGAGTCAAGTCACCAGTCCTCACGACGCTTACGGAGGGTTGATAACACTGTGGCGGTTCGACGCCATGAAAAACAAAAAATGAAACTATTTTTTTCGCAACGTAAAAATTAACAGATCTGCCGCCGAAGCAGTGTCAATGGACTAACACTGTTTAAACAACCAAAAATACAAAGTCAAAGACACCAGTAGTCACGAAAAAGAATGTAAATGGATGAGGGAAACACGGGACGACGATACGTCAAAAGCTGGAGCTATATTTAGTAGGCCTGGAGGCAACCACACAGCTCGGAAACATCGTGCGGTGTCATTTGCATCAGTCATTATCTCTTGCTGATCGTTATTACAGATGGAACTGTCGAGCTGTCACTATTGTCTGGTGGGTTTGTTGCCCTTAGCCAATAATGTAGCATTTCTCCGTGAAGTGTGACTTACTCATTTACGTCGATACGTTAGCGACACGGAAACAATCCCTCTATTAAAGTTAAAGACAAGGAACACCAAAAACTGTCCCACAAAGTAGAGAAAATGTGACTTAAATTACTAAGAGCTGAGCCATTTTAGAGATCAGAAAAGTCGTTTGTCCAAAAATACATCACAATCGTTTGCGGGCTGCTCGTTTACGACGCTTTTCAGATTTCATAGCATGCCCGTCGAGAGCCACATAGGGGCTCGGGAAAATATTCTCGCGGGGCTTGTCTTGGGAATTTTTTTATTAAAATTTTTTAATATGGCGTACTTTATATTTTTAAGCGACGGCGGGCCTTTTAAATGTCGCGGAACCCGGAGTAACTTACTCCCTATCTACCCTCTCGACGGTCTTGTCTCATTGTCGGCTGGTGAGAGGCAATTTGCAAGCCGTCCCCAGACCTCACCACACTTTACCCCCAATGTTGGAATTGGATACAGATTAACGCCGCTGAAAGGACTCGCTAGCGAAGCGCGTAAAATGGAGACCGCTGCAGTTGACTGCAGCGAAATTAAACAGAGCCGACAACGACCGCTTCCAGTTATTCTGTTGCAGTTGTAGGCTATTGTGCTCAATGCGCCTTGATGCACGGGAGGAACCAAGTCTAAGTAAGTATAGGGACCAGAAAAGTTATCTGTTTGTTATCTTTATTGTTATTTAAGGGTTTATATTGGACATTTAGTTTGTAGATTTTCTTTCTGTCCCCGACTATCTTTTCTGTTGTTCTTGTCTGCTCTTGCGGCGAATAAATGTATATATAAAATTATATATTGCTCTTTCGTGCGGAGCTTTTCATGGTGGCTGGAACTCCTTGCCGGAACAAACAATGTCAGCTCAATAGCTGATGTCCTTCTGTCAGCATTCCATTCTTGTTATATTTGGATAGACAGACAGACAGACAGACGGCCGGCCGGACGGACGTGAAACGTAATGCTGCTACTCACGACCGCATTGCCACCGACCGCTTATTACATTGCAAGGCAAAATTGTTTACCCGACTTGCTAATAGCAGATGCAGAAACAGAAAATCTATGCTTTAGTTCATCCCAGAAGGCTTATCGCACGATTTGTGACGCGACAAACAACCGTTTAATAACGGATTATCAGCTAACATGTGACGAGGAAGCGGCAGCAGCTACTGTAACAGTAAGCTTATCACACGGTGCGACATTATACGTAGGCATCATCAAGTCCACCCTAGACTTTCCACATACTGGACAACGCACAAGGTTTTGTAATATACCATCCCCTTTTCCTTACTTTACTTTACTGCCTTCCTTATTAGTCCGCCCAGAAGCTATAGCTTTCTGAGCGGGCTTATGTTTTACCGCAGATGTTTTTTTCTTTTCAACGCGAGATCTCAGAGATGCGTCGGCCTATCGGCGCGAAATTTTGCAAGGTGGTCAGTACTAAGCCGAAGTTTATAATGCCGGTTTAAAATTTCGGGGACTACTCCACAAACAAATTTTACTGGTCAAAAACATGCAAAATTTGGCCCGATTTCGGACGACTTTAAAGTTCGGCGGCTAATATCTCCGGAACAGATAAAGATATTCAAAATCGGACAAGTACTCAATTTACAGGAATTTTTCCCGCGTTAGGCGAAACTAGCTGGTGAACTTTGGTCCAGTAACTTTGGAGATCTCGATGTGAAATTGTATTCACCTAAAGCGCCTTTTTCGGGAGACCATATTTCGGCCCATAGGGGGTGCTGCGCCCCCAAATTTTTACACGCGCAAGAGAATGACCAAGTCTTGCTAGCGCACCCCCACCGAAAACGTAGATCTTCCTTACATTTTTGTCAAAAAAGGGTCCAACATTTTCTTAAAATTTAGCATACCCGCGCCTATAACTTTGGCAGTAGTGGGAGTAGCACCATGATACTTTGCCTCTAAATTGCGGTGTTAACGCGGATACAATTATTGTGGGGCACCGATTTTTAAAATTTTTGGAGGGCAAAAGACGTCCAAAATTCGGTGCGATGTAGGCAAACTTTCGACTTCGACCACGAATATCTCTGGAAAGCATAGAAATATCGACAAGCGGTGAACGGCGTTATCAACGGCGATTCATCCCCAGGTAAACAAAAAATTGGTGAACTTTGGTCAACAAACAAAAAAATTATAGGCGCGCATGTTGCTCTACCCTAAGTCGACATTGGGCGTTCTGCGTATGCTAATGCATTTGAGTTCGGGCCAGGTGACTTTGCCACCGGGGGAATATCACCCACATGAATTTTTCACCCAATCGGATTTGGGGCGCCGGGCGGACTCACGTTGAGCTTTGCTCCAAATTTTTAGTTACAGTAAGGTCTAGAGCAGCGCAGTCCTAGGCGAAGCCCAAGTCGAAATTCAATTCAACGCGATGCAGTTTCTCAGCTGACTTTTCCAAGCGATATTACTGGTAAAAATAAAAATATTTTATAACAAGATAATGTTCATATGAACACGGACTCTGTCCAATGCATTTCGACAGTTTATAGTACATGTATATGTCCGTATAAACATAATCAGTAAGCTGTTTAGAGCGGTAGAAAAAAATAAACAGTTTAATTTCAAATTGTACAGCAGCAATGATCCTTTCATCCTTCTCTATTATTTTAAGTAAACAATAAACATTGTCAGTTACGAGACCATTCGATTCGTCACCAGCGCTTTATTATAAAAGGTCCATTGTCACCATGCGTTTATCTCGCACCGTTATGAAGATATGGCATCTCAAAGACAATGGGGTCACGAGTCTGATTTTTTGAGGTCACGTGACGTTATCGGTTACGTGATCATCCGACTGCCGAGGGTCGACTTCCTATGGGTGGTCCATAGTCACCATGCGTCTATCTTGCACAGTTATGGAGATATGGCGCCTCAAATATTGAACGCACGGACCTGGACACGGAAAGAAAAAAGGAAGAATAGAAAGAAAAAGAGAAAGGGTAAGGGAAAGAAAAAGGGGAAGGAAAAGGAAAAAGGGGAAAGATAATCGAAAGGGGAAAAAGGAAAAGAGGAAAAGATAGGAAAAGGAAAAAAGGAAGGAAAAAGGGGAAGGGGAAAAGAAAGGAAAAGGGGAAAGAAAATAGGGAAGAAGAAAGGAGAAAGGATGGGAAAGAAGAAAGGGAAGGGAAAGAGAAAGAAAAAGGGAAGATGGAAGGAAAATAACTGAAAAAATGTAGGACGCACGGACCCACGCACGGACGCAAGGACACTCAGGTGATTTTATACTCTGTCCAATGCTATGCATTACATTGGACAGACAAAAATGCCAGCAGTTATAACGATACAATTCAACAAGTACAGCATAGTCCTTTCTCATAGTAAACAATATTAACCTCTGTAATAAACATACCATAACGAACAAGAAGATTATAAAGACTCACCTAAAAAGCAAAGAAGTAAAAGCCCGTAAACGACATGTCTCAACTTGGCGCTGGGTGTGAAGACGGAGGCCGCCAGTAATGTCCTTAGAGTACGGAGCCTTGAGTTATCACTTGCCAACCCCATGAAGTCGACGCTGCAAAAAAACGGCTACGTCGACCGAATCGACTAGTGACTGTAGAATCTTTTAAAAACAAACGCTAAAACAATATTAACGAATGTCGATCACTTTGAACAGCTGCAAATATTTTGATACACACAGCAAAATATTGCTAGCCAACATCTACATTATTTAGGCTACTCAACTCATTTATGCTTACAATCCCATATAGCCTATGGGACACTTGCGTTGACGCTAAATGATAAAATAATTTGGACACTAATGGGTTAATCTCGGGCCCCCGCAAGTATGACCAAGGCTGGTACTTGCTCTTCTCCTGATAAAAAAAACTAGTAAATTTGTCATGCTTAAATCAAACATATAGACCTTGTACTTGGTTGAAAGAAGAGATATTCTTTAAATTTTTAACGCTAGGCCTACCTCATGTTCACGTCGGCACCTGCAGTGCGCAGTTTCGACTCGACTTGCTTTGCTTTCAGAAATCCTAAAATTTTCTGCCGGAGTTTGTAATCTTATCATCGACTCTTGTCATATATTTTTACTATAAAAGTTGGTGACTTGTGAGTTTAAACGCAGCATTGAATTCGTAACTTTTCTCCCTCAAGAACTGTTTGACGTCAAAATGGTGTGTCACGTTACAGTTACCAAGGGTTGGGTGCCCTGCTTTCTTCACATCATTAGTACAGCAGGGTTAATGCTGACATTAACTAGCAGCAACACCTACGTACCGGTACAAAACAGATTAAAAACAAAATAGAGAGCGTGGGCAGGGAACATCTCATCAGAACGAAAATCCATTAGAATGAATCCCAATCGAACGAATACTATTAAAACGAAATCTCGTTAAAACAAAAGCCCGCATACAGCGAAGCTCATCAGAACGAAAGCTGTCAAACTTGGGCTGAGTATAACAAGCACAAAGACGATAATAACTGAGAACTGACGATGTTAACGACTCGCACATGTCGGATTCGGATAGTACCTAGATTAGTGACTGTACGCTGACAGGTGAACCATTTTAGTAGGCCTAGATAGCCAACCACTTCGGTCAACTTAAGCCTTTCGTTTCTCTGCGGTAGGAAAATTGGGTTCCGACCTTCTTGGTTGGGGTTAAGACGGGGCGCGTACACCTGTATTGGGTGGCAGGTAACATTGTGTGATCTCACATGGCAGTAGGTGACTCTGCAATGGGTTACCTGTCAACTATAGATACCCTTTAACGCTTTTAATGCAGATCCTGGCTAGAAGCACTCGTAACGTGCACATGTTGAGTGGCTGAAGTGAAAGATGCATGTCTAATTAGCTGTCGGTAACGTGGAGTGGACGATAATCGGCGGTAACTCATGCAATATCATCAGCTGTCTTGCAGAGACGATGTCGAACATTGATGCGAGACAGAGAGAGAGAGATGCGTAGTCATGACGACGACGACGACGGCTGCTGCTGCTGCAGTGCTGAAGCTAATAATAACGCGTGTCTCTTCGTCGCCGCACCTCAATTACTGCACTCTGCGTTCTTCTGTTTCATCCGTTCCATCCGACGTGTCCAACGTCGACAATCAACTTGTTTTTCGCGCTACACCTCCGCACGGCTGCTTAACCCTTTGAAAGCAAGTTCGACCTACTTTGTAATGTCATGCAGTTATGGAGTGTGCTGTTCTTGTTTCGGAGAAAGCGTAACTTCCTTATCGTTTCACGCTAACGGTGTTGCTCGTGTCGTTACTGTTGGCGTTTTTTTATCGGAGAGATCTCTCACGAAAAAATGCAGTAAATGCTTCAGTTTGTCCTCAAACGAAAGCTTGGGCCCACCTAATCTCTGGAAATAACTGCATGGGAAGTTCTGCCTGGGGTCCCGGTCATTACCCCACGCTTCCAACGTAGCACTTTAAAGCGCGCCGACGTCCGCCCTTGTCTACACCGTGTCTCGAAAATAAACTGTGCAACATTATTTTTTGTCAGAACTTTATCAAATTTCTATCAACTTTAACTATAGCACAAAGATGGCAAGGAAAGCTAAAATTTTTATTTCACCTACTTTGCATCAACACACTAAACCATGTTAAACGCAGATGCTCCACATTGTTACATCACGCTAAGTTATTGTCTGTAGTAAACTTTCTAACAACTTAGCACACAGCAAACTAAGATGTGGTTTACTTCACAAAATTATGTTTGTGTAACAGCTCGTCTCAAAATTGTTAGAATTTATGCTCGAAGTGTGTTTCGCATACACGGACACAAGCGCTACTGGCTGATAGCGGTGTCAACGATCGACTGATCAGTAGTCACGCTGCGCCCACTCATCTAGCAGCCGTGTTGTGAGTTCGTCATGCATCAGCTGTGATTATGAGTGTATTTTAGGCCTACATAAGCTTAGTTTCTTTGCCATTTTATGCCAACAATTACTAAAGTTGCTGGAAATATATGCGCTTTTGATTCGTTCGCGACATATGGCGCTATACATATGTGTTCTGATTGCAAAAAAAAACAATTTTGCGTAGTTTTTTCGCAACACAGAGTAGGCCCTATATGCATTACACGATTGCGATGACGCCGCGCAGACGTCTGGTCGACCGATTTGATCCATCATTTACACACCGAAACCACAGACTGCACTAGCTGGCCCCAGCACAGCATCGACCACACGCCAATCGATATCAGCGTCTAGCAGCGCCGGAAAATTGCTCTGAAAAAAAACTGCGTGTAGGACTTTGTAGGCTTTTAGGTTTTTAGAAACCTAGAAACCACCAAGAAATCTGAATTTTAGTTTTTTAAACGTTTTTATTTGTTGTGCAATTTCTTACAAATAGGCGTTATAGGCTTATTTATTTTCCGCAGTGACTGTTCGTCCGGCACCGTGCAAATAGCATGTAAACTATTTTTTGGGTTAAAATAAATCTGTCAAGTCATAGCTTCAATTTGACTCAATCGAAATCGCTAGTCGGCAACACCAGTGTCAGTGGCTGAACATTAGCATTGTTCGTAGTCACGACATATTAGCGCTAATATTAAGTTTTAGCGTTAAGGGTTACGGGTTTAGGGTTAAGATTAGGGTTGGGGTTAGGGTTAGAATTAGGGTATTTCATAGATTTATGTGACGATGATGCACACCTCGAGGGTAACTCTAGCGGTTAAATCGGATGCGAGTGAATTAACGGACAATTATCGTAACATAAGTGATGAATTTGAGGCTGATGGAGGCAAGCAATTAACACTCAGCAGGCCGACTGGCGATACCTGTGATTCCCTAGTTCGTAGAATTGAGATTGCCAGTTGGCCGGCTGCCGTCGTGTCTCTACCGTGGTACCACGAGCATGGTGAACCGAAATGCTTGTCGTGCCGCGGTCCGGCGCAGAGACACGTCTTGGGCGGCCGGATAAATAGCCAGCTCGGGTATAGGACCGGATATTTATCCGATTGCCGTATCAACAGCCGCTATCATGTGCGAAATATACTGCGCCTATTTTTATCTAATAAGATTTATGCACCATGCTGTAATTTACCGAAAAGGATGTCATGTGGATAATGGTGTACAGGATAGATCGTAATTTTTTGCCCGATCTTTTATTGTACACTAAAACCAGAAAAAAACTAAAAACTTAAACCCTAAAAAATTTATTTCAAAACCTAGTTTTTGCAGCCCTGTCGTGTAGTGTAGCCACTATCTGTAATGCATCTAACGGTCTCCTGTGGCAGCTATACGTCTGCTCAAGATATTGTTTATTGACTCGTTTTCTAACACCGCCGTAGAGATGATATTGACGACCAATGCACTAGGCCTATTATAACGTAGGCAAATGATTCGGCACAGTAAAATATAAATAGTCAACCGAGTGATCTGCTGCTGTTTCTATCTTAAGCTTGCAAAATGAACTAACTGCAGTGTTGATTTTGTTGTTCTTTCAACGTTCCACGTTTCATGTCGCACACGAGCTGCAGTACAGTGCAGCAAACTATGAGCGAATCGGCCGATCAGACTGACTGCAGTATTTTCTGCACCGACGACGCGCCAGGAAGAACGCAAATAAATCACTCGTTTAGAAGAACGCCTCCGACTGTGCCATGTCCTGCTGACGTGTTGCCTTCTGAGACAATAAATAACGTACGCCATGAATAAAAGACAGCGCGAATATCTTTAGCATGCAGGTCTGATGAATCAAGACTCTGCAGTCATTCATGACCAAGACCACAAAAATAAACTGCTTAACTTGTAATACATTTCGTCAAATTAAAGCAAAGTTAAGCCACTTGAATGCGCAGCAAATTATTAATCACTACATCATTCGTTGCCTTATACTTTGCATCTTTGTTTTGCTGTTCTCTTGCATTATTTTTAGAGTGTATTAGGTTAACGACTGTTATTAATCGACACTTCTTGTGCAATATGCTTGTACCATTTTATGGTGTGCTGAAATGTTTTGTTATTTGTAGTAAAGATTTAAGTAACATGACTAAAACCACAACTTGACGCTTAGCACTAGTCAATGCAGGGGCAAATTCCTCCGTGTTCATATATCGATAAAACTTAATAGCTGATAGAATAATTTACGCATAATTTTTTATCGTGTCGATTACTTCAGCATTTATTGACAAATGTTTTCTTAAATAAAAAAAAGCTTTTACAGCATAATTTACTCAATTATTTTTAAGCGGCATCGTTGTAAGCTATTCTGCTTAATGTATAGA
>Ga0209367_1012298_pt1 | contig 11216 bp, 7 predicted proteins | sample WorMetLIZISLAND2_FD_187412 | JGI IMG/M metagenome (GOLD analysis project Ga0209367, IMG submission 187412) | Marine gutless worms symbiont microbial communities from Max Planck institute for Marine Microbiology, Germany - Olavius geniculatus... ... | reverse complement strand
GACGTGTATGGTATAATTATCTCAATAATAATAATAATAATAATAATAATAATATGGTATAATCATCTCAATCATGTTGCAGGACGCGCCGTTTCTCGTGCTGCGCATGCTTCTGATCTTCAAGTACGGCGTGCTCAGCTACACCAACATGTTCTTCACTTGCAAGAACACATTGGTCTGCATGCTGCTCAGTTATCGTCTGATCGTCATTCAGTTGGAACGCTGCAACGAGCGCTACGAACATTATATCTACAGACTATGCTTTCTAAAACATTTCACGAATGAGAATTTCAACCGCAAAATCCAAAATCTTTCGCCATACTGTAAGCAAAGGCTTTCTTGTGCATGCAACGAGCGCTACGGATTACAGCTTTTCGTCGTATAAAAATGTTCAGTAAAATTATCTGGATTTATACAGTCACGGCACGTATAAAATGCAGAACTTGCTCTGCAAAAAAGTGTTTTATGTTGCTCGTAACGAGCGCTACGGTCTGTACGGGTCTGCTCGACGTCGGCGGCGGAACAGCGGCATCGACGGGTGGCCTTCATCGTCAGGGGGCGCCAACGCCGTCGACCGCTACTACAAGTACTCGACGCGCGTGAATTTGAGAGAGCCGCCGGTCGACCCAAATGAACCCGAGGTAAAGTACGTCGTGAGGGAAAGATACGTTGAACAGCGACTGTGTTCCAGAGTGTTTTGTCCCAGTGGAAGTGTCGGACAGGCGGTCAATGACGGCGGGCGCGACATGGGCGTGAGTCCTGCACGCTGGCTATCCTGTGGCGTCCTGGACACGGCGACAGACGCTGATCTCGGTTACCATGACGACGAGGGCGTGGCCGGGCACCTGTTGTGGGTGGGGCTTGGAGGCCAAGACGGCGGCACGAGCTCTGACCCCGAGCTGTACAGCTGCGCCAGTATGTCAGTCATACACACCACCCAGCCAATGCAAACCAGTCAGAAAACGTGTGAAAACCAGAAAGTCAAAAGGTAGTTATACGTCTTGTACAGCATGGGCCTATTACGACCACCACTTTTCACCCTGCAATCATAAAATGTCCTCAAAATTCTGGACGTAGGCCTTACTTCTACACTTCCTGGCCTATACACACCACTCAGCCAAGTAGCATCGGTCAAGCGCCGCTTGCCAATGGAATTTCCCTCATCGGCGTCATGACGTCAGACATGTGACGTCATTAGCAACGTCGTCAATGACGAAATAAAACCTCTAAAAATGGGCCCATGGGTCTTTGATGTTGACGTCTCTTACTGTGTCCTCCAGGGTGTGTCCGGGTATAAAAGGTGTGTTCAAAGAGAGAGAAGTGAGATGAAATAAACTGAAGTGAGATCACATAGTTTTGCTTTTTCATTTGTTTCATTTCATTTTAGCTCAGTTTATTTCGTTCGCTCTGTACGCGCCTAAGCGGTAAAGCGTCGATCGGAACTTCGATCAAGCAGTCGGAGGAAACAGAAAAGAAAATGGGGAAGAAAAGTGAAAATTGAACCTCCCAGTGCAAGTGGCGCCGTGGGAGGGGTGCAGCTGGGGGACAATTGCCCCGACCCTAAATTTTAGTCTGTCGGAAAAATATTCTTGCTGAAATTTGTTTTTTAAAATGCTAAAGATGGGGCTGTTTTAAAATTTCGACCAACCATAATCTCATCTTTGCTAATTTGCGTCTGTCTGCCGAAATTGTAGCCTAATTTGCTGTCTCTAACTTTCTAACTTACAACGCCGCTGAACACGCAGTGCCAAATGTTGCGAACGCTAGGCCTATAGTTAGGCTTACATGTATGTTGGTCGAGATGTCATCATAACGGCCGGCGCCTTGTTGTTGTTTATTATTGTTACGAGACGTTCAAACTTTCTTCATTGATCGGCGGCTTTAGGAAACTCGTTTGGTGTATCATAACTACGCTGCTGGACAACTTTTCTGTCGCAAAATCAATGTCGTGTTTTATGCATGATGAGTACTTATGTTGTCTGTTTAAAAATAATACGTACAATAGACTTCTGTGACAAGTATTTTGCAAAAATACCAGCACGCACGACTTGCTCACGTTACCGGCACCGATACAATCTCCCCGTTTTTCTCTGAATTTTACACTTACGATATGTCATAATAGAAGCTGCCGAACAATCGTCCAAAATAGTTCGTCCGCGTCATGTATAATTACGTAAACTTTGCAGCAGTTGCACGAAACGCTTGAAACGATCCGTCGTTAACAGACACAATCAGATCGCGACATTAGAAGCTAAGTTAGTCATTAATGATTGAAACCATTGACAACGCATTTACCCATAAGTTGTAGGGTGTTTACACAATCCAGCAAACGTCCAGCTGCATTATAACATATGGCAGCAAACTTCCAGCAAACGTCCAAGCATTACGGTTGCTGGAAGTTTGCTGGACGTTTGCTGGTTCGTGTAAACACCCCATTGTTTACAATAATTGACAGCTGCAAGGTTCCTTGTAAAAATTAAACATCGCCTATACGTTCATTCGAGTAAAAAACAACAAAACACTCAAGCCTGATCGGCACAGGATGGGCCAGCTTTTCGGAGCCGAACCGTATATAGATAGAATTAAAAATTATTCAACGCAGTGTGAAATTATGAACCCCCCCCCTTCTTCAGAGGTCGTGGCACAGGTCCGTGGTTGATACACCGACAATGACTCCAGTACCGTCTCGGCTCAAACGGTGAATTACAACAATACACATAACAAACACAATGGTACACAAAAAACGAACAACGACAACGACGACGACGACGAAAACAATAATACCCCGTTTACACGATCAATCAAACATCAAGCAACCATCAAGCAACAATCAAGCAAATGTATTGAAAATACACGTGCGCAACGTGTGCTCTAATTGCTTGATGTTTGCTTCATCGTGTAAACGGGGTATTATTAGTATAATATACTGAGTTCAACTGATTGCAATAATGTCAGCGAATGCAGTTCACTTCCTTACAGTTGCGTTGCACGGACTGTACAAGCGAACGAACTGGCAACCGGGTTTGTATCATTTTAGTTCATTTCGTTCGCTCTGTACAAATAAAAACTGTAGCCTTTAAGCCCACAGCAAACTTCGATCTCGTACGGATTAGCTGTAGGTACATGCTGTACACAAGTTGTACAAAGAATTCAGAACAAAACGAGAGTCACCAGCAAATTGACAACAGATAGGCCTAAACATGACCATTATAACAGGTTGAACTGACTTCGTAAAAAATGAAATTGCTGATTGGTGTCGCCCCCTAGTAAATTGTTAAAAAAGGGCAATTTTTGTCTGGGGATTCAACCCCAAATTTCGTTTTCCTCTTGGGTGCCATAGACCTCCAGCTAAAACAGTGTGGCACAGTGACTTAGCCGCGCTTAAGTGTAAACTACCTGCCTAATGGCATGTAAATCCTTCGAACGGTTTAAGCAGAGTGCAAGAGTATGACACACGACAGACAGGTGACAGACGACAGACCACACTACGGAGAAATGAGTTGCAGTAGGCGAAGTCGCTTCCGCTGCATGGTGCGATTTCGCCTACAAATCAAAGACGTACAAGAAATTTATGGTATCTTGACGTCAAGAGGAAACCAAAGTAGAAGATAGCAATAAATTGAAGCAATGCAGTTTTGGCAGCGGAAAAGCACTGACAGTCCAGGACTTTTTATGAAGCGGGTGATCACTTTCGTTGCCGCCCTCTTGCGAAATGCAAAAAAAAACATTCTGTGAGATCTACTATGTCGTAATTTTATCACTAGGCCTACGTTAAATAATTAACTAAGTTATTTTAATCGCTAGTAAATATCACAATAAATAAATATTGACAACTGTCATTTATATGTGCAAACCAGTTTGTAGTAGCCGTCTAGACAAGAAGCTCCGTTTGCTTTAGGTACGGAAAACGTCAGGAGCGAAAGACGAACGTTTAAACTGCATTTCACAACATCCGAAGTGAACGTTTGTCGGAGTTATGCCCACAACAGACAGAAGATGCACGACTGGAAAATGAATGTCGTTGCTTTCTGCCAACTAGTCGGTCCTGTTTTCGAGGAACTTGCCCGCTGCTGTGGCCACGAAGAGAGTCTTGTTCAACGAGTACCATCTGTGGCCACATGCACTGTAAATGGCCAGACCATCTGTGGCCACTCTCATCCTCCTCGCTGTACTCGTAGCCGAGCGCTTTGCCCGAGTCTTTGTCGAGCAGAGGAACGTGGCAGGAATCTGTGTTCTTCTGGATGTACTGCTTTTTGTACTCGGTCGTCGTGTCCAGTGGACCACCCTTGGTGTATTGTATCATGGTCGTCTTGGTCTACCACCTTGGAGTTGAAACATCTCAGAGAACCTCGATCTTTGACTGGAGTATCGTATGTTTACCACTCTGAATTCGAGGAACCTTAGTGCTCCAGGCTTGGTAGTGGAAAATTATTCCGCAAGTGACGCCTTGGAGTTGGAACTTTATTTCTCAACTCGGATCTCGGACTAGGAACGCGCTGCATCTGACGTCGGCTCGGAGTCGGAGCAACTGGGATCAGTTAGCTCAGACGGGAGCTAGGACGGACCGGACCAGCCTTGGTGTATTCTCGTTCTACCGGTCTGATGCTTTTCGTCAGCGGGACGCCACGGTGGGTGGGGTAGTCCATCTGATAGGACGGTTTGCCTTCGAACGGCGCCTCGCTGGGCACGTACTCCCTCTTCATCTTCTGCGGACGTTCCGTGGGCGCCCATTGTCGGTATTCAGCCTAGAGACGCCGCACAGATAAACAGTCAGTCAACCAGTTGTCAGTCACAATCAATCAGTTAGGCCTACCGGTAATCAATCATGTCATATCATGCATTCTTTCATTCACTTCTTTATTGCAACAATGTCAAAGCGATTTCGCTGTTACATGTGTTAATGATAAAAGGCATATTACGATTAGCCTATGCCAGTGAGTAAATAACAGTACTAAGAAAATATACATTTCAAATGCATATTTTGCATGCATACATGAAACACTTTTCTAACATTCATTATACAGAGTAGCATACAGTAATTTGAAGTAAATGCTCAACTATCTTTCAATCAGTCAGGTAGATAGCAGAATAAGGTGGTTCTAATGACGATGCCCGAATATCATTTTTTGACGAGCCAGGTTTCGACATGGTGCTAAACCCGAGAACATCGGAAATCTCGCGCTAAGACAGAAACAAAAGAAATAAGACATCAGCAGCAAAACATAAAAGGTGTGGCGGCGGAGCCTCAATTTCATCATAACTTAACATCTGAAACCATATAATTTGTTCTTCCGAAAAAAGCCAAAATTAAATTAAATTTTTAGTCTGTCTAAAAGACTGGGTTAAAAGCTCAATAAGATTGCGTCTCAGCGCATCCGTGAGAACTTATAGCTCAATCAACGAAAACTTTGCTAAACAAATCAACGATAAAACGCATTTTCTTTGGCATCATTATTACCATTGTTTGTTTTAAATGCATTGTAACTTTTTCAGTTGAACTGTGTCCGTTATATGGCTCATTCACTCACTCACTCACTTACTTACTTATTTGCTTAATCGCAATTAAAATTAATTAATCGCTAATTTGCAATGTTGTTATGTTTTACTGCTAAATTTATAATCTTTATCAGTCCCGTGCTGTAAAGATACCGGTACGGATATGGGGACTGGCCTGGTTGGTGCTGGTTCCCTCGAACTTTCCCGGAGGAACATGCGGGTCCTGCGGCTTGATCGGAGTCGTCTTCTCCATCGGTTTCCGCGTGTACGCCATCTTGGCGGTGGTGTTCTGACATTCTATAGAAGCTGTTTGGGGACCCCCATCCATTTCTCTTGAGCCTCTTATCTCGCCGGGTGGGTCTCTTGGCGGTGGTGTTAAGGTCCAGGTCGCCCTCGGGCTTGCGATATGTCTCTGGCTCGTGGCGCCGAACGCGTTCCATCGGACGATTGACGAAGTCTGAGCGCTGTGTCGAAGAACCGTCGAATGGCTCCGTCGACCTGAACGGCACGGCCTCAGGTTTGTAGCTGGGCTGTTTGACCGCCTCCTTCGGACCGTAATCCTTGCAAACCAAATGTGTTCCCTTGCGCAGTAGCCTACCACGTGACTTCAATGTTACTGTTACGTGTCATTGTAGTCTTAGGACCTATGCCCCGTCAAAGTACATTTATTCGTTCATCATCAGGACGTGTTCTATGGGACCGTAGTCCTTGCGGGCGGTGGACATGCCGTCCAGGCGGGCGGTGCTTGGCTCCAGGCGGGCGGTGCTCGGCTCCCAGACCGGTTTCTCTCTGACCTCGCGGCGCGGCACCGCATGCTGCACGTAGCTCGGCCCCTCGTCACGTGACTCTCGTACCCCTAGTCACATGACCTCTGACTTTAGCTTCGTCATAAACCGAAAAAATGTTCGGACTTGAGCTGGGGTTTTGGGGACCCCAGTGGTTTGTTCTGGCTTAACTTGGGGTGGTCATAAAGCATGCTGGACGTAGCTCTTGCGTGCTTCTGTGGTGCCGTCAAAGGGCGCGTCTGATCGGATCGTGTTTTCGACGGGTTTGAAGCTTTGTCTCGGCGTGCGACCGTGCTGTGGAAAGTCGCTCTTGTAGCGTGAGTTGCCTTCGAACGGAGCTGTCGGTGGTACGTAGTCGCTGGGCACAACACGCTTCTGTCTCTGCACCTCCCACTGCGGATATTCAGCTGAATCGCACCAACACACAATGAGTTCAACATAATCGATCGATAAATGATGTAACGCTTTGTAATAGGTTTACAATAATACTATTACAATTTCGTGATGTTGCAACTGGTTTCTGTGTTACGGCCCTTTAGATTTACAGTAAGCTCACGGAGCTGTCCACGCAGATTTTGGCGTGCGAGTTTTAATTTTTTTTATTTAACACTACATTACGTTACACTAATTAAATTACATAATCATTAATGGTATAAAAATGTAAAGTCTTCTGGCAAACTCTAAAACAATCTTATAAGGCCAGAAAACTTCATTGCTCACGATCTTAGAAAAATGTGCATATTATTCTCTTTCTCTGAAATTAAAGCGGCGCGCAGTGCGGCTTTTATTTCAGATTTATTTTATTTAATTTTAGTTAAGTTCAGTCGGGTGCTGTCGCTTTGCACGCTCCTTAACGGTTTTGTCAACTTACCTATGAAGTTTCATCATTCAGAAAACCACCATTTCCTGTGGAGTGTGTGAAATCGACATTGAAATACAAACTAACTCAGATTACAAAATTTTTTTTACAGCATTATGGACAGCGAACCTGCATAGGTTCCTACTCCGTCGAACTTGGCGGGTTCTTGTCTCGGTTCTTCGTGACGTATTGGTTTAGGCCGCTCGGCCGGCCTTTCTGCGAAAACACATTGCAAACAGCACCAACTATAACGACTGTTATACAAACGCCAGAAAAAAAGTGAAAACACGAAAAAGTAGCTACAGCCATCTCTAGAACCCCTAGCTGATAAAAATGGGACAAGGGGGTCGCTGACGACTTTCCAAAACCTTAACCTGGGAGTTGCAGCTAGGACTGAGGGCCCCTTGGCCCTATAACTCATTGTTAAACAAGGGCCCGTCTTGCAGAGCCTTGTGGTTCGTAACATGATAACACAAAGCTGGCCGACCTATAGTTAAGAGATTAAGAGATTGCTTCGTTTATCTGTGTGTGTAGGTGTGTGTGTGTGTGTCTGCGTGTCTGTGGCACTGTGCACATCAGTGGCTCAGCATGCAATGACGTGATTGCAATTGTGACGTCACGCCAAGGCGCCACTGCAATCCTTTGACCGACCCCTGTTGCCATAGTAACGAAATTTGGCACAAATTGGCTATAACTCGGCTTGTATAATAAGAGATATTTCCAAGATCTTTGCGTCTAATAGAGAGAAGATTTGAAGGACGGGCTATTGAATGAGGCCAGTCTAATTATATTACGACCGACCCTTGTTGCCATGGCAACGACACTTGTGCTATTTGGCCAAAAAAATTAATACCAGTGTAAGCGTAGTAGTAGTAATAGTAGTTTTTGAAGTGAAAAGTAGTAGCAGTAGGCCTAATGTTCAAATTACTTCACTTGGCGGAGATATGCACTCACACAAGCGCCTTCTAGTTATATCTTTTATTAATTTCTAGTGTTATGTTGTGTTTATGCTATTTTGTAAACGGAGGGGCACTAAAAAGACACAAAAAGGCAGTAATGCAGAAGTTTCACTATAGTCACTAAACGTTTCGCTTGTTCACGAATTAACGGGGCATGCTGAGCTGGCTCATGAGAAAGTATTAACTAGCAAATAATAATATGAATTAGCCGCCCTAAGTAGAAAAGGCAGGTAGACAGATTCGTACGTGTATACTGCTGGGCGTAGCTGGTTCTGAGATCCAAGTCGCCTTCTGGCTTTTTGTATTCCTCGCGCTGAGGCGCAGGCGGTTTCCCAACCGGATGCTGTTTGTAGTCCGCTCTACACGCAATAATATTAGCAACAAGATAATCTCGTGAATAACCTCAAGGCATCTGTCAATCAGACGCCAAACAACCAACCCAACCCAAGTAGTCGTGCCATTTCACCAACAGCGCTTTACATTGTCGAAAGTGTCAGCTGACTGGTATGACCAAACGATCTCTATGCGAGGCCGTCCGCATCAGTATTTGAAGGTATAGGGGCCTTAAAATCAGAGATAGGCTACAGCTTGTTTTGATTATGGAGAGACATAAGGTGCCGATCGAGGCGCGGGAGACGAAAAGTGCCGGAGCGCCAATGGTTGGGTATTGAGAAAGGATGCTGGAGCAGGCTTGCCATGGATATGAAATCTGCCATCCATATCCATATTCATATCCACAGATTTTCCGTGGATATCGACATATGCTTATCGTGCGTACATATAGCTGCTAAATTTTCGCGGAATACAGCAGTGCCAGAGCGTCCATTCCCCCAGGCATTTCTTTTCGTGAAACTGTTAAAAATAAATAAAAGTAAGAAAAATAAAACACGTTTGCATTGAAATATGATTTTAGAAAAGTATTTCCCGACTGTTATAAAAATCCACCGTAATTATTTTATTGTCCTTGCTATAGCCGACCGTTGAGCCTTGGGTACCATATGTCGTCTCTCAGTCGTCTTTTTAACCGTAACAAATGTATTGTGGTCAAACAGTAGGTCGTAAGGAGTTGGCGATACCGTTTTATAAAGCAATAACGACTACCTATAAGCTGTTGAAAGTTACCATGTCTCTATCTGCAGTTTTTTGGCCGCAATTTGGAATGCAGTGCTTCTGCCTTACGTGCACCAAATTACCGTATCTTATCCTAGCACTGATTTTAGCGTCCAGTTTAGCAACGTCACCAGATCGTATATGGGACTGCAGTCACTCTGGAAAATCGCTATCTTGCCGCAACCGGAAGTCGGACACCGGCTTTCATCTATATAGGCGGTACGGTCGGTCCATCCCAGCAACAGCTGGGATTTTTGTTCTCCAAGATGCAGGTTGCATTCATGTACGCCTAGAGTGGACGTTTTGAAAAACACTTGGTTTGTACTTCCTACTAGCATTAAATTTGTTAGGAATCCAAAACGTTTGTAATTTTGTTACCATTTGATAAAAAAAGAATAACAATAGTCTCACAAATTGATAGACCGTTTGTTGCCCAAACAACAGTATTAAAGCACCATAGGCCTAGATTAAGACCTGTTGCTGCTATAGTGCACATAAATAAATTTAGGCTAACTAAATAATGACGTGCTGATATCACTGATTATTCATTTGACTCAATAACATAAATAAACGAGAAAATGAAGACTAAGAACGACAGACAGACAAATATTATATAGAGATAAAACACTTAAAAATTCAGTTTAATTAGCAAATGCGACAGCACAATATCCATCCACAGGATGGCTGAAGTCTGATATTCACACATGGATATATCCATGGATATATCCATGGATATCCATATCCACGGCAAGCCTGTGCTGGAGACCCTTCCCAGTATGGAGGTTTGCGAGCTATAGGCCTACCGAAAAATTAAAAAAATTAACTCTATAATTGTACAATAGCTGTGTATCAGAATACACAAGTTAGTACCACAGCAAGCAACTAAACAATTTTTCCAGAAAAATAAGGGCAATTGAAACAAAATTACTTTTTAAAAGGCCTATATTAAAAACTTAAGGTTTACCCAGCAGCTTAGATTTGTTAAACGCAAGGTACTGCATGCTGTTGCCAATTGGCTTGCATGCTGAACAGACAAACTTTGCAGCAAGTTGCATAGTATTGCTCATCGGCTACATTTTTTAATTTTTAAAATAGCACAATTTCTTATCAAATTAAGTTCACAGTCATGACTCTCCAGTCTCTCCCTCCTATAGTAACTATTTTATGCGTTGAAATTTTTTTTATAAACGCTCGTTCACTTCGCATGCGTAATAGGGTTAGGGCGCGTTGCACCAACCATACTTAAATTTAAGTACATGCTTAACCACCGTACTTAGCAGAAAATGCATTGCACCAACACCATTTAAGCAGGCCAGCTTGCTTAAACGTCACTTAAAAATAAGTGGCCAAAGTTGCCCACTTAAATTTAAGCGGCTGGCAAAAATAAGACAGACGCCATCTTTATTTAGCGAACTGCGACGAAGTTATCGTCCTAAATTGACGATTTTCGGTAACAGTTGTTATATACCATAAACAAAAGCGAAGAAAAGTGGCAAATACACGTGGATAATGCTGTTTGTCGTTGAGTATTTACAGTTGAGATCGTTTTATGTGAAAACAAATCACTTCTGAACAGCAGTGCGCTGACACGAGTTCAGCGTAGTCTACGAAGTTTATTTTCTCAGGTTATATTCATTGTGACCCAAATATGTATCAGTCAATATTTATGTTGATTCTCATATATTTGGCCTATATATTACACTTCGCTTAGAATTATACTGTTCTGAAGTTATTTCAATTTATATAGGGCATTGCGAGCGATGGCCATTGTTGTCAATGAAGCATGATAGCTATTACGTAATTGGTCGTCAAGGAAGTGCTGTCGTCACGTGATCAAAATTAGCCAATGGCAAGCGTCGTTACAATTAAGTCTGTCACTTAGCTAAGTGATGTGTGGATTGTGTTGGTGCAACGGGATCGATTTAAGTAGCCGGTTAAGTACCGCTTAAATTTAAGTGGTACTTAACTAAGTACGTACTTAAAATTGGTTGGTGCAACCGGCCCTTA
>Ga0209367_1012297_pt1 | contig 11216 bp, 3 predicted proteins | sample WorMetLIZISLAND2_FD_187412 | JGI IMG/M metagenome (GOLD analysis project Ga0209367, IMG submission 187412) | Marine gutless worms symbiont microbial communities from Max Planck institute for Marine Microbiology, Germany - Olavius geniculatus... ... | reverse complement strand
TGGCGTTATAACATTTAATGATTTCGTAACTGACGTTGTTGGTTCGTTGGAGTACTGCAGTGCAGTTGCCTCTACTGTTGGTGCCACAGGAAAACCTCAGCTGGTACTCTGTTCTTAAAATTTCTCCCAAAGTAACACATGCTATTAAGTGCTGATTTTCTAATGATTATTTTTGTCAAAATCTATTGCTATTGAACCAGGACTGTTGGAGTTATTGCAAAAGGTAGCAGGGGTCCGGTTTTTTTGAGACACAGTGTAGATTTGGAAAAGCGTTTGGTCTAACATATTGATTGCAAAACTTTTTGAACGCCCCTCGTAGTTAGTTAAGCCTAAACACAATCACGGTACTGCTAATAGAAGATGTCGACATATCGTGCGGCAGAAACTGACGACCAACGTCAACTTCATATACGTTAATGATGCACTCTTCATCAGACGGAAGATCGATTTATACTCTCCGTATTAGCTACAAAACACAGACAAGCGAAAGATTTTAAAATACACGTGCAATTGACGAAGTCGCTTCTTTTTAATTTCGTAAGCAGTTTTTAAGCATGCCAGCAGCAAATAAATCAAGAAGCCTATAATCGACAAAATACTAACGAATAAAACGTTAAAATGCTGACGTCGGGGTGTCATTTCGCGAACGCTATTCTGATCTCTTGAGTGATGGCATTACGGATCATTATTAGGTCTACGAACTAAAGTTGATGACACACTGGCCAGTTTCTGGCCCCAGTTTCCGATACAAGTCGACTGGCGCCAGAAACTGGCCAGTGTGTCATCACTACAGCAAAGTGTACGGCCTAAAGCAATTACGTTCTAAGTTCAAAAGAATATCACCTTGGTAGTAATTCACTCGTTTCATAGTACATTGCTTCTCCTGTACAGAAAAAAAACGGTGCACCAAAAAATAATAGCATTTGTACACCAAAGTCGTGCAGCAATCAATCGGTATACAAAGTATCAAGCAATAAGCACATTGCATTATAGTCTTACCCATACACGAAGAGAACAGTCTATCTGAATAATGCACAAAAATAAATCTGTTAGCTTTCTTACATAATGTCTAAACTTGTGCCACGTGCTTGTTGTATTATTGTCGCAAAACATGAAACCTTTTAACTGATAACCAGGCCTGTCAAGAAAGGGAACGTAGTAAAGGGGAGGAGTAAGCTACTCCGGGCCCGCAACGTTTGGGGGCTCCGCCGTCGCTCCAAGATATACAGTACACCACAATGTGTTATTTTAAAAAGAAAAATTCAAAACTTTTTTTACCCAGAGGGGACCCGCGGGAATGTTTCCGCAGGCCCGCTGTGGCTCTCGACGGGCCTGCTGACAACGGTTGGTATAGGGCCTAATGACCATTCGTAAAAAAGTCATATAAGCCTACACGGGCAATTCGATATGCCTATTTGACGATCTTAAAGGTCGGTTCATGGTCATTTGAATTGGGTAATACCACCAGAAAAATGCTGTCTGATATCGAATATCGTCAACTGCAAAATCCTGATTACATGACGCTGCAATGACTGGTGGTCACTCATGCAGCTGACAGCACGTCATCAGAAATGTTTCATATAAACATTATTTTGTTTCACCAGATGTTGAATTGCATAAATCGCAAATGTCGGCTTTGAGAACGCTGCTGCATGTAAATAATTATCCTGATGCACAGGACTGATAATTACGAATAAGACCAATAAGTTAATAATTCTCACGGCGCTGTCGAAGTTGATGTTGGTTCGCACGGGTCGGTAGTTGGCCGGCATCGATGGTCTCCAGTTGTTGCTGAGCGGTGCTTTCGGGTTGTCAATGCTGCCTTGCATCAATTCCCGTAGCATCTTCAGCTGCATCCGTCAAACCATGCACACAAGCCTTAGAACAAGAAGCCCAGCTGTCGCTAGGATAGCCGACCGTACTGTTTGTCATCCAAAGTCGATGATTTTCAACTTATCCAAAACGGCGTATGCGATTTCCTATTTGTGATCAACAGCAATCTGGGCCTTATCTCGCACCGTTTATCCACAATGTCGTCCAATCTTGTAAGGGCCAGTCTGGAATTCAACACGCGATAATTTCGCCCCAAAACCATTTTGCCGTTTTCGAGTGTTGACTCATATCGCCCTAAAATAAACATTATTTTGTTTCACCAGATGTTAAATTGCATAAATCGCAAATGTCATCTGTAAACTCTGTAAAGCTTTGTAAACTGTGAAAGTGTTTGCTCTAATGTTATCATTAATTATTCATGGACTTTGTGTTCAAAAACGAGGCCAAATCTTTGAAGACATATCACTGGTAAGTTCCGTTGCTTTTTGCGTAGCGGCTCGTTGCGTAGCACTGCGTATTTTTTGCACGTAGCTGGATTAGTCAACTGGTAGCCAGAAACATCTTTACTCGATAGGGAAGCAAACAGTTAAAAAAGCTTACCAAGGGCAGCGCCATAGGGGGAAAAGTAACAGCTGTCCTTGCCCTTCCCCCAGCTGCCCAAGAAAAAAAATTTTGATGGTGATAAAGTGCCCTTTGGTAACCATACACATGCCATGGTGTGACTTATTTAACGTCATTTTTGCAAGACAACACAGATATCTGTGATTTTTTTGCGTTTTTAAATATTGAAAAATAAAACAAATTTGCGACTTTCATTGCATGTCAAAAGTGTTTTAGCTTTAGGGGCTTCGCCCCACCCCTGACCCCCGACCAGGGGCTCTGTCCCTGGACCCCGCTACGTCTTCTCGATGCACACAACAACCGAAATAAGGTCGACATTTGGCCCACCCGCAAAAATTTTTTTAGCCCTTCTGTGCCCTGGCCTTTGCCCCTCCTCCGTTGCCCCCCAGTTTCAGATTCCTAGCGCCGCCCATAAAGCTTACAGCTGTATTATCATGGACGGAGGACCTAAGTAGTAAGCAAGTAAGTAAGTAGGTGCATATTTGAAGTGCACAATGTCAGCCAGTGGCCGAATCTGATACGTACGTGGTGAATACTCATGTAGAGAGGTTTGTTCATGATGATCCACGTAACGGTTTCCTGGCAGCCAGGCTGAGTCATGGAGCCATCATAAGTGATGTAGTCGCTCGTTGCAGGCAGCAGCTTCGACACCGACAAATGACGAATAGTCGCTTCCTGGCCTATATAATCACACCAGACACAATGACTTATTAATTCGACTCGTAGATAAATGGTAGTCAATTGTATGTCGCTACGAATCACCTAAAAGTTGTTCCTTTTGATTCTCAAAAAAATACTACCAGCAACATACGTCTTAGCGGTCTGTACCGCTAAGCCAGCCGCTAATACCCCGTTTATACGAAGAAGCAAACACGAAGCAAACTTGAAGTAAACTTATTCAAAATACACGTGCACGAAGTGTGCTCTAAATATGCTTCACGTTTGCTTCATCGTGTAAACGGGGTATAAGGTTTAGCGGTCCGAACCGCCGCTAGCTTAACGGCTTAGCGGTTTAAACCGCTAAGCCAGCCGTTCAAGCTTCAGACCAGCCGTTAAGATTCTAGCAAACGGTTCTGGGGACTAGTATTGATAACGGCTGCCATGCGACGACGTTAATATAGAAATAGAGACCACACGAAACTCAGCAATCTCAGCCGACGTCGACAAGCCCAGCGCATCCAGCGACAATTAGCAGTATCTATTGAAGATATTCGTCTAAGGTCACTGATTGCAGGGGCCATTGACATTCATCGAAGTAGACGCTAATCGAAAGTTTATACCTTTTTTTATTAATAATCAATAGTAACTGTGGCCGCAGCGTCATTTCTGTTCAATTTTATAATTTACTTTTCCTTTGGACATTTGCAAGTGTACTTCCGTAATGCTATTGAATGTTGGCGTCGGTAAGCTTAAATAAAGTTCGTCTAATTGTAAATGCCAGATATTATACCTCTATATCGAACCATCTTGAAGTGGTGTGCGATAATGTTGAACTCAGAATTTAGCGTACTCCCGATCTGCACAGCGTCAACGTCTATTGTTATGCGGCCGTCCTAAATAGGCCGCCGCATTATGGGTCTCACCCGTCCGTCCGTCCGTCCGTCCGTCAATCTGACGTATACCGGCTTCTAACTCGTAGAAAAACCGAACTTTGCGCAAGTAACCAATGTGCCAATTTTCACTTCAAAACGTCAAAGTTTAATGTCGTCGGACGTTAAAAACTTCTCGAAAATAACGTATCGCGCAATGTAGGCTAAAGTCAGCGAAAGCGGGACTTACTATTGAAATTCAAAATCAGTTAGTTGCTATGGGCAAAAAATGTGCCTTATATAAAGTAAACATTTACATATCTTTTGTAGGCCTAACTGAATACATATCACAATTACCGGCAATAAATATATAAACTCATGAAAAATATATTAAAATGTACTAATTTAAAAACTGTTTTTACCTGTGCAAGCAGTGATATAATCACGATTCCGTTGCTTGAAACTTGCGCCTGCGAAATGTTGTTATATAATTCCGAATTAAACCCAATTATTTGTATCTACAAATATAGCAAAATATAACTCCGACTTAGAACTTTGTAGACGCACATATAAAGATTTAATAGTAGGCCTAAACTACTATTACTGATTATTATTAATGACATTTATATGGCTACGACGTGAAGCTACGTATCGTAAATCAAATAAACATTGCATTACTGCAATCGAACGTTAGTGAAAAGATACAAGCGATTTGATTACATTATTTATCAGTTACCAGTTATAGCATTTATATAGTAGCATTAAACATAGTTGCCTGACAATTGTGCAATTTATCAAACTTTTTACTGAAATTAACAGCAAACGGACTTGTGGGCGACGCGAAGTGGAGAATATTAACACGATCTCAAACACTAACGAGTACGCAACTTAATTAGTCTCGATAGCTCATAGAACGAAATCAAAAATAGCTTAATAAATAACAGACAAACCAAAAAAAAGAAAAAAACGATGAATACAAAGAAATAAAAAAACTGTTTAGTGTAGTAATCCATATAGACAACACCGAACAGCGGCGTATCCCCCTAAGTCCTTGGAGCAGCAAGTTTTCCTTTCTAACGCCAAGGCGCCAAGAACGAGGAGCCGTTGGCGTCGGAAAGGGGAATGAAAAATGGGGAAGGGGTATCTCTGTTCCCAGCCGACTATAGGGTCTAGGGAGCGTTGTGAGGTCCCTAGCATGGTTCCTAGCAGGGTCTGAGGCGGAGCCCCGGCGAAAAACGAATTTTCTTTCTCGCTGTGTCTTGCTCCATGGGCTCAGTGCCCGTTGGTGTCCATGACATATTTCACGGCGCATTCTAAACGCCACAGAAAACTTATGATTACAAGATATCGTAAATCATGAGAACAGCGACTTACAAGCTGAGGTGCAGTATACCATAAATATCAACTCCCCTAATTTCCCCCAATAAAACCTTTTTCCTCTATTTTTTTCTTGGAACATTTGCTCAAAGGTTCATAATTATTATGGTGTAGACGCCCCTGATGCGGAAAAACTTGGTTTATTGCCGGTACGCTAGATCGATTAGTGAAACGGAAAAATGATAGGCCTCGGTCTAACAGTTTAATTTTGGAAACAGAGGTGTCAGAATGGCCACCTCGGCAGCGAAAGTCATGTTGTTGATGGCGTGTTCTGAGCCGTGGTGTTCGCTGGAGCCGAAGTGAAAGAGAATCTCGCTGGCTCGGTACATGTAGGACAGCGGACCGCCTGTGATGTTAACGTTACCAGGACCGAGATCATCCAAAACCAACCGGACATCGTGACCCGTGTTTAGCAGAGTTCCGCTCACCTGGAATCATTATACTGTCTATATATAACAGTACAAGAAGCCCAGCCGACCGTACTGGTTGTCAGCGACCTTCAAGGTCATTTAAGGTCAATGATTTTCATCTTATTTGAAAGGACGTATACTACTTCCTATTAGTGATTAATAGTAACCTTGGCCCTATCTCTCACCGTTTACGAGACACGGCCATTTGTAGCTCGAAACTTTCTACTAAAAATTGCGGCCAAACTGCTGCAGATGGAGACATGATTACTATTGACAGCCTATAGGAAGTTGCCACCGCCCTATCCGAGAGTACCATCGCCGAATCCTACAACGTACCTTTTAGCCACAATACATCCGTGACAGACAGACAGACGGACGGACAGACAGACGACAACCATGCCAATAGGTCGACCGTTAATTAAGTACGATCGGCTAAAAACCAAAACTGAACTAAAACTTGCATGCAATTTTGTTTTGCGGCAGCTTTGAGCAGGGCAGGTCTAGAAGTGACGCCATAATGTTACAATGAATCACATCAGCAACAAACTCGTATAAGTTCGTAGACGTTTACTTCATCGCCGCCGGTTTGAGACTTCGATGCTATTATCGTTTTTTTTAAAACTTTTACATATATTCGTGTATATAGCGTAAAATCGTTGCGAATTGTCAACTATTTTAGACGAATATGTGAAAAAATGAATGGCTTATTGAACTGATGTGTAGATGATGAAAATGTTTAGCGCGATACATTGATTCTAACGGCTCACTGAACGACCCTCGTTCGTCGTTCCTGCTTTGCTGAAGCTTACCTGCTTTCGCGTCTTGGAGAGTCGTTTACTACGTCAACACTTCATTAAAGCTGCGCAGACGGCCATAACTCGGTAATATTAAGCCTAACGAGAAAGACGCAATGTGGCTGCTTTCCTAGTTTACCACGCAGTGAACTGGCTTCGTCTGACGCACTCAAGCTTTAATAATAATTGGTTCTATTTCAGTCATAGACGGATTTGTTGTCTGGTCCATTTAATGGCCTTCATATTTCACTCTTCAGTAATTATTGTAAACGCCACTTAGGCCTATACATGAAATCACATGAATGAATATGCATTAGCCGAAGCACAGGTGGAAAGCAAAATGTTATTTATAAACATGTAGGCCTACATCATGTTACACGCATGTAAAGGCGCGTACAGAGATGAACTAAACTGAACTGGCCCGGTTTAGTTTTTGACGAACTGGGAAATGGGCAAGCACGCCGAGCATATTGGTCATTGATTAACGCGTACGTCAGCGTAGTAACGTATGCCAACAATGCCGTTAGACGGTGCCCACTGTAATGCATTGCTGCTTGCCCATTGGTCACTAATTTATGTCAGTTCAGTTTAATTCAGTTACGTCGCCCTGTGCACGCCTTAGCACGAGTTTGCATGCATTTTTATGGTTCTCAAACTCACTTTGCTTATACTGTACAATGTATAGCAACTATCGGTGTTAACATTTCTTTCGTGCGCTGCTAAAGCAGATATTAAGTAGTGTCACTACGAGTTCTCCACGTAAGTGCAGACAAAGACAAGTTTGAACGAATTTGCTACAGTACTGGTAGGCTACTACTTCTAATTCGTGGACGTTTTTGTGAGTTTCGGACCTACTGCGCTGCAATTCTGCAAGAAATGTGAGAAATCGAATAGAAACGTGGCGATCGATTAAGAAACTTATTCTGATGTCACTCAGTTCAGTTCCACAAGTAAGCTTACACTAAACTGTACAGCGGAAGGTAGGCTACGTGACAAGTTATCAGTAAAGCCATTATCATTCTAGGCTGTAGCTGTACTGACAGTATACCTTGTTTGGGTCGATATGCAGCTTCGCGAGGTAAGGATCAAACAGCAAAGTTGTCGCGTCGATGCTGATTGGCGACTGGCGCTTGCCTTTACTGCACAGAATCCACTCCGGGTTCACCAGACCCCAGAAATCAGGACCTACGGTACACCATACGCGCAAAACGACCAGCAATTAAACTCAAAGCCCAGCTGTCGCTAGGAAAAATCGACCGTACCATCTACGTCTGAAGCCCAGCGTCCGACTTCCAATCACGCAGAGAAAGCGATTTCTCAGAGGTGACACAGTTCCATGCACGCTACGTTAACGAAACGCTGCTCTCGAAAGCTATAATCAACGCTAGTATAATAGGCGTCGCACGTGGTCATCTTGCCAGGCAATTTAGGATAAATAGCTACAGTCGTAAATAACCAACGCAAATATCGGACGTAGGTTTTGCAATTTTTCTCACAATAAAAACGCCTTGCTGGGAAAAACATGCTACAGACTATACAGTTACTGCTGCAGTACTGACCTTCAAGGTCATCCAAGGTCAATGATTCTTATGTCATTTGAAAGCCAATATGCCACTTCCTATTAGCGATTAATAGTAACCTTGTTTCCCTTGCACTAGATCATTTTAATTTTGCATGCCGAGGTTAAAGGCACATGGCTAATTATTCGCATAAAAGTTTTCCCCTACGACCTAACGCTTAGCCACAATACATATTCGTTACAGACGGACGGACAGACAGACAGGCAGGTGACGACCACCATGGCATAAGCTCGACCATTTCTTAAGTACGGTCGGCTAAACCACTGTCAGACATCTGACACCTGTTCAACTGAAAGAAGCTGATATTGGCACTGAACAGTTAAAACGGGTGCTAAAGACATAAATTATTTCGTTCTGGTTTTGAGATCGCGGCCCATTTCAAATTTTCTCAGTTACGAACCTTCTTAGACCTATTCGCCTTTTCTTTCCCCCTGTCCCGCAGTCGCATTTGCACTATGTGGGAAAGTGGTATTAAAAAGCCCCGGAGATCAATCGCTCAGCTTGTTCCATGCTGATCCTGCAGCCTGCAGTGCGACCGTGAATCCGTGACCGTGTATTAACCGCGCGGCGCGCTTGAGTTTCGTCATCTGCGACAGCGGCGATAGAACAGCGCTATTCCAGTCTCAGGCCATCACTACATGTATAGAGCGCCGTCAGTGATGAGTCGCTGTCATCTCTGTATAGGCGGACATATAGAGAGAGGCCTATAGACGTTTCCGCTACGCTCCGCTTCGTTCCACTGTGCCGCGTTCATCGTCGGTGCTGTCTACCGTGACGACCAACTGATGGCTATAGCGGCCCGGCGGACTGGCGGGCGGCGTTTGTCACGGAACACAGATCTAACCGTTTGCAACAAGCAGTGGCTTCTACTCCCCGCAAATCTAAAATCGAAATCGGGCGCAATATTTTCCCAATACCTGTACTTTTAAGCTCAGATCCCCCACTTTGAGGTCATATCCTTTTATTTTGGCCTTCTTCCCTTCTTCCCCTCTCTAGGGAGAAAGTTTTGTTAAGGTTGTAGAGTAAAAAATAGAGGGAAAGTAAAAAGGGGGGAAGTTTCGTTGAGGGTGTTGACTGCCCAGTAAAAATAAAACCGGAAGTCTGGTTGAAATGGTGTAGATTGCAAAGTAAAAAATAGGGGGGATTCTCAGCAAAACTTTCCCCTATTTTTCACTGGGCGCAAGCTGCGCTCACCAGATATAGGGCTAGAAGCCATGGCAACAGGCGCTGCGCTGCAACAGTGATCATCGATTTACAAAAGTCATCTCTTAGCAGCGTCCCTGTCTTATTCACAATTCACAAACTCAGCTATTCTGGTCAGCGGCAGCTCCCCCTTCTCTCTCTACTTGATTTGAGCAGTTCCAGGGGTGTCGTGGCAGGGGGTAGGGTGGGCGCATTTGCTCGCCAAAAATTTCTGGCTCGAAAAATTTTGTCGAAATATTTTCGTCCAAAAATGTAAAATTTTGGGCTGGAAAATTCAACTTTTCAGAAATTTAGAAGCAAAAAATGTTAATTTTGAGCATTTGTAAAATGTCGAAAATTTTTTACTGTCTATCGGAATTCTGACAGAAATGTGCAGTGTCTGTCGCAAAACTGCAACTTCCTGTCCTGCCTGTTTTCTCACCCAAGACGCAGTTATGATGTTATGGCATCGTACGTGGCTTTCTTCAAGATAAACTTTGTATTATTTTGCACCGTGAAACGGCGTCAATGCACAAACGTATACGTGCAAACATGTTATATTCATCAGCACGTTATTTTTTTCCAACAGAAACATCAGCGGCAGCAGCAGCAGCGACAATAACAACAAACAGTAACAGAACAATTACAACAAGCTACAATCCTGCTGAAGATAAACGCGATTTTTGCTGCCTCTTATTTGGCAATTTTGTCACACAGCGTTTGTGATTTTGGTTCGGTGATTGCGGTAGATTTTTTCTGTAATTAGTGATTTTGGTCGTTTCCGAACATAAAAGCTTGTCAGTTAGCCATTCGCGCTGATCATCTATGACCAAAATCACTGATGTCAGGCATATTTCTAAATATTTTGGCTGGCAGTAAAGAGACATGTAATTTGAGAAAAACTCACGTGAAGCGCCACAGCATCGGTTTTTGCCACCTGGGCAATCGAGTACAGCATGCAATAAAATAATAGTGCATCTTAAAGGAGGACCCAAATTTAAGGTCTCAAAACGGAAGGCTCATTAAACCGAGGAGGTCACAACTCAGATGGTTAACAATGTTGGCTACGTTTTATGCTAAAAAAATTTATACGCAGGTTAATCAGGTCTATTTCCAGCCGTGCCGTCGCAATCCACTGTTGAAATGTGTGGTGCAGCCAAAAATTGTGAAAAAAATCAACAAAAAACTCCTCTTTCGGGGATTCAAGGTCGTTTAAGGTCATCGATGTTGAAAAATGTAAAAAGCCTGTCATCATACTGTACAGGCCAATAGCGGCAAAAACGTCTTTTTAGGGGAGAGGTACCCGTCTAACGATCTTGTTTAAAAACACCCTAACACAGGAGCACTAAATTTTGTCACGAAAAAAAAGAAAGTCTTTGGGGCAACCCACAGGGAAGATTTCGTGATCCTACGTGCACCGTTTTGACAGGGCTGCAGAGTGTGACGGACACACGCGGACAGACGGAGAGACAGACGGACGCCCAGTAGAGTAGACTGAGTAGACTACTCAATACTGAGCTGTTTGCTCGACGCCAGTGTTCTTTGAGTAAAGAGCCCTCGGCCTAATTGCGCGTGCTCGTCAGAGTAATTATCGCTTAGTGCCTAGTTTATATTTTTTGGATGTTTCTTACATTTTATTTATCTTTTAAGGTTTTTTTCTTATATTAGGCCTATATATCAAAACTCGGAGACTGCAAACTGTAAAACACTATTTATTGACAAATTTACAGTAGGCCATTTTACGAAATCAATGCAATAACAGCATGGTTAATTTAAAGCAATTTAAACCAAAAATTGCTCGACAGTCAAAGATATGTAAATTATGATAAAAATGGTAGCTTTAGTCTATCTGGAACACATATTGCCGGTAGGTGGGGGGGGGTTCTGTCC
>Ga0209367_1012296_pt1 | contig 11216 bp, 3 predicted proteins | sample WorMetLIZISLAND2_FD_187412 | JGI IMG/M metagenome (GOLD analysis project Ga0209367, IMG submission 187412) | Marine gutless worms symbiont microbial communities from Max Planck institute for Marine Microbiology, Germany - Olavius geniculatus... ... | reverse complement strand
CATTGGTCCTTTGCGATGAAGTCGGTACAGTTTGCCTTCAACCAGTCCTGCGTCTGACGGGCCATGTGCGCAGGAGCGCCGTCTTGCTGAAATACGAATCCAAATGGAAGCAACCGTTTGCAGTCGTCAACGAGCATTGGCAGCAGACTTCCAACGTAATATGCCGCATTGACCTTTGCCTTCTCTTCGTCAAAGTGGAGTCGATTCTTCTCACCGAAACATGGGGGGTAAAATCTTTTGGCGCACCTTGTAGTAATGTAATTTCGATGCAGTTCGCTGTTGAAATAAGTGTTGCTACCTAAAATAGCGAACAAACGCTAAAAAGCTGTTTTTAAATGTCAGGGTCGTTTAGGGTCGTCACTGTTGGTTGGTAGATCACTATGCCTACATCTCAAAAGCTTGTGAGCAGTAAGCTTAGCCTACGGTAAGCAGCGACCCTTTATTTATCTGCCCCCGTTTTAGGCCTGACGCTAAATTACTGCATATAACCATAAATCGCATTTTGAAGGGATAGCCATATTTGACCCCTCGGTAAAAAGAACTCCTTAAACCTGGAGGGCCAAAATTCAAAGTGCTAAAATTTACGTTCAATGCTGGAAATTTTATGTGCATAGGCCTACTGTCTTGGTCTATCTCCAGCCATTTCGTCGCAATTCACTCTTGAAAAGTGCACCGCGGTCTAAAATCGCAAAAACCAATAAAACCTCGCACGTTGAGGGTAAGTAAGTGAGTAAGTAAATGATTTATAAAGCGCCAAAGTCTCAGAAAGAATCAGGGCGCATGGAATGATAGAAGCTAGGTGGCAGAAAAGGCTGACTGAAAGTAGTGGTCTTTAAGTGACGTCTGAAGGTAGCCCAGGTTTGACATTGACGAATTTGAGGAGTTAAGGAATTCCAAATTTTCGGTGCAGAGACACGAAAAGAACGAGAACCAAAGGATAAGTTATGCCGTGGAATTGCAAGTAACTGACTGGTAGAAGAGCGCGTGGACACTGAGGACTTATGATACTGCAGAAGATCAGTAAGGTAAGGTGGATGGCCAGTGTGCAGTGTCTTACAAGTTGAGGTGGCGAGTTTAAATCTTATTCGCCATTCAATAGGTAGCCAGTGGAGTTGTTTGAGAAGTTCAGTCGATGAAAAAGAACGATCTCCATTCATTGACAGCATTATTGATAATGTTCTGCTCCAGACCAAACCAGGCTATACCAGTCACTTCTTGATTTCACAAACATCCCTAAACTTCATCTGGTAGACACACTGCTGCACCACAGTCAAGCCTTGTAATAGACCGGCCCACAGATTAGGATAGATGGAATTTATTTAAGTTATTTATGTTATTTCATTCGATCACGTATTATGCTTGGTCTGCTTTCCCCAGGTAGTGCAAAAGCAGACGTTGGGTGAAGTGGAAAGTAAAACACTTATTTAATAACCAGTTGTGTGAGAAAAATTTCTGCCAAAAATTTTTTTAATCTGCTAATGTTCAAGTTACGATCGATAATGTCGGGAATGTTTTTTTCAGGTTTTCTGTTTATTCCAACACATATTTCGCTTGATCTGCTCTCCCTAGGTGGTGCAGAAACATACATTGGGTGAGGTGGGAAACTGAACAGCCACTTGATGGCAAGTTGTGTCAGGAATACTCTTACAAAAAATTATCAAAATCTGATAATTGGTTCTCAAGTTACAGTCAAAAATGTCGAGGATGTTTTTTTTTGAGACAGTGTTGTTTTCATTTTCATTTTTTCTAATCTAGACGTTTTTGCAGCAATATCTAACTTTGGACTGTTAAGAAGTCACTAACTTCAGCTATCGATCAGTCGATCACCACTTCAATTCATTTATGTAGCAGTAAACTGCAAATACAGATGCCTAAGAAAGTACACAATATATTAAGTACCGCAAGTGACTGTATAAGTAAGTAAATTGTCTTTGTTTGCAGATGTCAATCGCACAAACATCACATTGGGTAATAATGCACTCAGCGTTGCAAACATACCACGTCAATTAGTAGTACCCAATTATAAAGACAGAACAACATACAAACTACGAAAGACAGGCCTATACTGCGAGTGAATTCTTCTAAGCCTTCTAATGGCCCATTCTCACTAGTGTTCGAAAATTACTGGTAAGATTGGGAATGTTACCATTACCGTAAATTACCGGTAATATACTGGTAATTTACCACTAAATTTCCGGTAAATTGCCCATATTTTACCTTTAACAGAAGTGCATCCCGCTGAAAAAGTCTCAGAATAGCTGTTAACATATGTAAGTAGACGACTTTGGCGCTTCAGTTTCAAAATCAAATTGATTGGACTATTATGGCACTTAATGTGTGTAAAATTAAATGTCTAATTTAAGTCTTTGATGTGCACAAAAATTTGACAAAATAAAAGTCCGTAATTTACCGGTAATTTTGCAATTTTACTTTACCGTAATTTACCGTAAGTTACCGGTAACGTTACGGGAGCTTTAAACCCTAATTCTCACTATACGATGCAACTCAACTCAACTCAACTGTCGTGACTGTTGGCAACAATGCAATCACGTCCTTAGCATTGTGGCGGCACTGTGCTATGCATAAACCACATGCTGTTTGCTAGCTTTTCTGAAAAGTTGAGATGAGTCGCGTCGGCGTCGTATGTGTGAATAATGACGCATTGAAAATTGGTCGCTTTCAACCACCTAACTGTTTATCCTCAAATGGAAGAAACTAAACAATGATTGAATGAAGCACAAACGTTTACGTATAGTTAGTTATAAAATAATCATCTAGCATGCACGTTTAGCCTACTGCGTGTTGAGCGTCGTGAACGACCAGTATCGAATGCCTACATTAAGAACATCTTCCCGAGATACAGAAATTACAGGAAGGCGCTCTAAATGTAAGCCCCGCCACTGATCTTGTGTACAAATGATACACAGCTGCTGTCAATAACAGTCTGCACCGCCTCAGCAAGAAAAAACATGCTACATTCACTTGTAGAACAAGTATTATAGGCCTATAGGCTATAATAATAATAATATTCCAGACCTATAAGCCCTGCCCTATGAAAATGCGAGATTAAGGCCTATAAAGCCTAGACATAGCTGTGAAATGTGAATGTGAAATAAATATTCGTTATCCATGCCCATCTCAATCACTGTGATGTATGAACTGCTGCAGGCAAAGCAGCTCTAAGAAACTTTATACATTTGCGACTATTAACATCAGTAATAACGATAATAATAACAGTAATAATCTGGTTTACAGCGCCACTATGCCAAAAGAAATTTCAGAGAGGCGCTAGAAAAATAGGCCTATTCATCGCCTGTACTATACTTAGGGGCACATTGGGCACAGGCTCGTTGCACAGCGGACGGCCGCCGAATTGTCAGTCGGCAAATCCTTGACGGGAAACAGAAACAGAACGACATTCGGCGACGGCGCAGAGCACGTGGTCCGACAACTACAACGTGTCAATAGGCCTACTGTCACTGCCGCACCAGCACCGGCTGCAACGAACACGCACAACTCGCACAGCAGCACAACTAACAACTTTTAACAACACCGACGACGACATTACGCTTATAGCAAGAACCAAACTAATTGGGTGAAAGACGAAATCGCTGTGGCAACTGACAAGTTCAACTCAACTCATCGTTTGTATTCGTCAGGTGGCAGCATACAACTGGCCGTATGGCTGCAAATTGCAATTGCATGGGTTGGCTGGCGGTTCGACCCAAAATCTCCCCTGGCATATAGGTTTGGGGGCGTGGCCGGATCAGGGGCCCTCAGCTAACACGATTGTGGCCCGTCACCGCCATAGTTAGGGTACGGTTAGGGTTAGGACCCCACATTCCTATAGGCTTCCCATAGAATCCCCGTTTAAGGAAAGGGATGGCCGTAGGGGGTCGCCGATGGTACGAATGGCTAGCTCCGCCACACTTTCCTATAGGCTACTAGGGTTAGGGTTAGGGCTAGTGGAGTCCTAACCCTAACCGTAACCCTAACTATGGTGGCCTCTGGCTATGGCATTGTGGCTATGGCGGCCCTTGGCTATGGCGGCCCCTGGCTATGGCGGGCCGTCACCGCTAACACGATGTGTCATTGGACAGTCTGGACCCACAGCGTACCTGCGAAATGGCATCTGAATCCGTCGAAGGGTTTAAACAAAGTGTACGAATGTGACAGACGACAGACAGACAGACCACGGTGTAGAGAAGTGTGTAGGAATAGGCTGAATCACTTGTGTGCAAGATCGATTCGGCCTAATAACGAAAAAAAATTAAAAGTACTCGGAGAGTTCACGTCTGTACAGAAGGGCGCCTTCTGAAAATCAGTAATCACCAACAAACAAATAGAAAAAAAGACAAAAAAAACTATTACGAGCTTTCATAAATCTTAATACTTAACTGCAGTGACGGGGCGACTGAAATCGCGAGACCTGACAACGCGGCACCTTAATTACTGCAGCAGCAGCAGCAGTGAGAACGACGACGAAGCCAGTCAAACGTCCATGTCAGCAGTGACGACGTCAGCATCAGAAGTTTGATTTGGTGTTTCTGTTGAATTCAAGCTATGCGTCGACTTTCATATCATGTGCCTCTGCAAGTACGATAAAGACGTTTAGCGCATGTTTCGTTATTTGACGCTGTTTAGCTGAAATTTTCGTAACGGGAAACTAGCTTTTTACTGCTGAGTAGGCGTGCATCACGACAGGTTAATTCAGTGTTTTTGCCCTGTTACACTTCATAAATTTTGTCCGCTTTTCGGCGTCATTTCGCGGGCTACGTGACATGCAAAATATTGTAGTGAGCAGAAACTCGCACATTAAAACAAGTCTCGCGATGTCCAGCCCTGCCATACTTGGCCCCACGTTGTCAGGTCTCGCTATTTCAGCGCCCCAGTAGATAGCCTATCTAATAATGTAAACTCGGAGAAATTCAACATTCCACTAATGACGTTAAAAGCTTACACAGATGACAAGTTTACTGGTGTAGCTAGGGGAGCCAGGAACGGTAGGGGACGACCGCCCACTGGTGGAGAGGGGACTCGCTACCCTCTCCCGTAAAACCCCACCACCGCTTTTGGCTTCAGGCTTTGATTTTCGGCCTTCGGCCTTGATTTTCGGCCCTCCATACCTCAGACCGCCGCTACCAACTCTAATTTCTGACTATACGCCTGTAAAAAAAGTTTAGTCCTTGGTTGCTTACACGAGTTGCAATAGTAAATGACCTATGACTCTTGGAGGCCCAAGCGTTGATGTGGATGGCTCCGTGTCACAGAGCTCACTCAAAGATTTGACGCTGTAGCGAACCTTCAGATCGCACGAGCTGCACATAATGCATCATCAGTTCATCATCACCATCATCGAATATGTTACACACAACCGCGAAGTACAACATAACTGACCCCACCGTGACCTTGAAATTTGACCTTCTGATCTCAAATCAGCAGCATTCATCTTTGTCCCAAAATGCACCAGTGCAAAATGTTCGAAGAAACTGTCCAGTATTACTCGAGTCGAGACACCATGCTAACAACATTCTGGACGCAGGCAAATGGAGACGACCGAAATTAACCACACAGCCAGTTAGTGCAAGTGTTAGAAGTTTTTTCACTAATTATCATTCCACTTGCATATTTTAAACGATACGAGACAGACCTACACGAACAGTTTAACTGTTCAGTGCTAACAGTGAGCTATTTTAAGTCTACTGAACTGTGTGACCCTGTAGCTGGTTAATGTCTAGCCTATTGTCACAAGATCTCACATCCGAACAAGCCTGCATTTGTCCTATTTCAACGGAAGCAAATTAGCGTCTCAGCTCACTGCTGACGAACTAGGCGCTTATTCTGCTATTCACTAATCACGGCGGTACACTATCATTCATCTAAACCGATTCTTCCGACAGTTTTTGAACTGCATGCGTGAGGATTGAGGAGTCAACGATTTCGTGCAAGAATCATTTAAACCCGGGACAAATTCAGCCTAGAAGCTGGACGTCACGTGAAATTGAGAAGATTAAAAAACGATCACCTCCGAACACGGAACACTACTAGACCTTAGTCATATAATCAAACAACGCCCATTATTAACGAACTTCAGCAGTTGCGCTTTTTGAAGTCATATATATCAGCTGTTGTTTATAATTCTAGATATAAGTAGGCCAAAATAGTATGTTGAAATATACTGCACACATCAGCATGCATGTATAGGAAAACACGCAAGATTTCTTCTTTAGTGAAATTTGCTTATACGCTACATTTTTAGACACAGATAGGTCCAAGGTCATTCAAGGTTATCGACTAACTACCAGAGAGCGTTTAATTAGTTCATAGGCTGATATGACTTTCTGTTATAGCGTTCCATAGTAACTATCTACATGCGCATCTTGTATGATTATCATTTTTTTAAAAGTCAGGTATATTTATATCGATGTATCATTTAAATCAATAAATACGCAAATGATAACGAACTAAAATTGATTCTAACGCCTCGTTTCAGGCGAAACAACTGGAATATAACCACAACCGTTGATACGCGAGATAAGAATGACAGAACAGAAGCTGACAGTACAAATGTGTGAAAAACTGCGAAAATCGAAGACGACAGACGAACGGACGGACAGACCGACGGAACGACAGACACGTAGCAATAGCAAACACATACACCACATTTGTACGCAGGGCATCGCGCGGTTACAATCGACTGCTAAACGTTCGTTACATTTTAGCCTATAGGCCTACGTAGTTTATATCGGCACAAGCCTACAATGACAATATTGGGCTATACTAAATGTAGATAGGCTCTAAACCCCTAAGCCGCCGACTTAGCCGCCGCCGCCTCGCCGCGATTCTGCTAAGCCGCCGCCGCCGCTGCGAAAATCGCGGCTAGCCGAGAAAAATTTGTTAATATCAGTTTGTGTGACTAAAAGAACCACAAAGCGTCGTAGAAATAACGTCCCGTAACATAACTTTACAATCAGTCACACAGTAGCCTATTACAAATTATAATGTACACAACACTTACTACACACTGCATAATGCGTTGCAAAATATGCCGGTTATGCATTGCATAGATGTAAAAAAAACGTTTCAAAAATTTTTAAAAAACGTTAAAAGTCCTCAAAGACGAGGCAGGAAAAGTGTTCACAAACGTTGATTAAAAAACGTTAGCCTTAATTTGTTCAACCTCTTGCCTAATACCTAATGCTATAGGCGCAGTACAGTTGGAACTAGGGAGATAAAGAGAGAGGAGAGAGACAGAACTTTAAAGTTCTTCATAGAATTTTCGGTAAACGTTTTTTTTAAATATAGAAAACGTTCACAAAGTGAAAAAAGTTAAAGACGCAAAAAACGTAGCAAAAGTGTAAAAATAACCTGCACGAAACTGCAGAAACGTAGCGAAAATGCTAAGCTGCCATCGCCACGAAAATCGCGGCTAAGCCGGGACCTTAGCCGCGAAAATCCTAAGCCGGCCGTGAAATTCACGGCTAGCCGGCTTATGGGTCTAAAATCTAAATAGGCTCTGTATGTAACGACGTTCAAGACTAAGTTATAGGCTACACAACTGGCACTTACTCAATCTAAGCAGGCTACTACAACGTAGGCATATCGCCTTCGTCTAACTTAAGACAATAATGTTTTACATTTTTATCAATCAACTTCGAACACTCTTACCAATCGAGCTGCGTCCAAGCACCTGCTCATCAAGTCTCATTTGCGCGTATGTCGTGAACGGAGATTTTCAAGGCTCGCCCTGCGGTGTGTGCTGAAACTAGGCCGCTGCCTACCGCTCAGCCATCGGGCGCACGCTCGCCTGGCTCAAGGCCACGCAAAAAATTCGATCGAGGGACCACCTCAGTAGCGATAACCTACATTTAGCCGTGCGGCCTTTCAATCGGAACTAAAAGCATCCTTATATAATTACCGGTGCGAGCGAAGCGTCGGCGGCTTCTGCACAGTGCGCGATGCGTGGGGCGTTCAAAAAGTTTTGCAAGGTAGTGTAGCGACGCAGCTAAGGTGTGGTGGGATATTTAGCAATTACCGTACATAGGCGTGATCGCCTATCCGTATTGTGAATTTTCTACAAAGTACGCACAGTGTGGCAGTAAAAAGAACATGAAATCGGTCAACAATTCTGGCGACGCTATACGGTGTACGAACAGTGACAAAATGGGAAGTTTTCTTGAGACACAGTGTAAGAATGACTGAAGAAATCTTCGCAGTCTACACTGTGACTCAAAAAAGACTCCAACATTATCGATCGAAGCTTGAAGACGGATTATGCCTACCAGATTTTAATAATTTTTGGTACGAATATTCCTGACTCAACTGACCATCAAACAGCTGCTCAGCCTGCCCAAGTTTTCACCTCACCGAACGACTGTTTTTGCACTACCTAGGGAAAACAGAACAAGAGATGCATTGAAATGAGCAAAAACATCAATAAATTATTTTATCTCTCCAGATATGGCTTACAACAGTCTTGACCTCAGTCCATTGGACAATGTTTGGGGTGTCATGCATAAATGTGAAAAACATTTTAATGTTTTTATGAAAATTTTTTTTAAAAACACATGTTTTAAAAAATATTTTTTGTGTTTTTTCTGTTTTTTTTTGTTCTATTTTTAATGTCGTTTTTTGTTCATATGAAACACAACGCACAAAATTACAATTATGATGCATTTCTCATAGGCAAATTGAGTTAAATCCTGTTTTACGGTTACATAGTAACATTCAGTACATTCCGGTCTTTAGTCTACACAAATGGTAGGTTTTTGTTTTTCACATAATTATGTTATTGTGCTAAATGTAGTTCAATCAGAGGTGTGCAGATATGAATCCGCCGATATATTTGCGGATATCCGCGTGTTTTTGCAGATAGGCTACGGATAAGACACGGATAATGTTTTTTGGCCCTTAAAAATGCATCGCGCTCACACGGTGACTCAGTCGCAACTCACAAAATGTCAGCCCACGAAACGTGTCGTGCATTGTATTTACTTATTTAGTTGTTTGCTTTCATGTAAATGCAACGTTTGTAAACAGCAAACACTATCATCCCGCAGAGTGGCACAGACTGTTTCCATAATTACCTCCGCCAAATAGGTTATGTTTTTGCCAGACTTTGTTTGTTTGTCTGTCTGTGTGTCAGCAAGATAACTCTAAAAGTTATGGACGGATCTTTCTGAAATTTTCTGACAATGTCGGAAATGGCAAAACTACCAGTACTTGATTCAATTTTGGGCGTGATCCGATAGGAATCTTAAATTCTGGATCACTTTGAAATTTTCGTTAACATTACTTTCAATGGGGCATAAGGGAAACCGCTGCCAAACCGAATATGGTGCTGCCACCTGGCGAACAACATGGCCTTGGCGGAGGTCTGCGGGCTCTGACTGCTTTCTAGTCTAAGACTGTGATTCATCCACTGCAGTTATTTAGGCTACTTAATTAGTGTGAGTTTCAACTGCAGTTCTTTTTCCATTAGTCATTATCTTAGTTACCTATAGCTGGCAGTTAAGCGGAGTTTCCACGCAAGAATGTAGCCTACGCAACACAGCACAGCGGCAACAAACGTAGCTGACGTAGGCCTAGTTGAAGCAGTGGCCCCTCCGCTGTACGGTCGTCATCGTCGTCTGCTTTTGCAAGAGTTAATCCCCGTTTACACGATGAAGCTGGTTCTACAAGAGCAGGACGAGCGGACGTCATGTGCTCGTAGAATCAGCTCGAGCGCTCGTCGTGCCAGCTTTATCGTGTAAACGGAGTATAAATGCCGCACAACAATTCAAATTACAAGAAGCTCAGCTGTCGCTAAGGAAAGCTGACCGTACGCGGGTGTCGGAAGGCCAGCAAATGATTTTCGTCTCATATTAGTGATCAATAGCAACCTAGGCCTTACGTCGCACCGTTTAGCTACAGTACATCCGTTACATACATAGAGACAGACAGGCAGGACGTAGGCCTACCATAGGGTAGACCGTTAAGCTTATACCGGTCGACCCCAAAACGGAAAAGGTGGTCGTTGTTTCCGTACCGTCAGTTGCATTCACTGCGTTACGTCCGTTCCGGCAGTTACGTAAGTTACGTTACGTGAGCTGCGTCAAGAATATTTAACTATCAGCCATATTTTGTCGAAATATTTTGAACAAGATAATGTTCATACGAACACAAAGTCTGTCCAATGCATTTCGATAGTTTAATTACAGTATATGTCCGTTTCAATATAATCAGTGAGCTATTTAGACTGGTAGAAGCAAATTAGTTTGATTTCAAATTGTACAGCAGCAATGATCCTTTCATCTTTCTCTATTATTTTAACGAAACAATAAACACTGTCAGTCACGAGACCATTCGATTCGTCACCAGCCCTTTACTATAAATGGTCCATCGTCACCATGAGTCTATTTTGCACCATTACGGAAATATGGTGCCTCAAAGATAATGGGGTCACCAACTTGACCTTTTGGGGTCACGACTCACGTGACGTCATCGCGTCAAATATTAGACGCATGAACGTGGACACGGAAAGAAAGACGGAAGAAGGGGAAGAGAAAGAGAAAGGAGGAGGGGAAGGGAAGGGAAATGAGAAGGGGAAGGAAAAGGGGAAGGGATAGGAGAAGAAAAAAGAAAGGGAAAGGAAAAGGAAATGGAGAAGGGGAAGGGAAAGTGGAGGGGAAAGGGAAGGTGAAAGAAAGAGAGCTTAAGAACAGTTGGACGCACGGACACTCAGGTGATTTTATACTCTGTCCAATGCTATGCATTGCATTAAACAAACAATTAGAATTTCTTCAGCTAAAACTGGTAAAAATTTCGTGTATAGGGACCGTTCCTATACACGAAATTTTGACCAGTTATAAAGGGACCTATTGATTATCATTTGAGTGAATAATAATGAAAGAAAGAAAAAAGGCGCAACACCGTGTGTACAGGGGCGGCGCCACGGTTTTAAAGGTGGGAGGGACAATTTCGCTCGCTCCGCTGGCGAAAAATTTTTTTTTGAACCCCTTACCTTAAGACTACCTGGGGGGTACAAAAATGATTATGGTATGATTACGGTCGGCTATTTTAGCGATAGCTGTGCTTCTTGTTAACTTTACGTCATTGAAGAAAAAACAACAGTGAAGTGACATGTACACATCAAGTTACCCAATATTTTTTCACAGAGTTAGGATTTTCATACAAAAACGTCTATAATGTATTTGTGATGCTAAATATGTATAGTC
>Ga0209367_1012292_pt1 | contig 11220 bp, 6 predicted proteins | sample WorMetLIZISLAND2_FD_187412 | JGI IMG/M metagenome (GOLD analysis project Ga0209367, IMG submission 187412) | Marine gutless worms symbiont microbial communities from Max Planck institute for Marine Microbiology, Germany - Olavius geniculatus... ... | reverse complement strand
TTTATCGTGTTTTTAGTTTTGCAAGTGTGTCTGGAATGTTTTTTTTCGTGTTTTTAGCTTTACCTAGCTTTAGTTTCTCTTTGTATATGTATTATTCTGACTTACACTGTACTGTGTGAATTGAAATGAATAATAAATGTATTAGTCGCAAAAGAATAATAAGGATACTTGGAAAACCACCTGATTTTAAAACCCATCGATTACTTCTAAACTTGTCCTTCTAATGGGCAAACAAACAAAAACAATAACATTGTCTATGCCGTCATTTCTAGTTCTGCAGGACCACTTAATTCGTGTGTTTCGACATATTTTTACGTGATAGTCTAATGAATCATATACGCTGCACTGTAAAATGTGGACACCAGCTTTAAAAGCCTTTGCATGACGTTGTGTGGCAGACAAGCACACTGTAGGTCTAAGCGTCGACCACTTCCGGGTTGATGACGTAACGTCGCGCATAGCGCATGCGTCGCGGCGGTCAGATCTCGCCGAATCTCGCATTGTCTCACGGCACGTTTAAGCCACGCCCCGCCGAGTGTCGGCTGCTGGCTGCTGCATCTGAGCCGCAGGCGCTGTCTATCTGTGCATGCAGACCAACGACACAATCTGCTGGAAGCACGACGCCAGAATCAAACGTGAGAAACAGACATTATCATTCACCGATAACCGTCGTCATAGCCACTCCCATCGCCTCACTAATGATTAACACCGTTCGTTGTTGTCTACGTTCGAATTATCTATCGCCAACTAGCGAATTTTGCTGACTAAAGATCTAAAAGTAGATTAGCAGTTCTTCGAATTTAGCCAACGATGACATTTTAACAAGTAACTTGAGCAAAGATCACGTGACGCTCAACAGCATCGGTCGTGCTACTTGGGCAATCAATGTACAGCGTGCAAAAAATAATAATTGAAGGAAGAAGTATTTAAATTTGAGGTCTCCGTACGGAAGACTCCTTCAACGCATGAGTTCGAGACTCAGATGGTTAAAAATGTACGTTCTATGCAAGAAAATTTTATATAATAATTGTCCGGGTGTATCTCTGGAAATTTCGGCTTCGGCACAATTCTCTTTTGAAATGTGCTCAGCAGCCAAAATGTGCAAAAAAACACCGAAACCCCTTACTTTGGGGTTCAAGGTACAGTGTATACAAGATCATCGACGTTGACACTACCTAAAAACCTCGTCATTAATGTTTATTATAATAAGCAACATGTATGTGCATATCTGCAACCGTTTTCACGCTAGACGAGGCAATAGCGGTAAGATAACTTTTAGGGGGTAGCTTTCTTTGACGCCCATGCACGTGCGCAGGCCTTCTCGAACTTAAGGGGGCAGGACTTGGACTGCTAAAATCTAGGTTTAATGCCGAAAATTTCGTACGCAGGTTGTCTTGGTTTATCTCTAGCCATTTCGGCCCAATTTACTTTTAAAATGTGTGATACAGTCCGAAATCGCGAAAAAAATTACTAAAATTTTTTATTTTGGGGGTTCAAGGTCGTTCAAATTTATCGGTGTTTACTAGGTGGTTCAAACATTTTATTGTTTTTTAAATTTTATTTTCTTTGCGTTAAGCTAGATATACGCAGTTCTTTAATTTCACAGGAGGATACGTTTTCACGACGGGTCAATCAACGACAAGCATCTGGCAATTACTGGCGGCAGAAATTGACGAGACGCAACGTCTTCCTGGTCGAATTAGCGGAGGCGCGGCGCCGCTACGTAATGCAATCGAAGAGTTAGATGCAGTGCGCTCGACCTAGCACTCGGGTTAGCCAAACCCGTCGTTTATCAACGCCCTGGCTGACCATAGTCATAGTGGCGCTCTTCTGTGCCCGCTGCAGTCACACGCTTCAAATTCGATCTAACAAAAAGTTATCAGTCCGTTAATACCAGTAATTTCTGACAGCTTGAACCGCTGATAGCAAGCATAGGGGGGGGGGCTACACCTATAGGCTACAAGCGTTGCGATATTGCGTCAAAGTTACTAATTAGTATGCGTATTGTGAAACAAATAGTAAAAGGCAAAGTTAATAACTTTACTACACCCAAATAATAAATATTGGTTGATTGTAACTGGTACGCTCATCAATGAATATGCAATGAAGTGGGTATTACTTGATCAAACACTTCGCATGTGAAATCCCTATCGGCATTCAAAAACATTATTTCACACTGTAGTAGTACGGCAAAGCGTTTGACGTTTCGTAATCGATCAACTCACAGTGAGAAAATTAATTGCTCAACATTTGACGCAGCTGCGACAAAATCGTAAGCCTACTCAGTAGTAATTTTCTCTGATTGAATTTCAACCCCAAACAAGAAAGCCCAGCTAACGCAAAGAGGAACGCGCGACAGCAGCGCACTTAAAAAGACCCACTGCGAACAAAATTTAAGCTCACCGATCTCAGCAATTGACATTAGACACGATAATTTTCATTCATTTATTAACTCACATACACCAGATGGCGCAACCGATCTCGCGCAGCTGCTGCCCTTTGAGCGGCCGTAAGCGCGCATTTTAAATGGGTACCTAAGTTTGACGCCCCAGGCCTGTACGGAGGATTCCTTGAACGCATAGGACCGAAATTTAAACTAGTGAAAACTACGTTTCATGCCGAAAATTTTATATTTAGGTTGTTTTGGCCTATCTCTAGTGATGTTGGCACAGTTCGCTGTTGAAATGTGTGTCACAGCCCGAAATCGCAGAAAAAGTCAATAAAACCCCTACTTTGGCGCTCAAGATCACCCAAGGTCATTGGTTTCGGTGCCAGTCGAAAGCCAGTGTACGACTTCCTATTAGTGATTAATAGTAATCTTGGCCTTATCTCGCACTGTTTTTAAGATACGGCGACTCGGTCTTATTGGTCAATCGCAAACTTTTCCTACTTCTTCTCATTTAGCGCCCACGCTCGGGGTCACTTCTGTGGAATTTTTATGCAAAAGCTTTACGATTCCTGATACTAGAGTCTTCTAGGCAGCCGACTGTGAAGATTTGGTGATCCTAGCTTCCGCCGTTTTTTGACTGATCCAACCGTGTGACAGACCGACAGACAGACGGACAGAATTGCGATGTAAGACGTGCTACAGCAGTAGCTGCTGTCGCGCGTAAAAATTTACTTGACAGCATCTGATGCATAGGCCTACAAAAATGGATCGCGAGACTGTGCCGATCTCTTGTTAGGTCTAACTCTCTTTTGCTGCTATCTAGTTTGCATAACGGTGAAACCTGCGTTAATTGATACGACTGGCTGACTGTCGGCGTCTATTTATTGCCGGTTCGTGCCCATGACTTGTTACATCATTTGTATTCGCCAGGCGGCGCCAGCGCAGCGGTGCACGTAGGCCTACCAATCAGCGACGCCGCTTAATCCACATAATCCACCACAGAGCGGGACTGACTGACAGACGACGACGTAGTTTCTCGACGCCGTCGTTCGACTGCCGAACTCGGCGCTATATACACGGCCGCCAAATTAGACGAGATTGACTTCTGACCCGAGCTAGAAGCTCTCTCTCACTCTCCTGTCTGTCTCTGCGCCGCTAGATTGAGTGCGGTGTTTTCTCGTCCCGTCGAACGTGGCGGCCGCCGGGATTTAGCGAGAACAGAGTGGACGCCGAGATAGATGTATGACATGCCAAGCATGCGATTGGCGCAGTTAGTTTGAGTGAGAGGTGTATGATAGGAGGGCGGGACGTCCTGATTGAATCATGCTCCGGAAACTTTATAATCATTTCTCAATATTTGATCAAGTTGTCAACCATCAATCCAACGAAATAGATTTTGATCTGTTTGATCTGAAATGAGCGTTGCGTGTGGACTATTTCGTATCTTGTATATTATGTGCAATCGATAGCACCGAGGAAGAATTGCAGGACATTGTCAACCGCTTGCATGAGGCAGCTACTGAACTGGGCATGAAGATAAATGGCAAGAAGACTGAAGTAATGAAAGTTTGCGATGATCCGAAACCGATAACTGTAACGATAGCTGGATGCACCCTGAGTGAAACCAAGTCGTTCAAATATCTTGGAGCTACATGTATGTTCAATTCTGAAGCGTCGTGTGACGAGTAAATCAAGTCAAGTCAAGTCGCGATTGGCAATCGCGAGGCAAAGACCGAGTGAGTTAGTTCCAATTTGGAAGTCACGTACAGTGAGCAATAAACTAAAAGCTCGACTCATCAAAGCACTAGTCTGGCCTATCGTCACCTACGGTTCGGAGGCATGAACACTGAACAAAGAGTTATGCGAAAACGTAGAGGCGTTTGAGATGCAATGCTACAGATGTGCTATGCGCATCTCTTACGTCGAACATGTGACGAACGAGGAGGTTTTACGAAGGGTAGGCCAAGACAGGGGCCTGTTGGGGCAAGTGAAATCACGCAAACTGAAATACTTCGGTTACACAACGAGACATGAGAGTTTAGAGAAGGACGTCATGCTGGCATCATGCCCGGAAAACGTCGGCAAGGTGGACAAAAGAAACAGTGGGTCGATGATATCGTTCAATGGGGCGAAAGAAGCCTGGTCGAAATGGTAAGACAGGCAGAGAACAGAAAGTGTTATCGGTGCTTAGTTCATGAAGCCGCCTACGCTCGTACATCGGAAACGGCAAGCTGATGATATTATGTGTGATGTCATGTTATGTGCTCTATTAGCTATATGTAGTTGCTACTTTTATGTTTGTATATCTTTTAGCCATCGGCTACTGTTTTTATTAAACCTGAATTGAGTTAAGTTGAAACGGTGCGAGAGCCTGCCACAAATAGGAAGTTTCATACGCCCTATCAGATGACATAAAAATCATCGACCTTGGATGACCTTCAAGGTCAGAGACAACCAATACCGTCAGCCCTACCCTAGCTGGACTTCTGAGTCGCTAACTAACCGCATTAAATCTACTTCGATCTGTTGTTGATTCAATTTAACCACATCTTCTAATGACATGGTTATAGGCTAACAGTAGAAATAAGTACATATAAGTCCTCACGCATGACTTAACCGATCGTAGGCTTACGAGAAAAACTCCCACGAGATTGTGCGCTTTGAAAAAGCTGTATTCCAAACGCGACTGCGCCGAGAAATTAAATAAATCTGCGGAGTGAAAGTTAGAAACGGCACGCAGCTACACTGTTGCTGCTGGTACAGCTGCGGTTATTGTGGGCGCCGCTATTTGTGGTCGTTGCGTGGAGAGCAGAATTCAACAGGCATGTAGCAACGCCAACGCACCGATCGCTGCAGCGTGCAGATGCCACGAATCATTTAAGGTTTCGCCGCCGGCCGGAGCAGGCGAGAGTTAGCTCCGACTGTTGAGCTAGGGTCTGGCCGAAGCTGGTGCCGCTGGCGAGAACTGGAACTGGAACCCAACACCGCGCCAACTTGATTCGCGGCGTCAACAACGCCAGTTTGTTCGCAACCAGCCGACTTGCAAAGTTCGTTCCGACGTTGTAGTTTTAGGCGGCAAAGTAACCATGACTGGAATCAGTAGTAGGCCTATAGCTTAGTAATGGAGGAACGATCAACAGCTAATTTCGACAACAACGACGACGACAACGTTGATGTCGGCGGACAGATCGAGGGCTACAAGGACCTTTCGCCATCGTCGTCGTCGTCACAGGGAACTTCGTCGAAAAGTCGTCATCAGCGCAAAGATGGCGACGATCAACTTGACGACGACGACTTCGACCGAATTCTTTCGAGATCGGCCGCGCAGAGGCTGCTGGCGTTATTTGAAGGTACACAGCGAAGTCCGCTGATTGCTGCATGGCTCAAGTCTGACGCCCTGCGTCATGTGTTTGCTAATTTCTGCTTTAGTCTATTCTTGTTTCAATTTCAACCAAATATAGCATTTTGTGTGCCGTATCTGGTGGCATGTCGTGATATTTAAATACTCCAACGGTTCAGCTGGATGACATCATCGAGTCTTCAGCATTCTAACGCCACAGAATGTTTCGCTCATTTGTACGTTTGGACTTAGATTATACTATATTTTGCTATAATTATTATTTTGTTCAAACTTTTATAACTAGGAAAAAACTGTCTGCTGTCACAGTTTATGTCACGCTATATCGCCACCTTCACGTCTCTGCTTAAGTCAATGCGGCAAACAACGCTATTGACAAATAAACAACCGATTACACTGCGTGGGATGAATTTCTCCCAAAATTCAGGGATAAGCGTCTCCATAGAAAAGGTTACTTATACGTTAGGGCTTAGAAGAGTGAAGCCCCTTAGCTAATTTATTCGTATAGTTATTGTTTTTTTCAATTAACCTTACGTTGTCACGATACGATGGTGTATTGCTTCTAAACTTTTTGTTTTAAACAGTGTTTCATCATTACCGGAAAATATGCGGAAATTGATTTTCTCACTATGGCGATCATTGCAGATTAGTGACAATTCGCTCGTCAATGCTGTTTTATCATCGGACTTGTTTTTTAAATCTCCAGTTTTTAAATGGTGGAGAAGTAGTTTGTTTTAGTCTTTTTTTACTCTTTGTGTTTGTGTCTGTGTTTTGTATGTTCATGGGCCTCGGGCCAGCTATTGAAGACAAATAAATTAATAAATAGATACATTAACTTTACGGACAGACGGAGGGACGGACGGACAGACATCTTCACGGTGACAATACCGTGCTTTGCATCTCATGCGCGCTCTCGATTCAAGTGTCCGCTTTGCTCAAGTTTGCTGCATTCGTACTAATAAACGACTAAGCTTACTAGTAGTTAGGCATATTACAGTGGTTGCTATTGCTGTGATTACAACGACCATTGGCTGACTACAGGCGCGTGATTTATGGGGACTGCATGGGTGGGTCTACGGACCCCCAAGGATTTATGATTTTAATCTTTTTCCTGTCAATCCTACCTGTGAAACAGTGCTACCGTGACAAAAATAATACGTTACGTAGACTGAACTTCCTCCCCCAAAGATTACTGAACCCAATTCCAATAATTTACTGAAATGACGCCACTGGCTGACTGTACACTGTGATCGCAGCTCCGGAGTTCGTACAGCGGCTGCAGCCGTACGACGAGGTCGACGCGGGTGGAACGGTGACGTTCACGGCACAGTACCGGGCGACGCCGACCCCGACAGTGAAATGGTTCAAGGACGAGGAGGAGGTCCGTGCAACTGAACGACATCAGCTAGACGACGACCGCGCCGACGGCTTCATCCGTTTGACCATCTGTGACGTCATCGAGGCCGATGAAGGAGCCTACAAGTGCAAAGTGGAAAACCGCGAGGGAGTTGCTTCGACCACCGGATACCTGTCAGTCGCAGGTGTGACCGTTTCTGAAGTCCAGACTCCATAAGACTACGACAAATTGACGTAGTGAGCTTTTGCCCCTTAAGCTGACACTTCATTTACGCCGAATTTGTTGTGTACAACATAGTCTGCTGCAAACCAACAGCATCCTCACATATCGAGATGTTGTAAAGTTTGTTGTCCTACGACTTGTTTTAACAAATCAAAGTAACTAAGTTTGGGCTTCAAGCAACAATACTTGAGGTGTGACATGAACGACGGAACGGCAAAATATGAGCGAAAACCCCGTTTATGCCCCAAGTTTCTGTACAGGTTCCTGACACTGACTTTTGTTCTACCATCTAACGTTCCATATGGAGCCTTTGTTTTATACTAGCCGAAGAAACTGGGTTGGGTGGTTTTGTTCGTTTTTAAAAAGTAAGCGTAGACGAGCAACAGCACAAAATGAAACTGATAGCAAGGTATGAATTTTAACAGAATCTATGAAAGTACTGCAGTCCAATAAGTTACAGAAGTCTGCCGGAGGAAGTGTTTGTAAAAAAGATAGACCTACCTAATGTTATCAACCTGAATTGTTGAAAGGAAAATAAAATGATGGACGAAGACATTATTGCCAAATAAAAACGACAACGTGGACGTGATGTATAATGGAAGCGAGTTCCCAAGAAAAAAGTGTACGCCCACGACACGAGTGCGGCTCATTATTTGAGTTGCGCGTGCTCGTGTGTTTGCAGACAAGAGGTCCAAGCACTCGAGGTCAGGAAACCGTAGCGGCGCCACCGGCGGCAGTACTGCTAGCAGTAAAACTCAGACTGCAACAGCGGCGGCGGCATCGCCGGCGGGGGGCAGCCCACCCTTCTACCTGGGCCCTATCGCCGAACAGCAGTCGATGGAAGAACGTGAGGAGTTGGAGCTCAAGCGCCAGCCTCCGTCGCCTCTGCAGCATTTCATTGATAGCATCCGTCACAGCGCTAAGGCCAAGCACGCGCCCATCTACTACGGTACCAGCGACCTAGGTCTACTCAACGCAGTCCCCCCAGGTTAAAACATTCAGCAATACAGTCATTTAATCTGCCCAATAAAACATTATCATCAACCAATAAAAGTTAATTCCAGCGATAGCGCTTGCATGAGCAAGACGTGCTAAACTCGTTTGTTAGAGCACTGAGAATAAATCCTACATCAATTTATACAAACGTACACTGCTAACAGTTATGAAACATTTAGACCTATGTTTAAAAACACCTGAGTTAACTTATATGACCGCGCGTTGAAGCATGATTATAATCAACTCGAAAAATGTAGTATCACTTTGTAGAATAATGTCTTTTTCCCGTATACTTGCTACTTAACGCAGCTGAAGATAAATGTAACCAAGTAAATAAAATAAATACTATTCCTAAAACGCTATAAAGCAAAGTAAACGGGTATTGTAGGCTTACGTTATTTTAAACTGTTTAATAAATCGCTAAATAGAAGACTATTTGCAGTAGTATTGAAATAGTTATTGTAATTGATTGGCAGAGGCCTATAAGTTTGTTGGTGTTGAGTGGAATATTTTTTTCATGTTAAAAGCGGTATATATGAAGAAGGAATTTATCCTCGTTCTCATTCAGTTATTTATAGAAGATCTCTTATGCCGTGGTTACACGCACCGTCAACGATTATCTCGTCAAAGGTGTTGTCCAAGTTTCTTGGACGAAGAAATGTCAGACGACGCGTCCGATTTCATCGTCCGAAATTCTGGTGGGCGTCTTTTGGCTGGCAGGCAAAAAATTTCGTCCAAGAAAATCGGAAAGAATGAGCAGACCTGTACATTCCGCCCGATTTGCTTCGATGACGTTTTTACGCGCGAAAGCAGCTACTGCTTTCAGCGCGTCTTAGCCATCGCAATTCCGTCTGTCTGTCTGTCATACGGGTGGATCAGTCAAGAATGGTGCAAGCTAGGATCACCAAATCTTCAGCGTCGGCTGTCTGTTAGACTCTAGTTTCAGGAACCGTAAAGATTTTCCATAAATTCGAAGGGAATCACCCCGAACGTGGGCGCTAAATGAGAGGGGGTGGGCAAAAATTGCGATTTTTGGCCAGTAAGTCGCTGTATCTCAGTAACGGTGCGAGATAGGGCATAGGTTACTATTAATCACTAATAGGAAGTCGTACACTAGCTCTCGATTGGCGCCGAAGGCCCGAATTCAATGACCTTGAACGCTAAAATAGGGGGTTTTATGGATTTTTTTGGCGATTTCGGGCTGCAACACAAGTCTATATCATTGAGGTGGCGCCACGCTACTATATCGTTATGCGATCCAGATAGAGAATTTGGTATCTTATATTAACTTAGCGTGAACTCTCCAATTTTCAGCTAAACTACTGAACCGGAACTGCTATAGGCTTTCGCGCGTCTCGTGAGCATTAGCTCAAATTTCTTGTTAAACCTCGAAAGGCTCGGCGACATCGAACAACACCTCGAACAAGAAAATCAATGCGTGGAACCACGGCATTACTGGTGATATTTGTAGCTGGTGACGAAGACGACGACGTGTTTGATGAGATGCCGACGTCGTCGACTGACGTGGAAACTCGCTCGTCTTCCGACCTCAACAGATCAGCGCAACATCATCATCACCATCAGGGTCTGAACACTGACGGCGGCGTGCCATTTGCTAACGTAGAGTTCGAAGACCGTCTGCGTGACGTCAGCGAAGATCAGCGGGCTGGGATCTCAGCACCGGTGGACGTCAAAAGACAGCAGAGCGGATTTCAGCGTCGAAGACTGGGTCAGCTGCAGCTGAAACATCGACTGGCAATCGATTTGCCTGACCAGAGTTCTCCAGTAACGCGCGGGTCGCATCCGGAGGAGTCTGATTTTGTCACAACAAACGGCCAGGCAACCGCCGTGTCTGGGCGACCTGAAAACTTGGCAGCACCGAACGAATTGGTACTGAAAATCGTCTGGAACACGCTGGACGATCCCGACTTCCAGTTCTACGTGGCGTTCGTCGTAGCTGTGGCGACGTTGGCGGTGGCACTCAATGTTTCACCGGCCTGGGTGATGATCGCTGTTTCCGGCATGTCCCTGCTACACTTCGCTATCGACGAGCGGTGACGCGCCAACCCACGATCAGCCTCATACTGCCGTCGGCGACTGGATGTTATATCATGTTATATGATGGTTCGACGTTTTGATCTTTAATACATCGTGTGGACATTACTAAAAGTCGAAGTAGAAAGGACCGAATAAAACTGGACGAATGAGATATCCAAGGAAAGACACAATGTCCTGTTATAGTCACTTTGGACAAATTCAACTTCGGTCGAAAGTTTGAAATGATTATGTTGTAATTGTATGCAAGCTGCAACCAGTTATTCTGATTCAGGGTATAAAAATATCGCCGAGCCACGTTAAACTTGTAATTTACGTTGCAGTCGAGTCCCACGTCGTATTTTTGCCATTTTACCGGTATTTTGAAGCCAGAAGCCGTAGGTGACTGAAGGCTAAGATAAACTGCTTCTGCATAGGAATGTCATGTTTCGTTCAGAGAGCTTGATTTTAATCCAACGGGCCTGATGAGTGATGACGCATTAAGTTTATACATTTTGTTTGTGTTTAGTTTTCAAGTCGTTCGTACAAAACACACTCGATGTTTTCATCGACTGCCTTGCGTAGCTATCTGTACAGGCTCTAAACACTAATGATACGGTACCACAAGTTTTTTTTACCAAATCCGGAAGTGTTAGTACAATTCGGCTGCACCCAACGATATGCCATTTTTGTGTCATTTGCCAAGATAGGCTATGCTTTTGCAGTTAGGCGCATGTAACACATTCACCCGTTAGCAGTGTTTGAATTATGAAAAATTAGCTGGGGGGGGGTTGAACTTTTCGATGGTCGGAGCCCGAACAAAATTGTGATGTAAACTGTATGTATATAGGCCTAGTATATAGC
>Ga0209367_1012291_pt1 | contig 11220 bp, 5 predicted proteins | sample WorMetLIZISLAND2_FD_187412 | JGI IMG/M metagenome (GOLD analysis project Ga0209367, IMG submission 187412) | Marine gutless worms symbiont microbial communities from Max Planck institute for Marine Microbiology, Germany - Olavius geniculatus... ... | reverse complement strand
GAGGGGAAAGGAAGGGGGGAATGGACCCCCCCAAGGATTTAGTGAAATGACGCCACTGGTCTGACAGATGGCACTAGCAGACGAATGGTGCCGACAGAGCGACTAAAAACAACAAAAGATCGGCGTTTTTAATCACCCCACTTCTCGTTTCACAAAAATGGACATAAGTTGGATCAATTCATAAAGTGTGTTGGGTCCAAGAAACGTTTGAATGGGTTGGGTGCGACCGCAGACACACGGACGTCTTTGTCATAGCCAATAAAAGGCATCTGTATAGCAAGCTATGCTGACGCCTTGTAAAAAACTGACTGGTGTATCAAATACGGAAAACGAGTATAAGCGACAGTCTATACAGCTATGGCTCCCTGCCCAACAAACCTATAGCCGTCTGTGGGAAATCTTCTTTCTGTTCTTGCGCCGATCTGATGCATTATACATTTGAGGCAAATCAATCATAGACTTAGAACGGACGTGCTAACGAGAACAGTTGGTTTAGAACGTGCAGCCGTCACCCGTGGTCAGTAAACTCTCCGGAGTGTTGTTTGTCAGCGATGAATTGTCACGAACGGACAACCGATCGTTCATGCCTGCAGCTGCTGAAGCAGCGAGCCTCTTCAAAGTTCGCTCTGATTGACTTGAGCTGGCGACATGCATGAGAGTCCGGAGATATGATGCAAAACAGAGAGAGACGTTCAACTCGCTGGATTTTAGTTTTAATAAGAAAAATATCGCGACATTGGAATTCTATTTTATAACAACGTAAATCCACAGAGACACCGTCAGTTTCTTTACACAAATAAATAATTGTGTAAAATAGTACAGCAGGAGCTCTTGGTTATGCTTTACGCGGAGGTTCCAGTTCTGACCTCTGCGTTTGCAGCACAGGAAAGTCTGCAAACTTTCTTCGGTGGAAAGATCTGGGATGTTAATGAGGCCTGAATGTGACGAAAACGAAAACGAGTCCAGTAGATGGGAGACCGAAAATGAAACCAACAGCTATGAGAACGAAAACGAGACTCAGACCAGTAAAATATTAATATTTAACATGAGACGGCACAAACTAATTTTTATTCTGAAACCAAATTTTACATTTTGTTATTAACAGAACGCAAAATTACGCAAATATTGCTGTTATTCGGCACCAATCAGCTCTCTACGTCATCAAGTAACGGAGCCGAGGATCACAAAGCGCTTACCGAAGACTGCAGCATCAGTGTATGAATTATATACACTCTTTCTCTATATACAATGATGTCGTGTGCAAAGTGTATATGCTAAGCATAGGTTTCAACACGGTCTACACTCTACAGTATATTTTGCGAGTGCAACGAAGCATAATACACATTAGACCGTGTTGAAACGTAGGCCTATACTTATTTCATGACGTTATGATGATGGTGTTCTGCCTGGACGCACGTGTGATATACAAACGCGAGACGCTATCAGTCGTCGCGTTTAAGTGGAGTGAGTTTATGGGTACTTATAACACTCCAGACACTATAGTAAAAAATAACAAGACTAACTAAAAAGTCACAAAATAAGTGTATGCTAAAGTATGGTTTAGAGTATTCAATAAGTGTGTGTAAAACGACCTTAAACACTCCATGCAGGCATTGGTTTAACCGACACTTAAATACCACGCTGGTCGACAGTCGGACGTGTGGCCTACTGTCGTTCGGTTGTTCACGCATGATTGCACCGGTGGGTAAAACCCCGCTTACACGATGAAGCTGGCTCGACGAGCTGGCTCTAGTTAGCTGGACGAGCCAGCTCGATGTTTGCTCGATGTTTGCTCGATCGTGCAAACGAGGTGTAATCGACACGTTATCCCAACTTATCCCATTCCATTGTATGACGGTATATGCTATAACATAACTATGGAGTACGAGTACAAGCGTGGAATAAGCAGCGTTGTTGGCTTTGGTAGTTGAGTCACATGAGGGCTTGCCGGTAATTAACCGCATTATTCCGCCATGTATAAATGATGTCGTGCTGCAAACCTCCATCCACTAGCTGAGACAATTAAATTATCCACTTGCATTCTATACTAAGCAGCCTAGACTTGCATTTTCACAGCAGCGAGTCTCCCTGTTATGGCAGACTTCAACTTTTTAACTTACAGCATAACTTACAGAACGCATTGGCTTTTTGTATCCCTTGCATACCGTTCAGTAAAAATCGAAAATTGCTACTTCGGTTTGTTATGGTATGACTTTGTTTTGGAGTTTCTACTTTCTACTGAGATTGTGACTGTTGTACATTTTTGTACTGTAGTGACTGTACATTATGAAAATAAGCATACGATTCGTCGCTTCATCACGTATAATAAAGAGCGTCATTGCGAGTTTAATAAATTGTAGACCGTGTTGAAACGTGCTTATTTCATGATCCGGTGTGTTCTGCCAAGGACATGTGTGTGATAAACAGACGCAAGACACGTTCCAATCTTTATACGTGACTGAATTGAAATTATGGGCAGTTATAACACCGCAGACACTGTGGTGCATGAGAGATAGAAGAACGAAGCATGTTGTATAACAAATTCGCAAAAGTAAAGTTTGGACTAAAAAATCACGTTATACGCTATACATCAAAGCCTGCATTGTGGACGCGTGTCTGTCGCTTGCGCCTGGCTTGGTAATGGACAGCTTGGGAAGATTCTATTGTTTCTTAATTGGCTGTGGAGTGGACACCTTGGGTGGTAGGACAGTTGTGCATGGCACCGACTGCATGCGCCATCAGTATAAGCGGGGATTGGACGCTTTTATGTGAAGCCCAGTTACTGTTTGCTGTTTTAATTATACGAGCAGTTAACTCAAATTTTAGAAACGTTTGATGTTTCAAAAACGGTTGTGGCTTTACGGTAATTTGAACGCCGGTTTCTAAATTTAAAGTATTTTCATCGGCTGATGTTCGGTTTCAATTAACGTGTCTACCTTTACTATGCGAAATACTCTTCGCCCGAGGAACCACCTACGGTCCAAGAATGCCCAAGATATCACCGAAGCCTGCATTACTGGCAGTGTGCGTCGCTGGCGTGTTTGCCTATAGGCTTATGCGTATATGTTGCTGTCAGCAAGTGTCAGCAGCAGTAGCTGGTAAATTGCACCACGGACGCTGGCCGCTAATTGACAGTCATCGATCACGCTGTAACGAACGAGAAAGCAGTGTTGTATCCACGGGGAAAACGAAACAATTTTCCCGATGTGTTTACAGTTATTTTTCTAAAAGCACGCCAAAACAGCGGGAACCCTTCAAGCAGTTTCGAGAAAAATAGATAAATGTTGTTTTCCCGAAACCCTATCGGCTTCAGCTGGTGCATGCCTGGAAAATAGTTTGATCCCTTCTGATGATGCCATGAATTGATGTTTTAGCGGTTTAGTCCTGCAGTATAATAATTATTACTTTCGAGTGTGTGGATATAATCGTTGTGCACTGATCATGAGACTGTGAAATTAATTTCAGGACAAAAATTAATACTGCAAAGAACTTGCAGCGTGATTACGTCTCTATGTGCTGTGTGCGTCCAGTTCCACTGTTCGCTGTGACGTAAGACCGTATGTAGCTTAACAGGCTGATAATTCTGCATACGCGCGGTAATATAGCGAAATATGTGTTAGAAACTGCTAACATATATAGCAGTTATACGCTATATTACGGCCCGTATATAAATTCACGTCATTGCCGCAACTAATGGAATGCCGCATACTCAGCTGCATGATAGTAACATACTGATAGATAGTTACTCGCGATCTTCAGGATTAAGACGTATGATTTATAGCATAGATTATAGCTACATATCCGGCAGCTTGACGGTTGGCGAAAGATCGAAGGTTAAAAGCATAATGTTGCGTTATGTGTATAACAGCACTAGCTGTATCTCATATTTGCTGTGCAGTTTTTAGGCAGTCTTGAGGTTTAAGATTGCCATCTTATGAGCTATGACAAAACTGGTCTCAAACCGACCTCGGTTTGAGACCAGTTTCCTAACATTTTGGTTTTGCTTCCAGCAATAAGTGCCCGATGCAGTGCAAAGACGTGAACGAAAGAAGTAAGTTAAGTATCCAAAACAGCTCATTGGAGGTTAACTTTATATGGATTTTGCGTTCTATTTACTTCACTTACATACTGAAGAAATGCGTAAGTATATGACGGTACTAAATCAATGCATTTGTCTACTTACTTATTGTTACGGCTCTACTTGTATTATATATGACTACGTAAATGCACCTTCAGTTTTGACGTTGCTTAAACGGTCTTGGTTTTAACATTTTGGTCTTTGGTCATCACTGCTTTTAGGCGGCTTCAGAAAGGTCGGCTATTGCGGCAGTAACGTGGTCTGTTTGTCTGTCACACTTAAGCTTTCTGCTAAATTCGTCGGATGGCGTGAGGTGCCATTTGCCAGGGACATTCGTGTGGTTTAAAGTAACGTATTGTACTAGGTTTCACTGTATTGTCTCCGGATCAACATTGGACAGAAGAATCTAGAATTTACAGAACTTCATTGCAAACTGTGAAAAAATCGTTACTGACAACGAAGTGGTTACGATAAACAGCCTGTGGAACAATCTGCCAGTCAAATTTAACATTGTATAATAGCACTGACTATACGGGTCGTGCCCCATCTGGAGTACAAGCCTATGCGGAGTGCTTGTCTTCCTGTCACTAAGCCACAGACCACCAAGTCTGTGTCGCGTGGCCAGTGCGACGCAATATATACAAAAGTAGAGGTCTCGGTACTTGATATAGCGCTGCTTACATAACTCGTGACCAGAAGTGTTATGCAGTCCCGGAAGTGTACTGCAGTGCAACTAATTGATATGAGCTAGTGATATCGCAACGCACTAGCTTATACTATAGGGGCCTACGTATATACGCGGCCATTTATTGAATCACTAAATCCGCGGTGCAGCACACGAACATACCACCGCCCCATTCAGTCATATTTTTTTCATTTGGTATTCGCGTTTATTTCCATCCCGCTTAGAGTAAAAGGCTGAGTTGGCTTGAGCACACGGTAGCTCATATTATAGCAACTTTCATGCGAATGACCGATGCATCCTGCACAATCTGACACTCTGCAATACACCGTGTCTCAAAAAAACCGGGGCCACTTTTATTTTTTGAATAACTCCGTGAAACATTGGCCGATTTTGATAATTTTTGGTATGCAACATCACAAAATAACCTGACATAAATAGCTCTAGTTTAGCTCATTCCTTTTTAATACTGTCGCTGCACTACTTTGTGAAATGCAGAAGTCGTTGCTTGGCCGTATACAACAATGATTTCATACTGGGTAGCACATGCGTTGGCTCAGAAATGATTAACTGAATAGCGACAAACACCAGTAACAGTTATTATCTTTCAGAAAGTTGTATGTGCTACATCACATCATTTCTATTACTGCATGCGCTCAAAGTGTCCTCCTCCAGCATGAACGCAAGCGGTGGACGTTGACGCGACTCGCCAACAGCACGTTCAATAACGCGCGACCCAGAGCAGCTCACTCGCTGTTGATGCATCGTTTCAATTCGTCGACATACAGTATTAAAATAAATATCATTAGTGCTAAATACGTAACAAATTTTCAAGGATTCTGTGGTCTCAGTGATTTTTTGTGCCAATGCATGCGTTACACAGTATCAATTCATTGTTGTAAACGATCAAAGTATGACTTCTGGATTTCACAAGGTAGTGTAGCAACAGTATTAACGTAACGTGGGCTAAACTATAACCATTTATGTCAAGTTTTTTCGCGATGTTGCTTGCAAAAAATTATCAAAGTTGGCCAATGTTTAACGGAGTTATTCAAAAAGTGGCCCCGTTTTTTTAAAACACGGTGATACTAGGCCTATATGTATTATGTAGACCACATCAAACCACTGCTTTATATCGCAGGCCAATCATTGTTCACGCGACATTGCTGTAAAACTTAGGCCTTAAAAATTTTACTGGTCATAAAATTAACGACAAAAACAGACGACAACATTTAGAGTTACATCTTGTAACTGTATACAAAAGAATTAAAACTGTGTGAATTAGCCAGTGTTCACAATACATATACTGTATATTGATACACTAAATATAACAAGCTATAAAATATACAGAGTTTTGTTCGCCGTTTATTATCAGTAAGAATTCACAGATAAAAACTTACATTTTTATAGCTGTAAACTATTTAATTTATTTACGGTAAAAAACATTAAAAACCGAAAATCAACAAACAGATATAATGCAGTGCTACAATTCGTGGTGATTAACGATATCAGCTGCATATACTACTCTGCTTAAAGCATGTATAGCAAAAGCTGATCATATGCGGCGTGACAATTTATCCGGCAGCCGTATAAATAACCTACAAGGTTTTTGTACGTTAACCGGATAAATAACTTGTTGATTATTTATCTAGTCAAGCAGTTGAACAAAAATAAGGCTTTCGAGTGTTTCGCTTTAATATTCGGTTGACGCCTGCCACCGGCTATAACACACTCTTTGGCTTTGCAGTTTATTTGAGTATTTCGGTTGTGTGGCTATGTTACAGTTAGGGTTAGGATTAGGATTAGAAGTAGTAGCAGTGAAAGTTTACGCCATTGTTGGCCCAACAATAGTTCGATAGCTGTATTTACGACCCTGTTTACTTTGCATTAAGATCGCACTGAATAGGGTCGGTTGAGTATCGTTTAAGATTTGGGGTTAGGGTTAGTTAGAAAGTAGGTGTTAGTAGTTACCAAAATGTACAAGGAAATGTTAGACAACTTCAGAAAAAATGCTATTAAACTTTTAGCGTGCGAACTAACATTTTTAAAGAAAAATGTGACGATCCATAGACACCCAAATAAAACTGCAAGATTTATTTTGTCTGAGATATTGACGGTGCCAGAGTAGTCTGACCGAATATCAGTGTGAATAAGCTTGCCATTGCACCTTGGTAGGATTTTCCTGCGACAGCATGGTAGTACTTTTTGGTGATCGCACAACTGACGGATAAACAGGCTAAGGTTAGCTACGGCTATTTATTTGGCAGCCGTATAAATAACCGCCAGACCGATGCAGCACTCGCTAAAAGGTGCGGTCGCCAATGGTAAAACGCACAGTGTGTGGAGCGACCAGCGCTGATGCAGTCGAAGAACGCAGTCGTCGACGTGCGTTGAGGTGTGACACGCGCTGAAGATCTGAAGCCACGTAGCCAGGTGTCTAGGCTTAAGAAAAATATAGAAAAATGGTAAGTTAGTTTTGGTGTCGATGGACCTTTAAGTGGTTTATCTACCTACGGGCTCAAAGGCCTAAGAAAGGGAGATGAGCACCCCGCCTACGCCCCAATAGGGATGTGGCACTGTTACCTTTACCTAGTTTTAGTTAACGAAATTTGTAAAAAAAATTAACAACTTTCGAAAAATGTTACTACATTTTAATGTGCCGATTTAAGGATGTTTTACGCATTATGCGACGACAGGCCTACATCGATACCCAAATAGAACCGCCAAATACATTATGACTTAGTCACAACCGACGGTCACAAGTCACAATCACCTTGGGGCCAAACGTCATTGGAAATAATACCATACTTCGGTAGAGTTTTCCTGCAGTAGCTTAAGTGCCAGTACCAGCGCAGCCGGTACGATCATCCATGGGTCGAAGCATCAAAGCATCGAAGATGGCTCCGGATAAATAGCCGCGCCTACAAAGAACGGTTATTTATGCGGCATTCTGTGCTAATTTATTATTGAGTTTTTTAAATTAGGCACAGAATATTTGTCCGGCCGCAGTATCAATAGCCTAGCGGCTATTCAAACGGTGATCAGATAAATATCCGATTCTACCTAGGCCGGCTATTTATCCGGCGGCGTTAGCCGGCACGGGCGAGCCGCCAATTAACGATTTCAACTGAATTGCAGTCGAATCTATAACTCGGCAGCGCAGCGGAGCCTCGTTTTCGTTTGACCGGATAAATAACCTACGGCGGTCGGTTAAATAAGCATAGCGTTAAAATTAATAAATTTGATAGATATCGTATAAACATCTCGAATGCAAAATGCACGTTTACTGTAATATTCTACATATCATGCGTTTGTATAAACCTGCTCATGGCGCAATATGAATTTTTAACTTTTATTATGAAAAAGGGAACACTGAATATTAACAATTTAGCTAAACGAATCTGTTTTCTGATAATTTGTTGTTATATCAATAAATAAAATTGCAATGTACATTTACACATTAATTTTATCTTTGTTTTTGTTAATATTTCAAGTAACTTAATTGAACAAGTCACTTAAGTTAACTAAAACTTAAATAACATTTTAATGTGTATTTAACTTAAGTTATATACCGTACTCGAAAAAAGTCAGATTTTCTATAAGCTTAATCTTAATAAATTAACTTATAGGCTATTATATATACTAAACATTTCACATCAAATTTATTAAAACTCGTACATGTAAATAAATTAATATAATTTTCGATCATATTTATTAATTTTGGAATACCGCACATAAAATATTTTCAGTTCACATATATTGTCTATCACATTTTGACAAATAAAGATGTATATTATTGTTCATGATAAAAATGTGCAATATAGCCTACATAGCACCCTCTTGACCAAAAGCAACAATTATAAATAAATCTAACAATGACAAAAATGCAATAGCAATATATAAATTCTATATACTTTTTTCAGTCTTTATTTGTCATCTATCAAAAACTGAAAAAAATTCTAAAACGTAAGATTACAATAAATCTGTAAATTGCATATCCATTTATTTAGCACATTGAGCGTTATTTTAAACCTTATGCGAGAAAAGATATAAATTTACGTTTTACTTACTTACTTACTTACTTACTTCAGGTTTACCACATATTGAGTGCGAACGTATTGCTTATTTACATAGTTTTTTCTGTGTTTTTTGACTATTAAAAATTTTATTTACCAAATTAAAACATAAAAAGACGAACATAAAAATAGAAACTAAACTTAAATCTTAATTAAACTGAAGGCTATTTACACGATGTATTTTTTCATATCGTGACTTATAGTGTTTACACGCTCCTGCAGTAATTAGTTATAGTTGAGTAAAATATGCATAAAAACCGCCAAGTGTTTTGCAACTGCATGTTCAAAACTGTGGAACAGTCTTCCAGTTCGTATAAGACAAACAGGCATCAGTGGCGGATCTCCCCGTCCGGCCAGCCAGTGTTGAAAAATAACAAAATTGTGACCAAATATGCACCAAACCTTATTGTATGCAATTTTTACTGGCGCGCTACAGCTATGCTGTAGGCGTGCGTTTATGGCACGAGTTGTTGTGTGTATGTCTGTTTGTCTGTCTGTCTGTCGGTCACGGATATAATGTGGCTAAGTGTTAGGTCGTATAAAAAACTTTTTACACAAATATTTCGCCTTTTATCGAAACCCTTTGCGTGCAAAATTTGAGCAATGTAATGCAAGGCGAACATTTTCAAATTAAGGGTTAAATGGAAGTGGGTAGTAAAAATGTGCGTTTTTAAAAAAGACTAAAAATATCTGGACAACGGTGAGAAATAGCGCCAAAGTTGTTATTAAGCATTAATAAGAATGGCATACGCCCTTTTAGATGAGATAAAAATCATCGATTTTGAATGACTTTGCAGGTCAATACTGTAACAAAAAATGTATAGGCTGTAGCGCGTCTTCCCCTCTCAGGTTTCATTTCCAGTGTGGGTAGTCTTTTTTTCGTTTTTGTCTGTCGCAATCTAACGCGTGTACAATTTTGCCAAATTTTAAATTTTAAATCTTAGCCCATTCGAAGTGTAGTAAAACCTTACATGTAGGTTGTGTTTTTACCAAAAGTGTTTAGTGAAGTTTAAAATACACGAAATTCTTTTTCGGCTACGGGTCTATGCCGGATTCCGTAAAGCAAGCTGAATATCCATTACGACGATCTCCAGGGCCTCTTAATCTGTTGCGAAGAGGATACCCCTTTCTATTTTTTACCGCACTTGACGTTTGCGGCGTCTGGTTTTCAGCCTCTATACGTTGGGAAGGCAATCGTCCCCAGGCTTTGAGATAATAAAAATTACTTTGCATAGAAAATAAACTAATGGTCGAACCTTGTCACAGGCCCTATCTGTCTGTCATCAAAGTTTTGTGGCTAAACGGCACATCTTATCAAAAAACTGTTTACACAAGCAAATAAGGTTGTCTAATCGCTACCCTGTCGTATCGATTTGGATCCCTTAAGACCCACCATTCCTCCAAACCGGGGTACTGTCTGCACCCCAAATACTAGCATTGCAAATTGCGGCCAAATTGCTTCACTTAACAGCATGGATACTATTGACAGTTTATAGAACCTTAGTAATGACCTATCCAACCGTAATATGGTTGACCCCTGATGGACGCCTGCTCTCTTAAAGAAGAGGTGCCTACCTTAACCCCAAAATTTGCATGGCACATTACGAACAAACTGTATCAGCAGTATGATTACTATTATCAAGTTATAGACATCTACCAATGTCCTATTTAAAGCCTCCATTGCCAAACCCTCTTTTTTACGCCAAACATAGATAATGCCTTACTAATTGCCAGGAAGTACGGTCGGCCATCCTAGCGACAGCTGAGCTTCTTGTTATTAACAAGTCAAGTAAAGCTGCAACATACTAACTGAAATACTAACTGATCTAAGTTTATGCTAGTTGCAATGGTTAAATGGTTCAGCTCATCGTAGAAAACCCATCTTATTGCTACGGAGCGTCACCTGCCATATGGTATTACACAGTGTTACCTTCCTCCAGACAGAAATAAAAGCGTTTCACTATAACTCCAGGCAGACAAGCCAGTACTAGATTTGCTTACCCCGCATGGATGGAAGGCTGAGGTGACCTTTGTGTTGGTTATATATCGAGATGGTTACCTGTCAGCAATTACTCAAAAAAAGTTACAGCGACTTGACTGGGAGTCAAACCAGCGATCTTGCAATTGCAAGTTCATCGTCCTAACCGTACTATCAAACCACCGTAGTACATTACTTCTATACTACAAGTGTATTTTAAATATTTGAAATATTTCGTTTTCTATTTATTTTTCTACGCTCTAATGATAATCTTTATTTCACCAAATAAACATTGGTAGACAAGAAAAACAAAAAAAAACAAACAAACAAAAAGAACAACAATATAGAGTTAAACTAGCAAAATTGTCATGTTGAACAAACAGCTATATAGACAAGAATATCCTAC
>Ga0209367_1012290_pt1 | contig 11221 bp, 9 predicted proteins | sample WorMetLIZISLAND2_FD_187412 | JGI IMG/M metagenome (GOLD analysis project Ga0209367, IMG submission 187412) | Marine gutless worms symbiont microbial communities from Max Planck institute for Marine Microbiology, Germany - Olavius geniculatus... ... | reverse complement strand
TCTTGAGAGCGACTGAGGGTCCTTCGTACATATATTTGCAATATTGACTTTATTTTAGCTATTTTTGTACTGCAACCTTTTTTGCTTAAATAATAAAGGCAAACAAGGGCGGTGGAACAAATTTAAAAGAGGAGGTACAGATAACTGCAAGCGAAGCGAGCAAAAAGATTGAACTGTTGTATGCAGAATTGGCAAGTCTTGGCAGACCGCAACCGTCTACAAATTTCGCGGTCCGCTGTCCGGGCCCCTATTCGGCTCTGCAAATATTTTTCAGTCGTAGCGTGGCCATAGGGGACACTGGGGGAAATGGCCTCTCAGAAAAACCAGAAATGGCGATCATTTAGTGTGAAACTTTTAGCTATTTTTTTCGAAATAATGTTAAAATGCACCCAAACACACAAAGTTGACGCCCAAAAAATCAACTGACTTTCGTTTTCCGCGTTTTCGCGCTGTGACTCTTACTTTAAGAGAGAATTGCGCCGAAATAAAGTTAAACCAGAACACTTTGTAGGGGCCTATACAAAATTTTTAGTATTAAACGTAGATTTTAACAGTCCAAGTATCGAACCCCTCTTCGAGGCAAGCTGCGCACGCGAGCATCAAAGACGGGTACCCCCTAAAAAGTCGTTATTTTACCGCTGTTGGCTCGTCTAGCGTGAAAACGGTTGCAGATGAACATAAACGTAACAAGACGTTGTTAAGTTTTGTTACGTTTATGACGTAACAACAAGACGTAACAAGAACTGCTCGACGGGCTTTCAAGGGGTATCAACATTGATTACCTTAAACGACTTTGAATTTAGCACAAAACGTATTGTATGAGTTTCGACTTTCTAGGTTCATAAAGTCCTGCAATCGAAGGCTTCAAATTTGAGAATTAAGGAATTTTTGTTCAGTTTGCAGCTGCTCTGCAATACACTCGTTAGACAATTTTTTGTCTTGTATTTTTAAACTTTTTTCTCAGTTTTTTGCCCCAATTTTTCGCCGTTTTGCCCGGATTTTTACGGCGTTTTTTCCCGAATCTGGGGGCAACTGCCCCCCGCCCTCCGGCTCCTACGTTCATGATCACGACGATATTATGGCGACGATGAATTCAATAAATCAAGCAATCACTCGCTCGTTTATTTTTGGTCATCATGCATTGTGCAAACAGATTTTACATTTATAAAGTTACGTCTATAATAATATGTTACATTGCATTACATTTATCGTTCTAGTAGGGTCCTCTAATTATTGTTCGACCGTTATGTCGAGTCTTTGGTATGATGTGTCGTCTGTCGTCGTCTGATCTCACTCTGTCGTCGTCGTCTGTCTGTAACGCATGTATTGTGGGTGGCCAAACCATCGGCCATGATGCCGTTGGATAGAGCGATGACGAGTTTCTATAGGCTGTCAATAGTATCTGCAATCTGTCAATCTCTATCTGCAGCGGTTTGGCCGCAATTTTTAATGCAAAGTTGCTGCCCGCACAGCAGTCAATCACTCGCCGAATTACCGTATCGCATTTTGCCGTTAATTATTGTAGCGTTCGGTATAGGAGCGTCACCACAGCGTGTATATAGTGACTTTCGGAAATCGCTTTCTTTCCGCGACCGGATGTTGATCGTTAGCCTTCGGATATAGGCGGTACGTTTGGCGCACCCTAGCGACAACGAGGACGAATCGTCAACATCCGGGAGCGATTCAACCAGGGGCGAAAGAGCCAGGTGGCGAATCAGCTAGTGGCAAAATGGCGAAGGCGAAAACCCCATTATAGCAGAATCGCTTGCTCTGCAAGAATTGAAGATTTCGTTTATGTTGCTAAACTGTTGTCCGTAGCGTAATGCTGACTTATTGATAAAAACAAGTAATTTTAGCAAAGCTCACGAGACGCGCGAAAGTCTATAGCAGTTCCGGTTCAGTAGTCACCCATCGCAGTACTAACCGGGCCCGGCGTAGATTAACGTCGTTTCAGTCGAAACGCATTACCAACTTTTCAGTCGAAACGCATTACCAACTACGCCACGCCACCAACGCCACTATCGTGGCGCCACCTTGTGAATGATATAGACTTGCGCAGCCCGAAATCTTTGAAGTCTTTGACGCCCGCCTGCGCCGGGCTCCATGAACCTAGGGGATCGGGACCTAGACTGCTAAAATCTACGTTTAATGCTGAAAATTTCATACGCAGGTTGTCTTGGTCTAACTCCACTACTCCAGCCATTTCGTCGCAATTCAGTATTGAAATGTGCGCAATATCCAAATATTGCAAAAAATTTACTAAAAATCCCTTTTGGGAAGGTTCAAGGTCATTCAAGGTCATCGATGTTGATAAATTTAAAAAGCCTGTCACCAGATAAGCAGCATGTCTGTGCCTATCTGCAACCATGTTCACGCTACACGTGATAATTGCGGTAAAATAACCACTTTTTAGGGGGTAGCTGTCTTTGACGCCTGCCTTCGCCGGCCTCCTTGAACCTAGGGGGTCGGGACTTAAACTGCTAAAATCTACGTTGAATGCAGAAAATTTCATACGCAGGTTGTCTTGGTCTATCTCCAGCCATTTAGTCGCAATTCAGTGTTGAAATGTGCGCTGCATCCAAAAATTGCAAAAAATTTACTAAAAACCTTTCTTTGAGAGGTTCAAGGTCGTTCAAGGTCATCGATGTTCATGAATCCAAAAAGCCTGTCACCAGTGCTTGTTATGATAAGCAGCATGTATGTAATGTACCTATCTGCAACCGTTTTCACATTATTCGAGCCAATAACGGCAAAATGACGTCTTTTTAAGGGGGGTACCCCTCTTCGACGCCCTCGTTCGAGGGGAACCCCTACACCCAGTGGCACGAAATTTTGTCACGATAAACTAGAGACATTGGGGCAGCCCACAGTGAAAATTTCGTAATCCTAGCTTGCACCGTTTTGATACAGTTCACGAGTGTGACAGACAGACAGACGGACAGACGGACAGACAGACGCCCAGACGATGGCAAAGACGCGCGAAGCATTCTGCTTTCGCGCGTAAAAATTGCGACAAGACGAACATTTTCGACAGGCAAAAATTTAGAAAGGTGGCATTTGGCAATTGCCTGTCTCTTTCTCTGACCCCATGCTCCCTCTGTCGCGCTGCCTGCTGCTGCTGTTGTCAGGACGATGACTGCTTGCTGCAATGCCGTGTGAAAATAATCACTCTGATCGCGCGGTGCTGCAATAGGACTATAGGCCAATCAGTTGCTAATAGAAACGACGGCGGCGTGCCCAGGTGAAAACTGAAGTGAGCAATATCGAGCGATAAAGCAGCTGCGGTCATCGAATCTCCATCGAGCTGATGTAGAAATCTCTGTGCGCAAGTGCAGGAGCGATGAATTGGCTGCAGGTGGCGGAGAACAGTGCTCCGCTGTTCGGAGCGAGCAGAATACCGCAGCGCAGACCGGAGCAGCGCGAGTCCTTCTTCAACAACGTCGACGATGGAATCTTCCACACGAAGCCGATGCGATTCTGTCTGCCTCACCAGGTGCAAGCTCGATGCAGACCTAAGGGCGCGTACAGAGCGACGTAACTGAACTGAATTGACATGGTTTAGTTTTGACGAACTAACTAATGTGCAAGCAGTAATGCATTATACAGTAGCCACCGCATATGTAACAGTGTCGGTCTCTTTTTGATTAAGAGCACGTACACGTTAACCAATGACCAATGGGCTCGCCTTGCTCACTTATTGATCGGTTCGTCAAAAACTAAACCGTGTCAGTTTAGTTAAGTTCAGTTACGTTTAGTTCAGCTACGTCGGTCTGTACGCGATTTGACTGTTGTGATCAGAAAATCCGGTGGCGATTCGACTTTATAGTTCGTAAAGACGTCGATGGTCGCATCGATAGGCCTAAAGTTAGTCAACGCCAGACCCGGTTAATATTTGGATGGGTAGACCTGTAAGCGAGAGCGAGCGGTAGCGAGCGACAAACGGGACGAGCGAGAGCGAGCGAGATTTTTCCTGTGAACGAGCGACAATAGATACGAGCGAGTCAAAGCGAGCGAAATTTAAAACGGCACATGGTTTTTCACGCGCGACAGTATGTGATGCTTCACGCATCTTAGCTGTCGTCGAGGCGCCTGTCTTACTGTGTGTGTCTGTCTGTCCATTGTACTCTGCGACTGTATCAAAACGGTGCAAGCTAGGATCACTAAATCTTCACTGTCGGCTGCCACAAATTTGACTCGAGTTTCAGGATTTACAAACAACAAAGTTCTGTTGTCTCATTTCAAACTACTCAAGTTTAGCATTGCGCTTGTTACACATGTATATGACAATGCAGTTGCGTTCGGGTTACGTGACTTTGCTGCGAACGAAATTAAATTTCAACTCTTTAACTGTCCCCCAATCGGACTTACGGCGCCGGGCGGCCTTACGTTGGGCTCTGTCCCATATTTCCATATAATTTTGGCAAGAAATAACATTTTTCAACGAAATTTAGCAATCGTTTTAGGAATAATATTGTGGATTAAGTTTACAAAACTCTATTCAAATTTTTTCACATTTGACATTTTTATTTTACGATGTCTAGGGAGTCAGTTTTTTTTATCGGACACAGTGCACATAGCTTCGCATCCGTGATTTTGCAGTGTTAACTGGTGTCTGGCTGAGGGCTAATGAAACGGAAATCAGGCACCACCCTATATGCATTTATGTTTTGGAAAGGTTTTTACTTGACATTAACCTAAGACATTTCGTCGAAAGTTTCAACATCCAGCAACAGTCACATGAATTCTGTCGTGAATCTTTACAGAGGCCAATCTATAGTTTTGCGTATTGTTCAAAATGGACACTTGCATTGTGGGCAGTTAAGGTGAACGTGCACATTAAAGAGTTAAAAATTTGTGGCGTATCGTTTGACAAATTGCGATCGTCAAGAATTATTATTTCCTAACTCTCATGCCACGAACTTTAGGCACTGGCGTAGCTATAGAGGGAAAGGGCACAGGGGGCACACGCCCCCTCTAGAAGCCTACTCAGTTACTCAAAATAATGCCAAAAAGCACCAAAACACGTCATTTTCACAAAAAATTAAACATGTTTTGGGGTCTATTGGAGAAGGACACACCCCCTCTTTAAATTTTATTCCTGTTGGGAAAGAACCCCCTCCGCATGCTTCACCCCTCAAGTGCCCCACTACAACTAGATTCTGGCTACTGCACTCACTTTGTATTACTGCACTGTCTCACCTCAGGTCACGTTCTTGCAACTTGCAAGTTCGCAGCCTTGCAATGTTCATCTCATTTCTCTCACGGTGCAGTTTGTAGCCTTGTGGCCTCGACCTTTGCTTTTTGTTCCCAAAGTGTTTCATATTGTAAGGCATCTCAAAAACCTGCTTTTTTCGCATAACATTATCAACTGCTCGCACCTCGGATTTAAGTTTTTTAAGCTTAATTATTATTCAGCGCTATGCACGCAACGTACGCAGCGAACGCAAAAAAAGTAGGTGTACACAACAAACAGACCTAACGCAATGGCCAAAACGCAACGACACAAGCGGTCGTTGCGTCTGTTTAGTCAGTTGCGTCTGTTGCGTTGCGTACGTTGCGTTGGACTAAAACTCTGCTTAACAATGACGCGCTGCGTTAAAGTGCGTTCAAAACGACAAAAACGAAATAAAATAAAATAACAGGAAATGAAATCCGTTATTTTTGTCATTTAATTTCCGTTTAGTTCATTTCGTGTTTAAAGCGAGTTTAGTTCAGCCCAGTCGATTTCTCATGATTTTCGTTGCTTTGTACGCGTTTTTACGTTACAAGAGTCGATCTCATGTGGTATTTTGTTGCTGTATTTCAATTCAGTTCGACTCGGACGACTACAGGGAATTCATCAAGCCCATGTTCCACTTCGAGCCGTGTATCTACAGTCATCGGATCCTCTCAAACGCGGCCAGCATCTTCGCCGCCGTCCGACAGATGCCGGCGCCACCGAGCTACGTCACTGACACAGTGGCTGGCGGCACACTGCAAATAGTCTATACCTTGTTCTACCTCACCACGCAAACATTACACCTGGTACCTCGCTAGCGTACTCGTGGCTACGACCTTCGTGTCACCTCACTGACGCAGTGGCTTGCGGCACTGGACATGGCTTGCTTCTACCATGCTGGTATCTTGTGATATACCATTCTGGTTCCACTTCGACTAACCTTTATGGTACAGTGCTACTGCACCATGCTATGCGTCACTGACGTAGTGGCTGGCGGTTCTGACCAGGCGGCAGCCACGTCTCAAGCTCCACGTCGTACACAGTCCAGCCTCAAGAAATCCCAGCAGCCCAGCTTTGACTTCCGGTCACGTGCCGAAAAACGACTCTCTTTCACGCTCGTCTTCGAGACGCTCAAATGTGAGATTTCAATCGCATACAAGTTTTTAGTCAATATGTATAACCTTGATCTGCCCTACTCTATAAGCACATCTAAAGTAAAAAAAATTATGTGGACACGTCGCACCCTAAAGAATTTGTCTTTTAAACATATTTATCATGCCTACTCAATTTTGTTCTAATGTACTTGTTCGACAAAAATATAAGTGATTAGCTACCACTAAACATGTTTTGGGGCAATGCATTACAGGGCGGGGCTCTACCCCAGAACCCACTGTGGTCTCCCCGAAATCACAAGCTTATTTGAGAAAAAAAAGAAAAAAGAGAAAAAGTGAAAAAACAGAAAATGAAAGAATATGATTAAAGAGGAAAAACAAAAGGGAAAACACGGGAAAAAGAGAGGGAAGGGGAAAAAAGAATTTTGCTCTCAGAGAAAAACAGAAATGCACGCAAATTGACAACCGGTTCGCTAATAATATTCACTGGTTACGTTTCTTCGACTATACATGACGTGCATTTTGTAGGCCGATCTTGTCCATATGGAATTAAGTCATGCAAACTTGCAGTAGGCTAGAATTTGACAGTCATGATGCACATGTATAATTGAGATCGGCGGTACAAAATGCGGCTAATTGGTTGCAAACGCAGAGCATGCTTGCCAGCCAGCAGGCAAGTTAGTTCTCGCATGCAAGAACGCACGCGTGAAGACCGCCCGCTTTTGGCACGCGTCATCGTGTGGCGCGTCATGGTTACCACAACAGCTGTATGCAGTAGATTGAGCCAAATTTAGCACAAATGTAGCGGGAAAATGCCCTGCACTACCGGGCAAAAGTATCATTCTGCCCCAAAAATATGTTTTGATTTTGCCCATTTTGGCCACGGCTTCAAATAGGCCTAATATTTGAAATTAGCAGCTGCTCTTAAGTAGCAATTCGCAACAATTTACAAAGGATTTTCTACAATATTTTTAGGGCCGGATTAACCGATATGCCAAGTACGCCATGTAATTTGATGGGCAATATGCGACTTCCTATTAATGATTAATAAATAAACTTGGCTCTAACTTTCACCGTTTTTGAGATAAGACCAGTTTTATATTGAAAATGCACGTTTTTCTACCACCTTCCATTTAACATTAAATTTGAAAATGTTTTCATTGCACTGCATCCCTAAATTTTGTACACAGCTAGCCGCAACAAAGGGCCTATTAGTGCTATAAAAGTTTTCTATGACCTACCTGTTAGCCAGAGTATGTTCGTTACATACAGACCGGCGGACGGACGACAGACGACAACGATGCCAAGGAAATAAGCCGCACAGCATAGCTGTATAGCGCATCGAAAACCACAAAACCCGCTTTTTTAATTTCGAGGTCGTTTAAGGTCATCAGTGTAGATGCCCCAGAAAAGCAATGGATGTGAAGATAAGTAGCAAATATGTGTCTTTATCCGCAACCATTTTAACGCTAAATTAGTGGATAGCAGAGCAGCAGAAATTGCACATTTTAAGCGATACCCAAATTTGACGCCCCCAAGACGGCATCAAAAGTACAAAAGTAAACATATAGTTGTCATTTTTGTCATACCTGAGAAAACGACAACATGCTTGGAAATTGTAGGTCACTACAAACAAGTTGTAGAAAGTCAAATGGATGCTTTTTAGATGCCGTAGAAAAGCTAGCACGGCTCTACTTGCGGAAGGGCCGTGACCCCTCCCCCCGTGGTCCCATGGCATGTGGCCCTCCTGAAGGTTAATCCGGCCCTGAATATTTTTGTGATGAGGCGTATAAAAGACTTATGGCCTTTTGATCTAAAAATTGGCACACCGGCTATACTCCTGCTTTGCAGAACGTTTGCACCAATTTCGGTTCTTGTACGTGTTTTGTTTTCGAGTTTCGTTATTAGGATCGTACAGGACAGACGAAGAGACAAACGGACAGACAGATGGACAAGACGCATAATGCGGCCTATATGCGATCATAGTCGACGTCGGCAAGTACCCGGAGTTTGAGTCGCTGGCGGTGAAGTTAGTCGGCCGCCGATCGGCATCTGTCATCGTCGTCTGCGTCTACAGACCACCTGGAACGGTGTCGTCGCAATGCACGGAGCAGTTGTCGGATATGTTCGACCAACTGACTCTGCTCGACACACCGTTCGTCGTCGTCGGCGACTTCAATGCACCCGGCGTCATCGCCGGCGGCGAGCTCCATCATCACGTCACAGATGTGTTCGCGCGCTACGGATCGGACTGCTGCAGCACGTCGCTGTTCCGACGCACGTTGACGGCAACATTCTCAACCTCGTTCTGTCACAGACAGATGGAGGAAGTGCCCCAGCTGGTTTCGACCGTGTCAGTACAATCAGTCTGTTTTTCAGACCATCATCTCTTGATCTGCCAAATTGGCGTGCCGCCAACGCCTCCAGTAAAGACTACGCACACGTATCGACCACTGAAGAAGATGGACAAGGAAGCGTTCTGTCGAGATATTTTGCAGTCCACGTTGTTCGCTATGCTGTGACGGACGCTGACTAGTAGTACGCCGAGCTTATAGACTCAGAGGTCAAACGTTCACGCACCGCTACGTAGAAGTCGGCGACGCTGCGGTCAGCACTACAGTCGCTGCTTCTCTGACGAAGCCCGGCAGGCCAAGCAACTTCGTCGACGACGAGAGCGTCGCTACCGCAGGACCGGCCAGGAGTCTGACAAGCTGGCTTATTTGTCGGCTTATTCAACGGCATGCGATAGTATTCTGAAATCACGTGCCGACCACATCAAGGCCAAGCTCGATGAGGTGTCTGACGACGTCGGCGCAAGGTGGCGAACAGCTCAAGAACTGCTGCACGGGAAGCAGAAGTCTGTATATGACGACGATATGTGTTCGAAGCTCGTGTCGACCTTCTCGCAGTAGTCTACTTCCTGGACAAAGTCAACCAAATCTGCGACAACATTGCTGAAGCACTGCGTTTACTCGACCACACTCCGGACTACAACTCTCACAGCGCCAACCAGTGTCTCCGGACGAAGTTCGTCGGCTGTTGACTTCGATGCCATGCAAGTCGTCACCACTCGACGTGTTGCCATGTTCGCTACTGAAGTCCAGCTGCGACGTCTTCGCTCCAGTCATCCCCAAGCTAGCAAACCAACCGAGACATTCCCGTCACACTACAAGCGGGCACAGTTTTTGCCGCTGCTGAAAAAAAAATGCTGGGCTCGACAAGTCCTTGCCTTTAAACTACAGACCCATCTCTAACCTGTCAACCATCTCAAAAATTTTAGAGAGGCTCGTGCTTGCTCGTCTGCCTCCCCATCTGTTCAGTTCTGTCAACTTCAGTGAGTTTCAGTCAGCGTATCGTAAAAGACACTCCACTGAGACAGCACTGTTGGAAGTGCTAGATGATGTCTGCACTGCAGCCGACGACAGACAGGCGACAGTTGTCATCGGTCTCGACCTATCCGCAGCTTTTGATACCGTCTGTCATGAGTTTGTAACGTCATCCAAGCGCATGGTGTGCAGTATCATCAGTCCACCGATGACACGCAGCTCCATCTTGCCATGCGCGTCGACAACACAGCTGCCGGCCTGTTGATACTTGCCAGCTGCACTGACGACGTCCGACTATGGTATCTCCAGAATGGCTTACAGCTTAACCCCGACAAGTCCGAGGTCCTAGTTATTGGAACGACCAATCAACTACGAGCAGTGGAATCAACCGTGTCATCAGTACCAGTCGCTGGTGTCGATCCTTAGTTGTCGAGAGAAATGAAGGTGCTAGGCGTCGTCCTTGATCAGCGTTTGACGTCCAACAGACACACCTCGGCAGTTGTTCGTTCTTGCAACTATCACGCACAAGCTATTCACCACATATCTGGTACAGACATTATTACAATGTAGTATTTGGACAGCTTGTGATATGTGAGCTAAATGTTGTTGATGAGACAGACGAGAAGTTCCTGCGAGACATGCTCGAATACTCCAAGTTCTTCGAGTACTATCCCAAGGTAAGTGTTGTACATACACATACACTTACAGCAACAGTCTGCTGTTAACTAACGAATGGCGCTGTTTAACTTTGTCTGCTTCTTGCAATTAAAATTTACTTGTGTTTTTTGTCGTTCAACACCTATAGTGGAGTCGTGGCAGAGGGAGAGGCGGAACAGGCCCCCTAAATTTTGACCTGTCAAAAAAGTTTGTTCTGTCGAAATTTTGTTCTGTCGCTATTGGCTCGTCTAACGTGAAAATGGTTGCAGATAGGCACAGATATGCTGCTTATCATAACAAGCACTGGCGACGAGCTTCTTAGAAATGTCAACATCGATGACCCTGAATGACCTTGAATTCCCAGTGATTTTTAGTGATTTTTTTGTGATGTTAAGCTGCGAAACGCATTTTAAGAGTAAATTGCGCCAAAATGGCTGAAGATAAACCAAAACAACCTGCGAATAAAATTATCAGCATTGGATGTAGATTTTAGCAATTTAAGTCCGAACCCACTAGGTTCAAGGAGAGTTGTGCAAGCCGGTATCAAAAAGGGGTACCCTTTTAAAAAGTGGTTAGTTATCCGTTGTTGGCATGTCTAGCGTTAAAAAATAGTTGCAGATAGGCACAGGTGTATCAGGTGTTGCGTTTTCTTAAATCAGATCTTACCTAGATGGTAGGACACAATCTGTACGTATGGGCTCGTATTCGTCAGCTGTGACTTCATGCTCTGTCGGTGTACCCCAAGGATCCGTCCTGGGGCCACTACTGTTTTCTGCATATATGTCTCCTCTGTCAACTATCGCCAAATCTCACCAGGTCTTTCAGCAGCAATATGCAGACGATACACAGCTCTATGTCGCTTTGTCGCCTATCAATTATTCCAATGAGCTCACCACACTCCAGTCATG
>Ga0209367_1012288_pt1 | contig 11222 bp, 8 predicted proteins | sample WorMetLIZISLAND2_FD_187412 | JGI IMG/M metagenome (GOLD analysis project Ga0209367, IMG submission 187412) | Marine gutless worms symbiont microbial communities from Max Planck institute for Marine Microbiology, Germany - Olavius geniculatus... ... | reverse complement strand
TTATGAAATATCGTAAGCCCGTAACACACTACGATATTGAGTACCTTTTGACGATTTTCTCAGCTAATCATTATTATTACTAGGCACAGTTTGTTGGAGTTATTTCATAACGTAATAGAGGTCTGGTTTTTTTTGAGACACAGTGTATGTCAAGTCGGACCAAAACTGGAACACGCTAGGCCCAATAATTAGGGCCAGAGAAAGGGACATTGCTGCCAAAGTGCTTTTTACAGACTGAATGCCCATCACGTTACCCACTTAATATTATCATAATATTACACCAAATAAGAATACAAATATTAAACTAATAAAACGTAATATAATGAGATAAAATTAACCTTGCACGAGCTGACTTCTTCTGCAGAAACTACTTCAAATAACACACAAAACATATAAACAACCACTACACACATTAGCGTCATTAAAAATATAAGTTTGAACACAATACGTAAAACTAATCTATTTCACGAATTTCAGGCAACGAGTATAAATAAATAATCTAGCTTATGTAATATCAGTATCTAAAGAAGATTTCTGAGACAGTTATAGTCATGTATATAAACTACTAAGCCACAATTTCTGCTGGAAATAAAGTACATTAAATTCACATTTTAATACATTTCATGAAAAACTGTACAGACGGTTGGAGAGCGCATCAAGCTCAGTTAGCAAAGTGAGTGCTGGTGATATAAAAGAATAAAATCCTGGTTATAATAAAGTGCCAAAAAGTAGCAGATCGTGAATCACTCGACACAAAGCAATATGAAACAGACTGCATTATATTATTCCATATTAAACAGAATCTGCAAACGACTAAAAGTCAAACTTGCAATGAAAAAAAATAGTTATAAAATTTGCAAGCAACAAATTGTACCACGAATTTTGTGACTCTATCACACCTCACATGACAGGGTGAGTGTTGTAAGGACGACCTTCAAAGTATATGGGAAAAGGCAAACTTTGACCCTCAGCCAACCCAAAACCCCTGAACCAATCGTCACCAAATTTGAATGGCGTGATTACGTCGTGGACCCCTACCACCAAAAAAATTTGGGCTCATTCCGCCCAAAGGTTTTTGCTCCCCATATAGGTGAAATATACACCCCTCCTGTTCGAAATGTACTACACTTTTTTTGGTTCTTGAACTCACCTACAGTCCATTAGTAGGCCTAATATGACAAATAAAATCAAATGAAGAAGGCTTTAGACTATGTTAGTGATTAAAAACTAAAGTCAGCTTGTAAGGACGCCATATGCATAGCCCCATCTAAAGTTACCCAAATGATTTTTGCTGTTTTAGAAGACTGATATCATCACATCATCCTTACACACAGTTGTAAACTGGTAAGTTTTTTCACATATATTCACATAAATGTCATCAATCATTTAAGAAGTTAGCAAAAATCAGTGCTGAGACATTTGCCGTAAAAAATATATGTAAATCTAGCAATCAACTTACATATTATGCTACCACAGTTTCGATGAGGTCCCCTAAAACAAAACAAAATTATAGCCACATTTAATTGCAAATAAATAATTAAAGTACAAAATCAAATGTTATGTGATGTGGCTTATTTCACATAACAAGCCAGCCAACCGGATTGCAAAATATGGGTCAACAAGAAAAGCCCTGCTAACGCAAAGGGAACGCGCAACAGCGGTGCATGTTTGAACTTTGAAAGTTCAGTAAAACAAAATCAGTTACCAGAGGGCGCCAGACGACCGGCGGCTAAACATCCATAGTGTTTTACTTGTACACGCCAGAGGGCGCCACCTGTCTTGCTCAGCCAACGGCATGTCGACTAAAAATTGCAAATTTTTCCCACTCCCTCTCATTTAGCGCCCTCGTTTGAGGTGACCCCTTCGAATTTATGGAAAAGCTTTACTGATCCTGAAACTAGAATCTTCCAGGCAGCTGACAGTGAAGATTCGGTGCACCGTTTTGGACTGATTCACCCGTGTGACGGACGGATGGACGGACAGAATTGCGATGGCTAAGACGCGCTAAAAGCAGTAACGGCTGCTGCGCATAAAAACACAAAATCCATGCTGGTATCATATACAGGGTGGCCCAAAAAAGTAAGCTATTGCATTTTGTCCATATCTTTGCTAAATATTGACCAATTTTCACAATTTTTTCACCAGTAGACCCTGCAGGAAATTTGCTACTCAGTGGCATGCACACCACACTTGTTACGTTGCTACACTACCTTGTAAAACATAAATATAAAAAACTAGCAATACTTACAGATGGGCAGCAGGCATAATGGTAATTTTTAAAGTATTTAAGTAAAATGTTAAATATGAATTAGAGTAAGTGCCAAAAATGTTTACATATAGCTACAGAGTAAGTTTTCATATTTCATCAAAATACTGCACAGTTTGTAGGGCCACGCGATCAGAATACGAGTACAATGCTCATGCATTTAACTTAGCAAAATTGCAGCCGCCAACCAGCATTAATGTACATTGAAAAGTTATGCAAAAAACGATTCAAATTATTAGAAAAAATGTTCAACATGTCCTTCATTGTTATTTACACTTACTATAACTCATATTTAACATTTCAGTTAAATACTTTAAAAAATTACCATTAGACCTTTTGCCAATCTGCAGAAATTGTTGGTTTTGAGATATTTATGTTTTACAAGGTAAAGTAACGACACAATTGGTGTGTTGTGCATGCCACTGAGTAGCAAATTTCTTACAGTCTACTGGTAAAAAATTGTAAAAATTGGTGAATATTTAGTAAAGATATGATCAAAGTGCTATAGCTTACTTTTTTGGGGTCACCATGTGGGAGAAATTTAAAAATGGCTGATGCTGGTGTACATAATTTGTAAACTGCTCAGCACCAAAAATGAAAGACTTGTGCAGAAATTAGATACCAGCCCCACTGTAACTGGTGACTACAGTGGAAAACAGATGAATGACACAGTAACAGAACGTAAAAACAGAAATTTAAAAAAAAAACAGAAAATCAGTTTGAATCACAATAAGTGACTTACTGTAAAGGGCGTTCAAGTCTGACTGAACTGACAACCTCTCCCAGTGTACATGTAATACTGCCAAGAAAATCCTACAAAAAAATAACTAAAAATTAACAGTAAAACAAAACATTAAAATCTAACCGAGAGTCGTTGAGTGATATCCACAGACAAATTGAAAATGTCAAGAAAATACATATCAAAATAAGAGAAGTAATCAAGATAGTAAAATGAAAAATATCACAAATCCATTTAACGGAAAAAAAGAAGCTGAATTTATTTCTTTATTTACTTACTATAAAACTGTACAACATAAAAGATACACAGAGAACTCCCATAATATCATATACATACTTATTCCAAAAAATGATAGCAATGAAAAAACAAAATAAATTAAAACGTTAACGTTGCACTTACATGCTTTGATAATTCGGGACTTTTACTGTCGATGTCATACCTGTAGAATAACCACACAGTAGCTGTCTTATATCACAAAAGCATTACCAGCATTTCTCACTGATGAACAGCAAGAAAAAGCTTAAAGTTCATACTCCATGCAAATACATTTAAATGCCAGGATAAAGCTGCACGCACAATTCACATAGACACGAGTATGAGTCTGGCACTGTCCGGGTACCCGTCGTGTATTTCAATGGCGGTACATACATACGAGTGCGGGTTACCTGTAAATTTCACTCATACGAGTAGTTTCTGTGCAGATCGTATTTTTATCCAACTCGTGCCAAGTAAACTACCCACAAATAACAATAATATAATGCACAAAAGCTATGGCGCATATTTGACATCAAAACTGATGCCATTGCAAAACTGTTCATCGTCAGAGGTGTGCAGTTAGTAAAAATAGTAACTTTGTAGTGGAATATTGTTGTTTTATTCGCGAAGCATTTCCTCGATTCGATTTCATTGAATATGGCTGACAGGCATCGAGTTGGTAGGATTTTCTACGAGCCACGCCATTCAAATACACAACAGATACCTGGACAGTGCTGGGCTCATACTTGTGTCTATGTGAATGCAGCCTGAAGCTAGCAAAAACAGGAGACATTGTCAAAAATGATGAACTTCTGTGTTATTGTCTGTCCAATGCAATGCATAGCATTAGACAGAGTATAAAATCACCTGGGAGTTGAATGGTTACGTGACTGATGACGTCACGTGACCCCAAAAGGTCAAGTTCGTGACCGCATTATCTTTGAGGCGCCATATCTCCGTAACAGTGCAAAGTAGATGCATGGTGACAATGGACCTTTTTATAGTAAAGCGCTAGTGATGAATCGAATGGTCTTGTGAGTGACAATGTTTATTGTTTAGCTAAAATAATAGAAAAAAATGAAAGGATCATTGCTGCTGTACAATTTGAAATTAAACTGTTTGATTTTTTTTCTACCAGTCTTAACCACTCACTGATTATATTTATACGAACATATACTGTAAACTATCAAAATGCATTGGACAGACACCGTGTTCATATGAACATTATCTTGTTATCATTAATCTCTATGTCCTTTTAATAAAAATATTCAGTTAGACAAATGAATTGGTCACACTACTAAATTCTGATTAATCAAACCAGATAGTGAAGCCAGCAACGGTACCGGTCCGCTAATCCGAAAGTCCACTGTGCAGGTACGCACCACAGTGCTAGAAATAGGGTTAGGGTTAAGGTAAAAGTTATAGTAAGGGTTAGAGGGAACAGCAAACCTTTGGAATAGCGGACGCAAATTCACACAACACTCACACTTCAAATTTGAGTTTCTGTGACTCCTCGAAGAAGTAGTCCATGACGAACTTACGCACAAACTCCGGGTTTAAAGTGTTCTGAATGATCTCGGTTCTTCCAAACTGCACCAATATCAGCACAGCAACTAGCATGTGTACAACAGTGACCAAAAAGTGGTCATCTACTCATGCATATACCAGTACACCTTATATACATAAAAAAATCAGCAACATCACACATAAGTTGAAGAAACAAAAAACAAAAAACGTTAGCACCAAGAGTCAACATAATGGGCAGCTGTCCATCCCATTGCAACTAGTGTTGTTACGGTTATCGAAATCGGCACCAAAACCGCGGTTTTTAGCAATGTCAAACTCTATCAAAACAGCGGTTTAAGGCTCTATTGATGGTTTCCGTTTTCTGGTTTTGATAAACGTAACAGCTCTAGTGTCTGGCTGTGCAGTGAACGTTAATAGTACGTGTACTATACGCCCGTCAGAACGAGCTGAGCCAAGCGGCGGCACGACTCCTCTCGCCCTGGGGTGGGGTGTTACTGCTCTGAATCAAAGCGAAGATCACTGATGGAATGCACCCCATGTGTGAAGAGAGAGAGGACCATCTGTCACTTGCTAATTACTGTTAGACAGTGAAGTGTGATGTTTAACAACACCAACTGCGCTAGTGATGCGACAATGCATGCCATGCCATAATGAGATGGCGTAACAACTACATAATAGATATTTATTCCAATAAAGGCAAGAATCAGGGATTATAATACCCCATTCACAGGAGTAAGCAAACATGAAGCAAACTTAGAGCACACATCGTGCACGTGTATATTGAGTACGTTTGCTTCTTGTATGCTTCCTCGTGTAAACAACCCATAAATGTCCGTGGATGATGGCAGCATCACTCACTGTGATGCTGAGCTATAAATTTAAGCCCGGCATATTGGCAGGCAGGGCGGCCAGAGTGGCAAGGTCAGTCGCTGTGTGTCCGGAGTTTAATTACTTGTTTGTAGACCTAACCCAGGTGTCAATGGTGTTCACTGTGATCAACCAACCGACTGACTGTGTGCATCTCGGCACGTGTCTTCTGATCTCCCTCCCAGTCTGTCCCTGTCTCTGTCTGTCTGCCTACCTAACTCTATCTATGCATGATAAAGTTATGAACGTCGATGGATGCTGGAGCTCACTCGTTATGAGCAGTGTGTGTTTGTCTCCCCCGTCCCCCTCCGCACGGCCATCTCAGTCACTTGACGCTCGCACAGCCACCATCTGTGGGTCAGTCTTTACATGGCCATCTGTCAGATACTGGAGCTGTGGTCTTATAGCAGGCATGCATGCTGTCAAGTCGTCCAGGCCTGAACTAATCAAGTGTCATTAGTGGGCGCCTCTATCTGTCTGGTCCGTCCGATTTCTATCAGCAATGCTCCCTCGCCCAACCAATCGCAGAGTTTGCATCTAGCAGGCGTCCAGCTGTGAGCGACAAAGCACCCGGCGGGCACCCCCGTCATCACTGAACGTCTGTGCCGGTTTTAGTGCTGGTCAGAAAACCGAACCATACAGAACCAAAACCGTGGTTTTTCCCCAAAAACCGAACCAAAACCGACCGACCTCGGCCAGTGTGAAACCGTAACAACACTAATTGCAACACATCTAAACAGTAACACATAACTAACATCATGTGTTATGTTAAATTCTACAACCAGAACTGCAGTCATATGGAACTAGTTACTTAAAGATGCTATATACAGCCATTTTACAGGCCAAATGCCTTTCACTGACATCGCCAGCAACTTCTATGCACAACAGGCAAAAACACAGAGTAAATAAAAATACAAAAATTAAGACTAATGATATGATTATGCAAAAATGCCAAGTGACTTGCCTCTCTCCATTCTTCTGAAGCAAACTGCTTAACATACATGACACACACTGCAACACAGTTCACACAATACTCATTAACTAAAAAATCAGTGGTTTAAATACATTTCAGAAAATAGAATAATGCATTTCATGCAACACAACAGTTAATTCATTGAACTTACATTTGATGTGGTACAACATTTACTAGTAAAATTTATCAGAAAATAAATCAATTCTATCAGTTAAATCTAATACTGCACCTTAAATATACCTTGAAATAAACAGAAAACCTTTAAAAACATCTCTTATATTATTGACTGTAACTTAAAGAAAGATTAACAGATTTTGATAATTTTTTTCCAAAAATATTTCTAACACAACTGGCTGTTAAATCATTGTTTAAGTTCCCACCTCACCCAGTGTCTGCTTCTGTACTACCTAGTGAAACCAGACCAAACATAATACATACTGAAATGAATGAAAATACATCAATAAATTTCATCTATCCAGATCTGTGGGTGCCAACAGCAGGTCTATTACAAGGTTTGGCTTATGCAGCAGTGTGTCTACCAGATGAAGTTCAGAAATGTTTGTGAATTCAAGAAGCGACTGGTAAAGCTTGGACTGATCTGGAGCAAAGCATTATCGATATTGGTGTCAATAAAAGGAGAAAGCATCTCCATGCTTATGTTCGCATAATGGTCCGACATTTCGAGCAATTTTACTGTAGACAGTTGAAAAATAGACAACTGGATATAATGTCAGCCAAAGTGTCAGAAATGTGAACAAATTACATCTTTGTGCATTATGTTGATTAAGTAATCATACCGCATTAGACAAAAAAAGTAATATTTCGTTTTTTCTGTTTTCTTCAGGTACTGCAGGAACAGATATTGGGTGAAGTGGGTAACAGAATGGTCATTTGATGGCCAGTTGTCTGAGGAATATTTGTACTAAAAATTATTAAAATATGATGATACTTCTTAGAGTTATAATTGAAAATGTTTGGGATGTTTTTTTGGAACAGAGTGTACTAGAAATCAGTTTTCTTAAAACAAAATTGCAGCAATTAGCATATAAAAATGATTCCACACAAATGTATCAAACACAAAAGTAAGCAACTCAAAAAATTACTTGGATCGGACTTGGAAAGAAGATCCATATCTGGCAAATGCCTGCAATAAAAAGCAAAAAAACATATATGATTGGACCGGCAGTTTTCCTGCTCCTGCTATCCTTATCACTCCAAAGCATCTCTTTAACTGACAACTTAACTGAGGAGATTTTCTGACTAAGTTGGCATAAATGCCTAAATGGCAGCAGTAGTATTAACAATGAATAACTTGAGTATTATAACAGCACAAAACAAGTTAAATTGTACACTACTCATATCATACAAAAAATATGAAACAATCGTTCACTCTCTTTTTTTTGGTTTTTAACATGATGATGTGACTTACTAGTCTAATAATTAGTGTTTTGGACCCAATGATTGTGAGGTCAGCGGTTTGATTCCCAGCTATTCCTATGTTAACAACTCTGGGCAAGTTGCCCACACACCACATTCCGTCGATGTGATGCCCTAGTTTAAGGCTCTGCCGACTAAATAACTAAATCGAACCAAACCAAATGACTTACCTGCATGATACTGCAATTTCTACTAGCGTTGTCGGCACAGCACATGCTCCGGGTTGAAACTGGGTTTCCATTGCACTGTACAATCAGCTGTCGCTACAATCCACTCTATTCCACCTGCACACAATTTCATACGAACATTATGGTAACAGTAAACAAACCGTACACGACCATAAACAACAATGTTAAAAGTGGCTCACTGTCAGATCGCTTTGCAATCTGTAGTTTGCTCAATAGCCATTAACTTTTCACGCGATATCTTTGATATCTTTGACATCTACCTTTCTTTCTCTGCACTGGTTTCTTCTTGTGTAACTAAAACTGATATGAAACATCAAATGGCAATGAATCACCAAAATAACGACGAAATCACAAACATGTTTGTTTACTTTTTCTTACATTAATATTTATAAGCCATTGCCTATCTGTCCGCAAGTAGGCTTCTACTTCTGTAACGTAACGGACTAACGGACCTGCCTGAAAAAAACAAACAAAAAAGAGGCAGACAATCCTGCCATGTCTTTGCTAATTCATCATTTTCAGGTGCAGAAATGTACTACTGAGAGACTAGCGATGGTCCATAATGGACGAATACTGTACAATTGATGCATGATAATATTTTTAATTTTTACATTGTCTATTACTATGGTGAAGGGCAGTGTCAAGTATTCGAGTACTCGATTAGTCGAATCCGAAATTTGGCTCGAGTTCTTCCAGGAGTCTGGAAAATTGCCTAGAAAAAAGCGAGACACGTGTGATCGATCAAGTGTGCGTGTCAGGGCCACCGGGAAAGGGAATTTGTTTATTTCCAAATTCCCGCGGGAATTTCTGCGAAAGAAGAAATTTTCGTATTTGTCATCTAGGAAACTTATCATATTCAGGTGCAAAAATGTACTGCCTATACTGCTAGTGATATGTTCCATATCGACGAATACTGTACATTGATGTATGATAATATTTTTATATAGATGAATAATAACTTTTCTGTCAGGGGCCGTGTCGACTGGCGAGTATCTGACTACTCGATTATCCGGTACTTGAATCCGAAATTGGATCGAATGCTTGTAGGGGTCTGGAAAATTGGCTGGAAAAAAACGACACATGCGTATGATCGATCAAGTGTATGCGTGTTTGACTCCGTTCAAAACTTTCTGCTACTGCAATAGGTGAGTTTATAGAAACTGGGAATTTTCAAAATTTTTTTTACAAAAACGGGCTGTTTTTTTTACTTTCAACAAGAGAATTTTATAGGCGGCTAGGCTAGGCTATGATCGTGTTTAATGACTGCAAAAATAATATAAAAACAAATAAATTTTCTACAGAGATAAAATCTTACGGGCCAAAAAATATGGACATTTTTATGGATATGCCTATAAAAAGACGTCGCTTATAGTGATAACGCTGCTTCTACTACTGTAATAGGTGTTATAATTGATCATAAAAATGGGGGATTTTAACGTTTTTTCACAAAGCGGGGGGATTTTTCACTTTCAAAACGGGAACTACCAGTGGCCATGGTGCGTGTGTTTGACTCTTTTTCAAAAACTTTTTGCTAGGCTAACTGCAGCAATACAGGTGCATTGATTTAATCGAGTTGCCAAGGCTATGATCAAGTTTAATTATTGCACAATAACGTGAAAAAAGAACAAACATTTTACCACGCAGGCCAAAGGATACGGACACTGCTTCTACTACTACTATAATAAGTGTCAAAATTGACAACTATAGAAAAAAAGGATTTTAGGGATTTTTTTAAAAGCGGGAGGGGGGAATTTACTACTTACAAAACAGGAATTCCGGGTAGCCCGGTTGCTAATCCTATTGACCATGATCGCTACTGACTCACACAACTAGCATTTTTGTTACTACAGAGGTAGTTCATTTTTCATGTGCTATCTTTATGTAGTAAGAAAAAAGTTGCAGACTCCAAAATCAAAACGTGCACCACCGGCACTGGTCATCGGTCAATGCATGACTGTAGGCCTATAGGTCACTGCAGGCGTGTTTAGTCTAATTCCGGGCTAGCACTAGCAAGAAATCCCGTTTTAGAAGTGAAAAATCCCCCCCACTTCATTTAAAAATCTCCAAAATTCTTCTTCTTCTACAGCTCTCAATTATTTCATCAGCATATCTGTGAATAATGTCCATATTCTTTGGCCTACAAGACTATTTCATTGGACATTTTTAAACTTCATATTATTTCGGAGACAAACTTGTTCAAAGCATAGCCACAAACTGATAAGGCAAAATTGGTGTTAAAGTGACTAGGGTCTGCGTAAACCACTTTACTTCATACTTAGGCTACTTATCTTTTTACCACTCTCATCATGAGAAAAAATAGTGCAACTATGTTTCATTTTACCTAAATTGCGTCTGCTACAATGCAAACAAAAATATTCAATTAATCAACAGTTAAGCTCATTATTTATAGTGGATTTGGTGAACACCAAAAATTTACAAATGTAAAAGATAATAGTAAATGATCTACTAAAAAGACTGATAAAATGAAGTTAAAACCACTATTATATTAGCATAATATAATCGTAATATAATGCTGTTAACTGGTCAAATATGAATTAGCACAAAAACTTTACGCAATTCATTTCGCAAAGGAGCACTGTTTCTTTCATCACATGCACTATAAATTAATTAATATTATGAACAGTGATGGTCTGTAATAAATAAGTGTTGAGTCAATTTGGACACATACAGTTCCAAGTTCTTCAAGAGCGAATAATTTCTCAATAAATAAAATTTAAATCATACAATCCACTGTAACACAATGCAATCGTGACAGGACTACGTTATGTTATTGGTAAGAGATGACGTAGTTTAGCATTGAGCAGACCCAAGTAATTAACTCAGGCAGCAACTCGGCAGCTATCGCTATATTGTCAGTCGCTGCCGTGACGTGGAAGCGAACACAGTCGCTTCACATTTGTGTAGAATAAAGCAGAATCTAATCAGAATTGTATACAGTATTGAGTGTGT
>Ga0209367_1012287_pt1 | contig 11222 bp, 10 predicted proteins | sample WorMetLIZISLAND2_FD_187412 | JGI IMG/M metagenome (GOLD analysis project Ga0209367, IMG submission 187412) | Marine gutless worms symbiont microbial communities from Max Planck institute for Marine Microbiology, Germany - Olavius geniculatus... ... | reverse complement strand
CAATTCAAGCGACGCTCGCCGCGTCTTTGCTTACCCCTTCCCTCCCCTCCCCTCCCTGCATACCGCCGCAGCGTTCAATTACTCTCCGTCTTGCACTGTGTCCCTGGCAAGCTATCAAAGTGACAAATCTTGGTGGCCCAGACACAGAGCAGACATCAATCGATGACAATAGAGCAGCGACATGGCTTGACGTCCTGGCTGATTGCACTGTTGATAGACTGCTTCTCAGCGTGTGGCGTGCGTGCTGTGGCCTTCATCTCGCCTCACAGTGCAGACATCAAACGCAAATTGCTTAAGCTTCTCCACAAGTTCGAAGTTCGAATTTAATCCGAATTTTAGAGGTGGAAATTCGAATTTGGGAAAAAAACGAATTTAACATCCCTAATGCAACGGCATGTCAACAAAGTCGCCAGTGCTTGCTTTTATCACATCCGACGTCTTAAACAGCTTCGACAGCTAATTGGGCCGGAGTTAACAGCCACTCTCACGTCGGCGTTTGTACTGAGCAAACTGGACTACTGCAATGCTATACTAGCTGGTTTGCCAAAATCAACGATTGCACTACTCCAACGTGCTCAGAACGCTGCAGCCAGATTGATGGGACTTGTCGCTTTTCATGACCATGTTACAAGAACGCCGTAACAATTACACTGGCTTCCAGTGCAATACCGCATCACCTATAAACTGTGTTTGTTGATGCATTTAATTCACATGTCACAAGCACCATCTTATCTTACTGACATTGTCACACAAACAGCCAGTGTCACATCACAAACATGACTTCAGTCCAGCAGCGGTCTCCGCTATGAGCAACTACGCACACAACTAAAGTTTGGACAACGAGCGTTTTCCTACGCTGCATTGGCTGCGTGGAACAGTCTGCCACTGTCCTGTTTTACTGTTTTAATTACTGTTTTAATTGCTGTTTTAATGAGCGTTTTATCTCTGACTAGTTTTTACACTTTGTACATTATCTTAGATGTTATTTTAGCTCTTAGGTTTGTTGTACACCACTGGTCATTTTTGTAAGTGGTTATTTTTTGATTGATTGATTGCTGATAGGTTCTGGTGAATGTTTGCAGGACTTGATGATGAGGCGAAAGTTGGTTTCCACGAACACGTTTTTATTGAAGCCTTGATCGATGACCGATTCCCCACATCCGGTTCTGTCCGACATTTCATGGAACTCGTTGCCGTCGGCTTGTCAAAGAGTCCTTACTTGACAGTTGGCGAAAAACACGCTCACATAGCGTGGTATGCTGAGTATTTCAAGGACAAATATGAACTGATTGAACAGAGCTTGGCTACAGCTGCAGCAGCAGCAGCCGATGCTGAGCCACAGCAGACTGCATCAGATGTCCCGTTGACACAATAGATACTCTGATAACTAGTGCTGTATTAGACTGAGCTTGCAGTGGAAAAAATAAGTGTCGGTTTATGGGAAATGTCCGAATGTGGTTACTGATCTAATATTGTACTCAATACATTATTTATAATAATAATGATAATAATCACATTTCTTTTAAAGAAATGTGATTCTTTAGCACCATTAGATAGGGTTAGAATGATATTAACAATTGGGTATTGTGCAATATTCTCCAGTATTGAGTAGTATTGGCTGTCATACCCAATACAGCTTAGAAATCTTGTTGCCAACATACATGGTCGCCATTGTATAAGTAAGCTAGTGCCATATGTGCATAAATTTGTCAAAAAATGAGTACAGTGCTTTACTGTGTACCAGTGTCAGTATTGATATTGTATTGATATCAGTATTGATATATCATTCAGGACCCATTAGTATTGGGTATTAGGTAGCTTGCTTGGTATCGTAAACTAATCCTACCATTAGGTCATGACTTCAGAGGCACTTTGTAACGTGTTTTAACTGTCTCACAAAAGAATAGCTGTATGCTTTCCACGCATCCAAGGATGCTATACAGTATGCTATACAATCCAGCTTCAAGTCCTGGTACAAAATATTTTATTTGTATTCTATTCAGCTTGAACAGTGGGCAGAATAATGTATTTGTATTTGATCAAATAATGGTATAAATTATTCTTATTTGGCCATTATTATTCCTCTGGTACAACCCTGGTGATAATGGTTAGGGCTTGTAGTACAGTACTACTGCTCACTTTTGGCTGCCAGTTGAAAATAATACTCATTTATGTGATGAATATCGGGACTGCAGCTCATTTTACCTGTGTAGGGCTAGCATGTTTGTCACAGCATTTGTTGGCATCGTTAATTGTTTTGTTGGACTAATGAATGTCTGTTTGATGGCTTGACTGGTTTATTACGTAACAAGTAAGTTTTATCTGTGTATCATTTAGCATGCAAAAAATACAATTTGAACTAATTTTTGCTGCCAATCCCAGGATTTGAGATTGGCAAAAATGGCTGGGATTTCGGGATTTGAGATCCCGGGATTGCAATTCCTACTCGTTATGGAGCTGCTAATGCAACTCGCAGCAAAAAGTGTTTGTTCGAAGTATGCTGCTTTTGCCTTAATTAATGAACAGCTGAATCCCCTTCCCCAAATAATCGACACAAGACCTTCAGCCCCCTTTTCCTCCCCTCTCCCAGTCAAGCTACTACTCGTTTTTTTGTTCCACTTAGGACATGAGGCTAAGTTGGTCTGAACACACAGTAGGTTAGCAACTTGCTTGAGCTTCCTTGCACATAGTCTGAGTAATAGTGGAGGTGCACTGCAGTTAGCAGTCCTTCATCAAGCGGCCCAGTATAATTTGCTTTGTCCTATTTACTGGAAGGAGCGGTTTTCTGTTTGTGCATGGCATAAACAGCAATACATTACCAGGTGTGTGCTTGGTTGGGTTGTTATCTGGCGGCGGGAACGGAAGCTGTCAGCTGTACACAGTCTATATGTGATGGACAACATGCTTCAGCTGTTCATTGCGTGTAAACAGACTTCTTGCTGCACAGAACCTCAGTGCGTGAGTGAGTAGAGTTTTACGTCCCGCTTGACACGTTATGGGCAATAGGAACGCTGACAGCCTGCCATAACAATGAAATTATTGTTATCAGTGCTAACGCACATGCGTCACATCGGACAATAGCAGCTTTGCATCTTGTAGTGGGAAATTCAGTAATGTATACCGACATTGGCGTCGCCAGCAACGGAGGCACGTGCCTCCTCAACTTTTTGGCCACAAAATCCGCACGAAGTCAGATATTCAGAGCTAGTAAAAAGACCTGCATGAGTATATAGGCTATTCTACCACTATTATATAGTTCACTCTGTTGCACGAATCAATAGTATTTCTGTGCTTCACCCTTAGATTATTTTCTCTTATAGTTTCGTGCCCTCTCCCATCAAGCGATGGTGACATCACTCCACTGTATCCTCTTTCAAACAGCGCAAACGCAAATACGAGTTTGTCTGGGGTTGAGTGGTGACTGCGACATTACCCGGCTAAATTGCTCCCAGAAGTTTTCAAGTCTGCACCACGCCATACATATAGCCTAGCCCTAGTCTACCACTTTCAGCTGACGACTGCATCTACGCTGTGTCTCAAAAAACATCCCGGACATTTTTGATTCTAACTTGAACAAAAATTATCAGATTCTCAATTTTTGTTGTGAATATTTCTGACACAACTTGCCATTAAATGGCCGTTCAGTTTTTCACCTCACCTAATGTCTGCTTCTGCACTACCTCGAGAAAGAAAACCAAGCGAAATATGCAAAAAACGTGAAAAAACATCCCCAACATTATTGACCGTAACTTGAAGCATGATTACCAGATTGCAATAATTTTTGGCATACATATTTTTAACACAACTGGCTATTAAATGATTGTTTAAGTTTCCACCTCACCCAGTGTCTGCTTCTGCACTACCTGGGGAAATCAGACCAAGCAAAATATGCGTTGAAATGATAATAAAAACGTCGATAAATTCCGTCTATCTTGATCTGTGGTCCCCAAGAGCCAGTCGATTACAAGATTCGACTGTCGTGCAGCAGTGTGTTTACTATATGACGTTAAGGAGTGTTTATGAATTCAAGAAGCGATTGGTGAAGTCTGGATTAGTCTGGAGCGTAACGTTATCGATATTGCTGTCAATGAATGGAGAAATCGTCTCCATGTTTATGATTGCACAATTGGCCAACATTTCGATCAATTTCATTGCAGCAGCCGAAAAAAAACACAATTGGAAAAAAGTGTCAGCCAAATTGTCAAAAATGTAAACAAAATGTGTTCTGTGCGTAAGTAAAAAATACCACTTTAGGTAAAAATGCAGTATTTCGTTAGTTTTGATTTTCCCAGGTAGTGCAGAAACACACGATGGGTGAGGTGGGAAACTACATAATGATTTGATGGCCAGTTGTCTCAGGAATATTCTTACCAAAAATTAAAATCCTTTAATCGTTCAAGTTACAATCGAAAATGTTGGGGATGGTTTTTGAGACACATTGTAGAGTAAAGGCCGTTGCTTTGAGAGTTGCGCTTGTCAACTTTACATTAAACTAATATATGATGATGATATGTTCACTTGATTTCGGCCCTTGGAAAATTCATAGTGTCACTGATTGCTTTTCGCTCGGTTTTGAAGCGAAACACAGCTGCAATAATTCACTGAAGTGAAGTCTGAAAGTGTAGATGAGCAGCAGAGTATATTGCATAAAGCATTAAGCGAACTTGAGCGTGCGATAACCTAAATATAGGCTAGCCAGCACTGCAGCAGTTGACTGCCCGGCACTGTAAGTAGTGAAGTAAGACGATCTGGAAGACTGCAGTGCCGTGAACATTTACCGGCAATACAGGAGCGCGGGATCCCGCCCAGTTAGTGCCCGAGTGCCCCCATACTGCCAGGCAGCTATAGCAACCCGTGTCTGGCATCCGTCTGTCTGCAGACATAAATACAGGATGGACCAAGAAAACACTAAGCAACCGAGTTTTGTCCCACATACTCCACATCTTATCAAGTACTCAGATTTTGAGATTTCATGACTCGCGCAGCCAGCAGTAGACCTAAATGGAGGCTTGTGCATTAAAATATGATTATTGAAGATCGCCGTGGCGTCCGCACCTCAAGACAAAACGGTTACTGTATTTTGATAGGATTTGAACTGTTAATTTTTATCGATTTAATGCTGTCCAGTAATTCAAGTGAGTGCATGGGTTTAAAACGATATACCGGTAGTATGGTCTAAGTATTTGACTTAGAGGCTTACTAAAACATCGCAGCAACCAGCGTGCTTTTCGGACCACCCTGTAGGTGTAGACGGACGTTGCCGTGGTAACGTGATTGCAGCAGCAACAGCGGCTTGAGTGTAGGTGGCTTGTGATGATTGATTGACAGGCTCCGTCCACTCCACTCTTTACTGGAGCAGTGGCACCCTCTGCTATCCTGCGCCGCAGCTTTTCACGCAGTGATCGTGCGCACTCTACAACAGCGTCGTTCTTTTTTCCCGTTTCCACTGTCTGCTTTTTAATTAGACTCCCACCAATATGGTAAGTACGAGGAACTTTCGCTAGTAGAAGATTTCCGCTTAGACTTTCCCACTTTTGACATGCAGTGTGTAACCTATTTGTCAGTGAGAATTTTTTTGCGAACGCACAATGTCGCCAACGAAAAACAACAAGACAATAAGTTAAAGACGGAAAAACAGCAGATCTAAAGTTCAGTAAGTGGTCGAAGAAAGAAGCTCGGTCTCGCCGATATTTAAAATAAATTCTCGTCTGAAAATAGTGAGTTTATTTTAGCAATTTTTGCATTCCGGGTAGTATTTGTGTTTTGGATCATTTGTGGCATGTTAGAGTAGCGAAGCGGATCAGAAGAAAGAAATCCTGGACTGGATCGAGGCGGTAATCGGCGAAAAGATCGGCAAAGATTCGTTCGAGAAAGTTCTCAAAGACGGCGTTATTCTCTGCAAGTATGTGTGATACTGCAGCCCATTTTAACAGCCCCTATAAGACTTATAGGCCTAGCTATAGCTGGCCATAAAGTCTGATTTGTATTGCTTTAATGGGCAACCGCGAGGGGCCTAATTAATAAAGATTAGAATGACGGGAGTGGGACACGATTGCCACCTGTAAATATCAAAAATGACAAAACAGTAGGCTATGCGGATACGCCTACCTTATCAGTAGGGCCTAGTTTTCCGCGGTAAATTTTGCCAAATTCCGCGGGCCACCGGGGCCAGTTCGCAAAATTCTGCGGCTCACCGCGGCAAAATTGTCCAAATTCCGCGGCCTTCTGTTTGTGCATAAACTAAGCTTTATTCTGTGTTTTAAAAAACAGTTATTGGACGCTAGCATGGCGCTCAGTTATGCTAGCAACAAACGAAGGAAATTATCGATCTTTTTGTTTTCAAAAGTGCAGTTTGTCAATTAGCCTAGTCGCATTGTGTTAATTTACGATTGTGCCGTAGGCTATACGATGGTAATTATTAGTAAGGACGCAGTTTTAGTTCAGTTTGATTTTTCTCCATGATATAGTTAGTTTAAAGCCAATGATCGTCCTAATCATCGGTCATTTCTTAACTTCTGTAAAATTTCGCGGCAATATCAAAATTCCGCGGAAAATGGCAAATTCCGCGGCTCGGCTCGAAATCCCGCGGAAAACTGTGGACCCTACTTATCAGAAAAAAGACTAAAGCTGCTATGTAGGCCTATAGCAGCTGTAATCTTTTTTTCTGATAAGGTACGCGTAGGCTACAGACATGCAGTGACCATTCATGAAATATAGCTCAAAGGCGAGTACAGAGCGACGTAACTGTACTGAACTGACACGGTTTGGTCACGTAGACACCTACGCGGATAGACGGTACGTACTGTGATGCATTACTGCTTGCCCATTGGTCAATTCGTCCAAAACTAAACCACGTCACGTCGTCAGTTCAGTTTCGTCGCTCTGAGAGACGGATTTCCTACGAAGAGCTACACGCTTCATTTAACCTGTTGGGGGATCGAACTGGTTCAAATTTTGACATATCACACTGAAACTGCAGTCTGTTTACAGTGTTTAGAGAGTTTGGGTAGGGCCTAAACGCTTGCTGTGTTTTGCGGTGTGATGGAATATACGCCGTCACGTCTAAATGTCCTCTTTTTCGCGTTTCTGTTGTTGCAGGTTGGTGAATAAGCTGATACCAGGGTACGTGAAGAAGATTAACACGAAGGGCGGCAACTTTGCGCTGATGGAGAACTTGGCGGCGGTACAGAAGGGCATGCGTCAGTACGGAGTGCCTGAAGACGAGTTGTTCCAGCCAGTTGATCTGTTCGAAGCTCGCAACATCAAAGCAGTCGTCAAGTCCCTAGCAGCCCTCGCGCGCCTAGTAAGATAATCGCTGGGTTTCTGTGTTATACGTCAACGTACAAAACTGCATTCTATAGGCAGTGGCGTCCCCAGAATTTAATGCGAGGGCACTTACGAAACTAAGAGAAAATAATTCAAGGGTGACATGCAAAAAATATTATTAGTTTGGTTCATGCAATAAGCAGTGACAAAAACTATGGATATCCTAGCATAAGGCGAATACGCTGTGCTGTTTTTTGCTGCGTAGGAAACCAGTTAGAAGTCAAGGGGTCACGTGCCCAAGTCAGTGGCAGTTCTAGCCCCCCCCCCCAAAAAAAAATAAAATCTGAGGGTGCTGTGCTTCATTCTGAACACAGCTAAACAAGATGGCTTTTACCAATACTGGTATCGACGATAAAACTTCTCATTGGTCAATGAGTTATGCACATTAAACCGGGGATGCTAACCTTATCTGGGAGGGAGGGCTAGAACCGCCACTGGCCCTAGTGCCCCACTGCTGGCGACGCATTTTATAGGCCTATACACATATTAATCGCAACATGTAGGGGGAGTAGGGACTAACACATCGAATACAGCAAAAACCATTAACAGCATGCCAGTATGTGGCAATGTGCTGCTGAATAATATCAGCTTTCATCTCAAGACATTATGCTAGTGATGCCAAAGCAAGAGTACAGTACACTGGTAGTAATGGCAGTAATGATTGGATTTCAAATGACGGTTTACAATTAGCCGCTGTTTTGTGACTGATTACAGTGTCTCAACAAAGGCTTTGAAGGCCCGGCGTTTGGACCAAAAATGTCGGAGGAGCACAAGCGAGAATTTACTGAGGAACAGCTGCGAGCTGGTGAGGGCCATATTGGGCTACAAGCCGGCTACAACAAGGGTGCTACGCAGTCTGGCATTAACATTGGCAAACCACGATCGGTCCATGACTGAAAGGAACCATACATTTTGTGTGAACAGTGCTACTTTTATTTTTTGAATAACTTCATGAAACACTGGACGATTTTAATAATTTTGGGCACACAACATCACGAAGAAACACGGCACAAATGAATGTAGTTTTACCCACCTCACCTTAGTACTGTTGCTACATTACCTTGTAAAATGCATAAGCCATACTCATAGCATTTCACAAGGTAGTGTAGCAACAGTATTAAGGTGAGGTGGACAAAATTTGTCATTTATGTCAAGTTTCTTCACGATGTTGCATGCTAAAAATTATTATCATTGGCCATTCACAGAATTATTCAATTCAAAAAAATAAAGAGTGGCACAGTTTTTTGAGACAGCAATGTCAAACAGTCAAAACGAGTTCAAAAATTATTTTGAAATAAATTACGTAATACAACAAAAGATCAACAATAATGTTCACTAGACATTTGAACAGTTCAATTGTACAATTATCGGCATACATTTTTGCAACACACAAACATACGTTCCGACATGCGGCCAGTTGTATCATGCTCACGGTGAACAGTTTAGTATTACTGTGTTAGTTTTTTGTACCAAACTGTTGTGATGCTAGTTCATTCAGGTTCTCACAAAATAATAACTCCCACAACAAATGTAGCTGATCAATCGAACATATTATTTTTGGTCACGTGCCTGCAACTATTCAGTGCCAGAAACTTGTGCAACAAAAAGTTTGTGCAAGTTTCTGTTTCATGACTGTGTGTAGTTAACATTGTCACAGACTCTGATTTGCTAGTTATTTTTAGCAGATAGTTCGCGCATGCAGACATGATAAAAAAATGCAGCTGCTGACAATCAGATATGATACTGTCGACGTGTAACATTGAAACATATCACACATTATCCGCTGTAGACGTTTTCTGCTTGCGGCCGGGACCAAACGGCGGAAAACCTTTACCTGGCAAAATCACATTTTTACCATATGAGATAAATATCACACACTGTAAAAGTTCAACTTTATGCAAGACTGTTCACAGCTAATGCATCTATCACGGTGATCGCCTTCCACTAACTAATGCAAATAGGTTCGTATGCTCTTATTACTGTTGGTAATTTATGAAGTTTCACTACAAATTCTGTGACCGAACAGCCATTACTTCTCTTTAGTACATCACAGCCAATCCCACTAACTGAAAATCTGAAGTTCCTGACAGACGTTGCTAAACGGCAGCATGACTCAAAGGATGATTGAAGCAGTGAGGATGAAGCTACTGAGTATCAGTGACCAAAATGTGAAGATACTATCACAAACAGTGTGAGTGGCAGTGGCAGCTAAGAGAAAGTTAGGCAACAATTAAACACAAACCACAAGTTTATGACAACTGCTACCGATACGATGAAGCACAAAAAACTCTGAATCCATCAACTTTTCATCTTATTTCATTTTGATTTTCTTGCAACTGCACTGAGAAAGTATTAAGTTAGACAAGATTTTTGCAAAACTACAACGACTATTTAACTATTAAACCACAAATATATAAAAAGGCTAATTTCCACATAAAGATCGTAAAACGGAACTGCTGGAAAGATAATGCCATCACGCAGACTGAAGAATTGGCAAGTGTTCCCTCTAATGTAGAATAATGGTGAGCTGATACAAAACATATTAGGCATTGGAGTTGGGGCCAAAGTTTTGGTTTTGGTCTTGCACTGAAGTTACTCCTTTTTGGCCTTGCTGAACTTTGCCTTGGCTTTGCTTCGGCTTCTGGTTCTCCAACCATCACTCAATGGGATACTGGATGATTAGCGTATTCCTGGTAAAAGATCTAAGTACATATGACATCGGTGCAATCAAGGCAGAGAAGAAACAATGTGCACATACCTTGAGGCTGTGTCATCTTTGACGTGAGCCATACAAATGGATCAAGCAATGACTGGCGATTACTGACTGACACTTCCCATAGACGAACTGCATACAAGTTACACCGACTCACATTTACAGGTAACTCAACAACACCAATTACAACATACTCGTACAGCATTTCACAATAAACAAAGACCAGATCCTCAATAGAAATGGCATTTGCAGCCAAACAAATATCATAATTTTATTTACAGCCAAACAAATATCATAAATTACTGCATCATATTGCCAACTACTGTAGGTTGAATCTACAATTTTTTCCAGCCATACACAAAAATGCCTCAAAAACATTCAAACAAAGAGCATAACGTTAGAGAGTAAACAACAAATGCTGTGAATCAAGTCAAACAGTAATGCACTGAATAACTTTCCAGTGTAGCAAACACTGAGAATTTACCTCGTTCAGTCTGAGCCCATTTGTTAGCAGTATTGAAGTCGACCTGCTTGCTATCTTTAATGTCGCACTTGTTGCCCAGAGAGATCGTTATCGCCTATTGACAGCAACAGTACCAACGCAGAAAGGGCACAATAAAGCTACACGACTATTACAGAAGCACCATGCATTTCTACACTGCCACAAATATACTACAGCATCACGCAAACAGAAAAAAAAATCTCAGGACCATGCTAGCTTAGACTGAAATTGACAGTTTTTTTGCATCAAATTTTGATGTAAATTAGTCAAGCTTTTTGTACAATAAACTTTGCCATCAAACACTACTGACCAGCTAAAAAAAATAACTTCTGTTGCCACAAAGCAACCGCAGTTAATTTGTGCTTTACTTAATGGAGATGCACCAAAATGCATCTACGGTTAAAGCTTAGTCAACATTAGTTGGTAGTTGAACTGAACTGAGTTTATTAAACACACTGCAGCTCGAAAGCTGAATAGCTGAATATATACAGTGACACATAAGTAGCCAAATATGCTAAACATGCAAAAATGTCCGAAAAGCAAAAAAACTAACAGCTAGAGATAAAAAAATACGAACAAAAAACAACAACAATAGTCCCAGTAGTCTATGTGAAGTGAAACGGTATAACTATTTGGTAGTCGTAGAAATGACCCCTCTCAAAAAGTCCCCCCAGACAACAG
>Ga0209367_1012286_pt1 | contig 11222 bp, 6 predicted proteins | sample WorMetLIZISLAND2_FD_187412 | JGI IMG/M metagenome (GOLD analysis project Ga0209367, IMG submission 187412) | Marine gutless worms symbiont microbial communities from Max Planck institute for Marine Microbiology, Germany - Olavius geniculatus... ... | reverse complement strand
ACTTACTTACTTACTTATTACCCGGCGGGTACCCGGGTACCCGCTAAGCTACCCGGCCGGGTACCCGGGTAACGAATTACCCGATAACGGCAGCCCTACATACATGTCTGACATAGCAGCCCAATCCGCTGGCCTTTATTTCATTAACAACACTGTCAATGAACACAGCAAAAAGATAAGGGTAACCACTTAAAAACTTTTTAATCGACAAAAATTGTATGAATTGTCAACAGCAGTGATAAAGAAGAAGAAGAAGCGCCACTTTGGAGCCAAAAACTTTGCATATTTCTGCCACAAGCGACTTCTCAACCCATGAAATTTAATTACATTTTGTTTCAACAACTCTCCTGTTTTTTTTACTTATTTTTATGTTTTAATACGAAGAAAGATTGTTTGGGTAACCTAATTTGAATCAAGAATAGGGAGGCTAAAACTATACGTAGATAGCATTAGCCACATAAAATTGTAAGAGTTACTTATGAGTAGCCTAGTTAATCGTATAACAATGAAGGCCTATACCTACTTTTTAAAAAAAGTCTATGCAGGCTATTTAGTTTATTGAACCTTTCTTACAAAATTTTGATTAAAAATACTTTTAGATAAGCTTGTGTTGAAATCATAAATTTACAGAAATAGCCTACTACGGATTTTAAAATCTAAAATATTATGCGCTTCTTGCTGCAGCTGGCAGACATTGAGAAATAACAACACGTAGGCCTACCTGATTTTTGAAACAAAATTATTTTTTAAAATTTTATGTCATGTGTATTATTTTGTTACACAAGAACTCCTAAAAACAAATTGTCACATTAAATAGTACCCATGAGAATTAAAGTTACGATACTGCAGCATAAAAACGAAAACATTTTTTGAGTAAAAATTTGACAGCATGATAAAAATGCCAATATATTTCTCAGGGTCCAATAATAATTTTATAATGAACGACAGATTTTTGCGTACGGTCGGCAATTCAAAGAACAGTGATTTTTTATGTTGTGCGTCAAACACTAATCAAAATTTGATTTGCCGTAAATATTATCTGCATGCTTTTAAAGTTAAAAAGTTACAAAATACATTTTATATAGTTCTCCTTGACATGATAATTTAAATGCACTTCATTAAAGTTCATCGGTCACTAAAATTTAAAAATTAAAGTTCATAGGCTATCCGAATCATTCTTAAAGCCATGGGTGATTAGTTAGGCCCCTAGACAGTATTTTATTATAAAACAGACGAACATCGGTGACTTTTATGATTTCTTAAAGTACTTTGAAAAGTTTTATTGAAATTTTGCAGGGCCTAGCTAGGCTATTTATTTAGGCCCCTAAATTTGGCGGTTTATTGAACGTAACATCGTTTAAAAATTTGTTAGGCCTAATGCTTTTATATACGCAATTAACGCATTTGCAAAAATGTTTTATACGTAGTTATTTATGTTGCATATCATCATTATCGTCATCATCATCATCACGAACAGATTAAGTGCAAACTGCACTGCAAAAACACGTTACAACACGATAAGCCTGTACAAAGCACCAGCAGTGGAAGTCGTTTAAAACATTTTTAAAAAAATTTTATATGTATCACATTGCTGGAGAAATTTTGTGTGCATTTCGGCTACGTGCATTTTTGTTATTTTGACTAAGAGTAATAAATAATATTCGTTAGTTAAGTGTTGTTTAATTTTTCGTTTTTTTTGCACTACCGTGTAGTAGGTCTATGGTGAATAATAAGTTTTGGCGAATGTAGACTGTGATTTCAGTTTGCTTGACGCATTTTTAGCATAGGCCTACGTATACAACTTACTATGCGACTTAAAAATTTTCATATACTTATTATCATTGAAAATCTTTATTTACCATCACTGGTAGCACAACAAAATAATTAAAGAAAAAAAATAAAAAATAAACGTATACAAAGACAAAGTCAGTCACATGACCATTGATAGGCAGCAGAATTTTAACTACCTAAGCTTACTGTAATAATATAAACACAATAAAGTCAAGGAATACAAAATAATGACGTAGAAATCTCAAATCTCGTCATTCAAATTTGCGTATAAATTTATGAACACGTTTAGGAATTATGACACTTGGTAATTTAAAAGAAAAATAGCATTGACAAGCTTTTATAATTTCAATGTTACTTGTATTAAAAAGCTTTATAAAGCAGCGGTTGAGAGCAAAATCAAGTGACGAAATCTGAGATTCCACAAGTGGACATTAGGCTTACCTATAGGTGCGCACATTTATTGCAGATATTTATTTTAAGCGCATAAATACTACAGTTTCCATGCAGTTGCTGTCCGTTATTGAAAAACTCCGTTCTTAATTTTTTAATTACATGTAAAAATATTGGTGTGTTTTATTGTATGCTCTCGATATTTTTGTTAAACAAAACATTTTGCATTTTGTTGTTTTTGGCTGTTATGCTGCAGTATCTTTACTTTTGTGCGTACTATTCAGTGTGTCACTTTGTTTGTTTCAGTAAACTGTTGTGTAATATTACACGACATGTCGCGAAATAAAATTCACAAAAAAATAAGCAAATATTTTCCTGACATCACCTGACTGCAACTGGAAGCACGAGAGTTTTTAAAACAATAGCATTTCCATTATTTATTCATTTTTGTCCATTATTTTAACGGAAAATTTGCAGACTTTTGCAAAAGACAAATAAAATAGTATTACTGATTGATCTGTAAAAATGTGAATGCTGAGTGTTATTTTAGTAAAAATATTTTAAATATATAAACAATCAGATTAATAGTTTAATTATAATAAAATTAAAATATTTGGAAATGTATTTTCATGTAACACTGGCACAACGAATTTAGCAAGTTACAGCAACAAAGTTTTATAATCAGGTTAATAACAGTACGACTGCTAACAGCAATGTACAAAGAAATGCACTCGATAAAAAACAGAGCAAATGCTGTTTGTCTGGTTAAAATATAAGGCTATCTATAGCACAGTACGTGCTAATTATAGCTTTGAGCATGGAGTTTTTACTGAAAAAGTAAAATAAAATACACGTGATGTGAAATGATTATTTTACTGCAATAATTATATGCTCAATTGTAGCATAGTTTACATGACATACGCTTTATGTCTCATTTGGATCACATTACACAAAGATTAAACAATAACTGTCAGAATTTAACTTACCAATGTTTTATAATATATATTATGTGTGCACTACTTTCTTGCTGTTCTGCTCAGTTGTAGGTTTTTAGCAACATTTTAATTATATGTATTTATTGCAACTCCTTGCCTTAGTCAGTATCGTGCAATTAGGCCTATACGCAGTAGGCCTACGCATAAATTTGACATACACAATAAGTTTAGCACTAAGTGAATGTCGGATTTTATGCTTAAAGATAGACTAACGGGACAAAAATTATAACGTACTTTTATTTTTAAAATTAGTGTGCTTTGTACACTGCAGCATTACTTTCTGCCAGTATTTGCATTAATGCGTAAAACAAATTAAATTCAAAGCATTGAGAGAGTTCTGCGCTTGAATCTTTCTTGTAATATAAATCATTATTTTATTGAAAAAAAAACAAAAATCACGATAGAAAGAAAACTTAACTTAGCAATGTTTTATAATATATATTATGTTCGCCAGACTTAACGTAAAATATGTCTGACTCAGAAATAGATGATGCTTTTTACATTTGCAATTCGCCACGTTTGCTTTATGTTATTTGATATAATTGGCACTAAAATTCCAGTGCTTTCCCAGTTATAACTGTCTGGAAAAAAATTAAACTAAAAAATTATACAAAATTTAAAAAAAATAAAATAAACGTAGAAGTTAAAAATAATTTATTTTATTTTATGACATGTGATGTAGTATTTAGAACAGCTCATAAAAACAACGTGACACGCTAAATATAACAATGATAACTGAACTAAATAGAGCAACATAACAAACTAGATTCAAACAGTTTTGTTTCAGAAAAACTTTTAAAGCCAAAAATACTACAGCAATATTTTAATGGTCCAATAAAAATTTTAGGGAGAGAAGTTTTTTAGAGACGGACGGCGAATAAATGCACTAATAATTAATGTCCTGGTCGACGCATGCGCATGCTACACATGCAGCTGATGCAGACTGACTGAATAGCGCCGCCCCCACACGCATCCATGATGCTGCATTGGGAAACTTTAGATCAGTGTGGTGTCCAAGAAACGTGCAGAAGATATAATTATTTAACTGCGGCACTGCTAACTGGCTGCTCGGTTTATGCCCCAGCAAGTAGCTGTAAGAAAGATGCTGCACATGTAGCAAGAAATAAATATCAAACTTATACCGCTGATAATTAACGGAACAAAAATGTTAGTAATATCAAACTTAATAAAAAAGGATTAAAAAATTCCCGTGCTTCCGGTTTTCATCTGTCCCTAAAAACCTGCGCCTCTAAAATTTGTAACCCTCCAAAATATTAGTGTTATTTTTCACTGACAAAAAACTGTTTGCATCTGATCTGTTACTTCTGTTCTCACAACTTTTTGGCCAGACTGCAACGGAAAGTACAGGAATTTTTAAATTGATTGACAACACGAAGATTAAAAAAATATGGAAATTTTTATTCACCATCTTCATCAGATAATACATAATAAAAAAGAAAAAAAAACAACGTATAAATAAAAATAGTAAATGTTAATATACTATGCCTACCCCAGTCACATGGCCATTGTCAAAGAAACGTTAACTATAAGTCTTAAGCACAATAATGTCAGGAAGACTGCAACCTAAAAAATCTCGAAGCGCGTCACTCGAATTTGGATGTGAATTTATTGACACGTTTTGTAATTAGTACACGTGAATATTCAACGGAAAATTGCTTTCACGAGCCGTTTGTAATTTCAATGTCACTTGTATTAAAAAGCTGTATAATATGCACCACGGGTGTATATAATACTGTATAACTGCTGACGGACGATGTTGAAAAGAGCGTTGAGAACACTCGTAGTACTGAGCTTCTGTGATATTGTGAAAGACACACATAAGCCCAGAGCTACAGAGTACACTGCAACCACGCTTTACTTCCTCTGTCACTCAGCCGATTGATCGATCAAATCAAATCACGTCAAATATGCATTTGCACAATACATCTACACTGTCTGCAGTGCACTAAAGTAATGCTGATTGTCGACATTTGCAAAATAATTGCAAAATACAAATTTTTTCAACTGTAGCTTACTTAATATGATCAAAAGAAAAATCTGACGACGTAAGATATCGATAAATCAAATCAATCTGTGAGTTTTAAATGGCCTAACGCCTAAGTAATGCTAATGCAGACTAGGTTCACTAGAAATGGGGTATAGATGAAATCTAGAGTGACGGACGCTGGATAACGAGTTGGCCGATGTCACATAGTCTGGCATGGTCGTTCCACGACGGTGAACCGACAACCGGGTAAATCTGGTTGGCGACGGTTGTCAACTGAACCTGAGGCACTGACAGAGTTGGTAGGCTTAAAGCAGAACGGTGAGGTTGTCAGCCATGCAAGTCCGGTGGAGCGTTCCAGCAGATAGGACCAGCAACACTAAAAGGAGCACGAGAACCGTAGGCTGACAGTCTGCAGCGTGATGTGACCAGGTTGCTGGTTGTAAAGGACCAAAGTCCACCACGACGACTTGTTGACACAGCGACTTGTCTAAGGAACAAAACAATCCAGTTTATGGTTAAACCGTTTGACAGCTTAGAAATCAAACAGTCAAACCATCTGACATGCAGATAAATATAGCAGTTAAAATGACGTTTTTTCTGTGACTTTCTACTAGATCCAGTAATACAAAAACAAAAGTATGGAAAATGCATAATACGGTACGAAGTGTATCAAATCAACTTTAAGCTACACGATGGGATAAAAATTCTACATTTTCTATCAACTAAACAACTAGCAACAACGAGTATCACAATCTGTTCAGGGTGCTGCAGGGCTCACGTGCGCCGAAATGAAATAAAACGAAATAAAACATGCAACTGGAGACGGTCGCCGTCGACTTCGTTTACCGTTTATCGCACTGCACTGCAATGCATGCAATGCATGCGTGGCGCCACAACGTCATGCAAACTTGCAGAAAAGTTTTATCTTATCACATGTTGCGGCTCGCTTGATGTAGTAGGTATAGCACATGCCACGAAACAGAATAAGCTTATTAGGTTGTTTTACAGTTGTTTCAGTTTAGTTCATTTCACTGTACGTTTTACCGCACAACCCCGATAAATTTAGGCTAAATTTCATGCTTTTTTCAACTTGTTCGCTGGGTTACAGACTCTGCGAGCTAAAATTGCTTTATTTTAAAGAGTTATTGCCAACAATAAGAAACATTTCATTCGCCAGTTATTACTAACCGCTAAAAGTTCTCCTCACGAAACTCTCATTGTATTTTTTGCATTACCGCGGTGCCATTTTAACCTGTACTTGGCGTTCATTTCGAAGATGCTTATAAAATAACTGTAAGCAAATGCGCTGTATACCTAAATATTTTGTTTTTGTTTCTCGTTATTTATTTTCACTGTATTAACTTGCAGTTTTGCAATTTGCTGTGTTGCAATTTTCTGCCTATTACCAACTGCGTTTGACAGTGACCGCTGCAGAAACAAAGGATTACCTACTTACTTAGTACGTGCCGATGAAAACCGAGCATCCTTTCATCATGCACGTTAGATCCGCAGTTACTCACAATGAGCGCTAGCGCCACGCTGATTGGTGTAGATATCCAGAAACGTCTATCTGTGCAGTCTCTGTTGTGTTAAGTGCCTGTAATAAACTCATTAGTGCACCCCGAGTCACTCTCAGGCGCAGTTCACACTTCCCTGTAGCACTCCCATCTATCAATTCAGTTCGGACTGAAATCAGCTGGACATTTACAGCAACGATCAGTCACAACCTGACAATGAAGCCAAGGGCGTTTCACAAAAGTGGAGCCACTCCCGCTCCCTCCTTCAAAGTGGTACAAAAATTAACGACGAAGCGGACACACACAGCATGTGTCATAACGCAGACCTATACTCACTTATAACGTGTATAAGCCCCCAATCCTCCAGACAAAACATAAACACACATTTAAGCAGCACTAAATTTACCAATTTGGTCAGTTAATTCTCAGGAAAACCATTAAAATTGTTGCCACCAGATCTCAAATTTCTAAGCTATATTGTACCAAACTCGAATTCGGCTGGAAGAGCTTACAGCGCTTCCCATAGACCCCTAGCAAGATTTTAAGGGTCCTACTTCTTTAAAAATTGAGGGGAAAAGGAAAAGAGAAAAGGGGAAGAGAAAAAAGATAAGAGTAAAACGGACGGAAAAGGGAAAAGGAGAGAAAAGGGAGATTCCGCAAATTTACATTTCTGGCGACGCCTCTCTAAGTATGGCCTATAGGCTAGGCCTACATAAAACTTGCAGTTTAGCGTAGGTAGACCAGTCATCTCAAATGTAAACGGTCTATCGTTTTATAGTTAGGGTAAGAGATTAGTGCTAGCCCTAACACTCATCCTACCCTATTCCTAACTGCTGTATATAACCTTTATATGCGCTTAATTAATTCAGTATGCTAAAGCGCAATATTTAGGCTTACCTATTAGCTTACATAGACCCACACTCCAGGCCTACATATATTCAACAAACTGAAGCGGTCAGTAATTTCGACTAACTGCAAAAAAACTGAACGCAAGAGTTCAACACTATTGTAGGCTACTGCGGTATAGTCGCATCGGCTAAACTGAACTGCTACTCAGGCCTACATCTACATCTATCATCCGTTGAGTCATATGATGCACTGAAGTCGGTCGACTGTAACTTGGTTCATCGTATTAACGCGCTCACACAATAGGCTTAGCGCTAGGCCGCGCCTAACAGTTAGGCTAACTGACCTGATTTTACAGCGGGCGTAATAGGTGGCGGCGCCAAAAACAACCGCTTCGCATATTCAGGTTAACATGGCGTCGTGCGCATCGCCAGGCACCGGGCTAAGCTGCTAGAACGATTATCACCGTAGCTGCTATACAGTACCTGTCTCTGTCCATTTATCTATCGCTACCCACGCCCAGGATATTCGCGATCACCGTGCAATATCTAGAAGAATTAAACGCATTGTTTTTAGCTAGTATTTCGGTCCATATTTCGCGCAGACGACAACGTTCAAAAACAACAAAACGAATGACCTACAAAACAAGCGAGCGATGAATTGCGCACGCCCGCAGGCTAGTGTCTGCGCTGCGGCGCGCGGCGTCGAATTGACACTGTCAATCAAACTGTCTACGCCCCGCCCACCCAGCGTCGGCGTGGCGCCAGGCTGTGTCATAATTTTGTTTACGAGCTGCAGCCTGCGAGCAGGTGCGTGCCAATGGAACATGGCCTGTGGCCTACATTATTATATGCTCTGTGGTAGAAAGACTGACACTGACAGGAGGGCAGGCTATAACGTTATTTCAAGCCTTTCAAGGCCTGTACAAATCGACAGAAATGCACTGAGGTGATCTGATGATTGATCTGAACTACAGAGTTGCGAGTTAATTTCTGTCGCTTTGTAAGCTGAGCTGAGTGCTGACACATTAATTTAGGCGCGGCCTTTTAAACCTGTGCCACTTCATTGACGACTGCGACATAGATGTGATAAACGTTTACAACGTTTACAAAAAATCTTTGTAAACGCGTTTATTATTTTGTCAACGTTCATCTAAATAAAAATCACATGAGCGAAACGAAGCAAAATTATGACGGGTGTTACGAGCTGTGATTTGACAGGTTCAATTATAATCAAAGCACAACACCAATGTATAGAAAAATTTTGTATTATGATTAAAAATGACAAAACAAATATTTACAAAAGGTTATGATTATGACGAAGAGGATGAAAATGGCTCGAAGGAAAAGATAATCTAGGGTGAACGACAATCAAGCAGTGACCGTAACAAAGTTCAATAGTGCAAAATACGGAACACTATTGAAACACAGCCACTAGATCAAGCAATCACTACGCAACATTTCTGAGGCGAAACATGAGAGCAAATACGAGCAGCCAGACAATAAAGCAGAAACTAAGAACGTCAAACGGAGCAATAACACAACAAACATACGAGCTCCAAAAGTTACAGTCAGCGTGACGCGACATCTCAATGTTATTGCTGGTCTCCAGAGTCTCCAGAGTAATGGCACTGATTGACGTTGAGATATGCTGCTTCGTATAATAACTTTTTGCCAACCATGAGGCCAGAACTAATCTTCGCCAACCATGTGGCCGGACAGTCGTTCAGCGGACGTGTAGTTCTCCATTCAGAATGAAAAACTAATTTTCTAGCAAACTACACGTATTCTAGACCGCTATTAACAAAAACGGCTAGCTCCATTAAGCTGCCGGACAAGCAAAAACGTTCTACTGAACGCTCTCAAAGCGAACTGACTGAACTGAACGACAAGCGTGGTCGAATGTCTGTAGATAGGCCTACTAAAGTGACCCGACAGCCTTTAGCTGTCAATCAACGGCGTCAAACAATAGACGAATTGTTCTATATTTAGAACTGTCTTGTGACAGTCTCTTATCGACAGACTTGTAGTACTCGAGTCCGGACTTGGACTCGAGTCCGGACCTAAGTCCGTTTTTGCTGGACTTGGACTTGGGCTCTAAGGACTCGGACATGGACTTGGACTTGGACTTGGAGGCTATGCCAGCAAGTCCTTTTTTCAAGTCCTTTGTACATACAAGATCGATAGCACTGTAACAGACTACTTCGCTGTGATCTTGTAAATCAGTGTAAAAACGATGCCAATACGCCATTTGTGACAGTGACACTGCGACTGATGTTTCAGTGGCCGAGCTTTTAGCCAGATACTTACGTGCAATGAAATGGATGGTGACTGTGACTCAGAGCCGGTTGACTTCTGGGTTCGCAATAACGCCACATATGACAAACTGATACCAGCTGTGCGCCGTACATTTGCCATTCCGGCTTCAAGTGCACCAGTGGAAAGGGTTTTCAGCCATGGGGGCATTGTGCTACGCCCGAACAGAGCAAGAATGTCCGACAAACTTCTGTCTGAACTGGTGTTTCTGAAATGCAACATCGTGTGAACAAGTTTAGATGTTGGACTGTGTAAAATTATCAAAGACGGCCAAATTAATGTCATCAATTACAATTGCTAACAATATTTAAGGATTAGTTCTTTTTTGTGTACGATAAAGTGTTTTACTCAATAACAGCAAGAGAAATAATATTGGAATGGGATAAAACTGCTTGCAGGCTCGTTTTTTCCTACTGGACTTGGACTTGGACTTGCCTTTTTTGAAGAAAACTTGGACTCGGACTTGGACTTGCCCGTTTAAGGTGGACTTGGACTTGGACTTGGACTTGGCTGTTGCTGGACTTGTTACAAGTCTGCTTATCGACATACACGATAGCGCAGAAACGTTGGTTACAACAAACTGGCAGAAAAAAAGTAAAACGACTGTGAATACACGTCTCATAACACGGGAAGCCAAGCTATAGTGCATTGCGTTTGATTACTGATAGAGTTCAACTTCATTGGGTCACGGTGCTAGTGACGGTAAACAGGACAACTCAACTTAGTTTTCACGTAGCTATAAGATTAAAGTGAGTGAATTCTGGGCACTTTTGTAAAACGGTTGTCACAGAACTGGAGTAAGACATTCTATGACAATGAAAAAACTTTTATCGGAATTTGGAATTATCCAAATGATAGGCCTAATATTCAAACAATCTTTTTCCTAATAAAAGCGTTTATTAACGTTTATTATAATTTTTTTTACGTTTATCACATCTATAAACAGCGATAATTATTGCGAGTTACGACAGTAAGAGCCTAAGCTTACTGATTGTCTTAGTGAGTTTAATCTGTCCTCACACGAGACGCGCGAAAGCCTATAGCATTTCCAGTTCATTAGTTATAGTTTCGAAAATCGCATATCACTTGGACTCGGCCCATCGGGACCATAATACACATCGGCCATAGACGCGTGTGGCGTTGGCGACGGTGGCGCCTCCTTGTGAATGCTATAGACTTGCGCAGCCCGATATCGCGAAAAAATCCGTAAAACCCCCTATTTTAGCGTTCAAGGTCATCCAAGGTCATTGAATTCAGCGCCAATCGAAAGCCAGTATACGATTTCCTATTAGTGATTAATAGTAACCTAGGCCTTATCTCGCACCGTTACTGAGATACAGCGAGTTATAGGCCAAAAATC
>Ga0209367_1012285_pt1 | contig 11225 bp, 1 predicted proteins | sample WorMetLIZISLAND2_FD_187412 | JGI IMG/M metagenome (GOLD analysis project Ga0209367, IMG submission 187412) | Marine gutless worms symbiont microbial communities from Max Planck institute for Marine Microbiology, Germany - Olavius geniculatus... ... | reverse complement strand
TAATTCAGATAAGTACAAAGCTACGTGTTCTTTGTGTTATTTTGACCCTTGCATGTTTTCTCAACAGTTTCGACTACATGCAAAATCAGGAAATAGGCCGTACTTTCGCTTGTGTTGCAAAATGAACGTTTTACCATCGCATTTTAATTACTTTTTTTGTTATCACGGCTCAAATCAAAGACAGTTACATGTTCTTTGCAAAATTTTGTTCCATTGCCATTCTGGCCTGTGTGAGTTCCAACAGTTTCGACTACGTGCAAGAACAAGCAGTAGACCGTATTCTCGCTTGTGTGGCAAAATTAAAATTTTACTCTCGCATTTGACGTACTTTTATTTCTCAACAGTTTCGCCGATATTCATGATCAAACTGAGACCGTATTCTCGTTTGCGTGACAATATGAATGTTTTTGCTGGCATTGTAAAATGTTTTTTCTGCTATTACAAATAAAAATCAAAAACAGCTACATGTTTTTTGTGATGTTGTAATTCCTGCAGCATTCTGGCTTGCGTGTTTTCTTAATAGTTTCGACTACATTCTAGATCAAAGCGTAGACAGTACTCTCGCTTTTGTGGCGTAATGAAAGTCTTTCCATTGCATTTTAAATATTTTTTTTGTTAATACGTTTTAAATTAAAGACAGTTACATGTTTTTTGTGAAATATTTTGAGTGTAATATTTTGTGTGAGTTTTAACAGTTTCAGCTCTATTCCAGAATGAGCTGAAACCGTATTTTCGCTTGTGTGACAATATGAAAGTTTTACGCTGGCATTTTTAATGCTTTTTTGTTACTGCAGATAAAATCAAAAACAGCTACATGTTTTTGTAATATTTTGACTCCTGCAGCATTCTGGCTGGCGTGTTTTCTCATCAGTTTCGACTACATGCAAGAACTGACAGTAGATTGTCGGACTACTCTCGCTTGTGTGGTGAAATAAAACTTATACGTTCGTATTTTATGTATTTTTGATTAGTTTAAATAAAATCAAAAAGAGCTACATGTTTTCTAGTAATATTTTTTTGCAGCATTTTTGCTTGCGTGTTTTTTTAACAGTTTCGACTACATGCAAGATCTGGCGGTTGACCGTAAACCTACTCTCGCTTGTGTGATGAAATGAAAGTTTTACGCTCGCATTTTACGTATTTTTTTCAGTTACTTCAGATAAAATTAATGCTACATGTTCTTTGTGTTATTTTGACCCCTACAGCATTTTGGCTTGCGTGTTTTCTCTACAGTTTCGACTACATGCAAGAACTAGCAGTAGATCGTAATCTGGCTGGTGTGGCAAAATAAAAGTCGTACAGTCGCATTCCAACAGTTTCCGGTACGTGCAAGAACAGGCAGTAGACCGTATTCTCGCTTGTGTGGCAAAAAGAAAGTTTTACGCTCGCATTTAACGTACTTTTTTATTAGTTCAAATAAAATCAATAACAGCTACATGTTTTTAGTGATATTTTGACTTTTGCAACATTCTGTCTTGCATGTTTTTTCAACAGTTCGACTACATGCTAGATTATACAGTACACCGTTTTCTCGCTTGTGTGGCAAAATGAAATTTTTACAGTCGTTTTTTCATGATTTTTTTTGTTAGCACGGCTTAGATCAAAAACATTTACATGTTTTTTTGTAATATTTCGACTCATTTGTTATTCTGGTTTGTGTGAGTTGTAACAGTTTCAGCTATATTCAAAATCGAGCTGAGACCGTATTCTCGTTAGTGTGACAATATGATAGTCTTACGTTCGCATTTTAAATGCTTTTTTTATGTTAGTGCACATGAAATCAAAAACAGCAACATGTTTTTAGTGATATTTTGATTCCTGCAACATTGTGGCTTGCGTGTTTCCTCAACAGTTTCGACTACATGCAAGAACAAGCAGTAAATTATATTTTCGCTTGTGTGGCAAAATGAAAGTTTTACGCTCGCATTTTATGTACTTTTTTATTAATTCCAAAAAAATCGAAGACAGTACATGTTTTTAATGATATTTTTTCTTCTGCAACATTTTGGCTTTCGTGTTTTCTCAACAGTTTCGATTACATGCGAAAACAAGCAGTAGAACGTACTATCGCTTGTGTGGCAAAATGAAAGTCATAAGCTCGCATTAAAATACATTTTTGTTATTCGCAGGTTTTCAATCAAAAACTGCTACATGTTTTTTTGTGATGTTTTGACTCATTGGTCATATTGGCTTCTGTGAGTCTTAACAGTTTCGCCGATATTCATGATCAAACTGAGATCGTCTTCTCGTTTGTGTGACAATATAAATGTTTTCGCTGGCATTTTAAATGTTTTTTTCTGTTATTACAAATAAAATCAAAGACAACTGCATGTTTTTGTGATATTATGATCCTTGCAGCATTCTGGCTTGCGTGTTTTCTCAACAGTTTCGACTACATGCAAGAACAAGTAGTAGACCGTATTCTCGCTTGTGTGGCAAAATGAAAGTTGTACGCTCGCATTTAACGTACTTTTTTATCAGTTTAGATAAAATCAAAGACAGGTACATGTTTCTTGTGATACTTTGACCACAGCAGCATTCTGGTTTGCGTGTTTTCTTAACAGTTTCGACTACATGCGAAAACAGGCAGTAGAACGTACTCTCGCTTGTGTGGCAAAATGAAAGTTTTACCACCGCATTTTAAATATTTTTTGTTAGCATGGCTCAAATCGAAAACAGTTACATGTTCTTTGTAAAATTTTGATTTATTCGCCATTTTGGCTTGCATGAGTTCCAACAGTTTCGGCTACATGCAAGAATTCGCAGTAAACCATATTCTCGCTTGTGTGGCAAAATGAAAGTTTTACGCTTGCATTTTATGTACTTTTTTTATTAATTCAAATAAAATCAAAGACAGCTACATGTTTTTAGTGATATTTTGACCCCTGCAACATTCTGGCTTGCGTTTTTTCTCAACAGATTGGACTACATGCGAGAACAGGCAGTAGACCGTATTGTCGCTTGTGTGGCAAAAAGAAAGTCATACGCTCGCATTAAAATACATTTTTTATTAGCAGGTTTTCAATCAAAAACTGCTACATGTTTTTGTGATGTTTTGACCCATTTGTCATTTTGGCTTCTGTGAGTCTTAACAGTTTCGCCGATATTGGTGATCAAACTGAAACCGTATTCTCGTTTGTGTGACAATATGAATGTTTTTGTTGGCCTTTTTAAATGTTTTTTTCCTGCTGTTACAAATAAAATCAAAGACAGCTACATGTTCTTTGTGATATTATGATCCCTGCAGCATTCTGGCTTGCGTGTTTTTCCAACAGTTTTGACAACATTCTAGATCAGACAGTAGACCGTACTCTCGCTTTTGTGGCAAAATGAAAGTTTTACCATCCCATTTTAAATACTTTTTTCTGTTAGCACGGCTCAAATCAAAGACAGTTACAGGTTCTTTGTTATATTTTGACTTATTCGCCATTCTGGCTTGTGTGATTTCTAACAGTTTCGGCTATATTCAAGATCGTGCTAAGACCGTATTCTCGGTTGTGTGACAATATGATAGTATTACGCTCGCATTTTAAATGTTTTCTTATATTAGTGCAAATGAAATTAAAGACAGCTACATGTTTTTTTTTTAATATTTTGACTTCCGCAACATTCTGGCTTGCATGTTTTCTCAACAGTTTCGACTACATGCAAAATCAAGCAGTAGACTAAAAGCCTACTCTCGCTTGTGTAATGAAATAAAAGTTTTACGCTCGCATTTTATGCATTTTTTTTCAGTTTAAATGAAATCAAAAAAAGCTACATGTGTTTGTGGTATTTTGACTTTTGCAGCATTCTGGTTTGCGTGTTTTCTCAACAGTTTCGTCTACATGCAAGATCAGACACTATACCGTACTTACGCTTGTGTGGCAAAATAAACGTCTTACCATCGCATTTTAAATATTTTTTGTTAGCACGGCTTAAATCAAAAACAGTTGCATGATCTTTGAAATATTTTGTCCCATTGCCATTCTGGCTTGTGTGAGTTAGAACAGTTTCGCTTACGTGCAAAAACAGGCAGTAGACTTTATTATTGATTCTATGGCAAAATGAAAGTTTTACGCTTGTATTTTATGTAATTTTTTATTAGTTCAAATAAAATCAAAAACAGCTACATGTTTTTAATGATATTTTGACCCCTGCAACATTCTGGCTTGCGTGTTTTTTCAACAGTTCTACTACATGCTAGATTAGGCAGTAGACCGTTTTCTCGCTGGTGTGGCAAAATGAAATTCTTACAGTCGTTTTTTCATGACTTTTTTTTGTTAGCACGGCTCAAATCAAAAATAGTTACATGTTTTTTGGTAATATTTTGACTTATTTCTTATTTTGGTTTGTGTGAGTTGTAACAGTTTCGGCTATATTCAAAATCGAGTTGAGACCGTGTTCTCGTTTGTGTGACTATATGATAGTTTTACGCTCGCATTTTAAATGTTTTTTTATGTTAGTGCACATGAAATCAAAGACAGCAACATGTTTTTTGTGGTATATTGACTCCTGCAGCATTCTGGCTTGTGTGTTTTCTCAACAGTTTCGACTACAATCTACATCAGACAGTATACCGTACTCTCGCTTTTGTGGCAAAATGAAAGCTTTACCATCTTATTTTAATACTTTTCTCTGTTAGCACGGCTCAAGTCAAAGACAGTTACAGGTTCTTTTTAATATTTTGACTCATTCGCCATTCTGGTTTGTGTGATTTCTAACAGTTTCGGCTATATTCAAGATCGTGCTGAGACCGTATTCCCGCTTGTGTGACAATATGATAGTTTTACGCTCGCTTTTTAAATGCTTTTTTATGTTAGTGCAAACGAAATCAAAAACAGCTACATGATTTTTGTGGTATTTTGACTTCCGCAGCATTTTGGCTTGCATGTTTTCCTCACAGTTTGGACTACATGCAAAATCAGGCAGTAGACCATAGGCCTACTCTCGCTTGTGTGGTAAAATGAAAGTTTTACGCTCGCAATTTATGTATTTTTTACTTTAAATAAAATCAAAAAAGAGCTAGATGTCTTTGTGGTATTTTGACCTTTGCAGCATTTTGGCTTGTGTGTTTTTTTAACAGTTTCTCCTACATGTTAGAACAGGCAGTAGAGCGTATTCTCGATTGTGTGGCAAAATAAAAATTTTACGCTCGCATTTTATCTACTTTTTTCTATTACTTTAGTTAAAATCAAAGACATCTACATGTTTTTGTAAAATTTTTAATCGTGCAGCATTCTGGCATGCGTGTTTTTTCAACAGTTTCGACTACTTGCAAGATCAAACAGTAGACCGTACTTTCGCTTATGTGGCAAAATAAACGACTTTCCATCGCATTTTAAATATTTTTTTTGTTAGCACAGTTTAAATCAAAAAGAGTTTCATGGTCTTCAAATTATTTTGTCCCATTGCCATTCTGGCTTGTGTGAGTTCCAATAGTTTCTGCTATGTGCAAGAACAGGCACTAGACTTTATTATTTATTGTATGGCAAAATAAAAGTTTTACGCTCGCATTTTATGTATTTTTTTTCTTACATTAGATGAAATCAAAGCTACATGTTCTTTGTGATATTTCGACGCCTGCCGCTTTCTGGCTTGCGTGTTTTTCAATAGGTTCGACTACATGCAACAACTGGCAGTAAACCGAACTCTCGCTTGTGTGGCAAAATGAAAGTTTTACGCTTGCATTTTGTGTAATTTTTTATTAGTTTATATAAAATCAAAAACAACTACGTGTTTTGAGTGATATTTTGATCTTTGCAACATTTTGGCTTGCGTGTTTTTTCAACAGTTACGTCTACATGCAAAAACGAACTGTAGACCGTATTCTCGCTTGTGTGGCAAAATGAATGTTTTACGCTCGCATTGAACACATTTTTTTTATTAGTTCAGATGAAATCAAAAACGGCTACATGTTTTAAGTAAAATTTTGACCCATGCATTATTTTGGCTTGCGTGTTTTTTCAACAATTTTGACTACATGCTGTACTAAGCAGTAGACCGTTTTCTCGCTTGTGTGGCAAAATGAAATTCTTACAGTCGTTTTTTCATGACTTTTTTTTGTTAGCATGGCTTAAGTCATATTTAAAATCGAGCTGAGATCGTATTTTCGCTTGTGTGAAAATATAAACATTTTACGCTCGCATTTTTTTTTGTTAGTGCAAATGAAATCAAAACCATCTGCATGTTCTTTGTGATATTTTGACCCCTGCAGCATTCTGGTTTGCGTGTTTTCTCAACAGTTTCGAGTACATGGAAGATCAGGCAGTAAACCGTACTTTCGCTTGTGTGGCAAAATAAAAGCCTTACCATCGCTTTTAAAATATCTTTTTGTTTTCACAACTCAAATCAAAAACAGTTACATGTTCTTTGTAATATTTTGACCCATTCGCCATTCTGGCTTGTGTGAGTTATAACAGTTCCATCTACATGCAAAAACAGGCAGTAGGCCAGTATTCTCGCTTGTATGGCAAAATGAAAGATTTACGCTCGCATTTTATGTACTTCTTTTATTACATCAAATAAAATCAAAAACAGCTATATGTTTATTTGTGATATTATAACTTCTGCAGCATTCTGATTTGCGTGTTTTTTCAACAGTTTCGACTACACGCGAGAACTAGCAGTAGAACGTACTCTCGTTTGTGTGGCAAAATGAAAGTCTTACCGTCGTATTTTAAATATTTTTTTCTGTTAGCACGTCTCAAATTAAAGATAGTTACATGTTTTTTGTAATATTTTGAGTCATTCGCCATTCTGGCTTGTGTGAGTTCTAACAGTTTCAGCTATATTTAAGATCGAGCTGAGACTTTATTCTCGCTTGTGTGACAATATGAAAGTTTTACGCTCGTATTGTCAATGCTTTTTTTGTGACTGCAGATGAAATCAAAAACAGTTACATGTTTTTGTGGTATTTTGACTTTTGCAGCATTCTGGCTTGCGTGTTTTCTCAACAGTTTCGACTACATGCGACATCTGGCAGTAGATCGTAAATTTTCTCTTGCTTGTGTGGTGAAATAAAACTTATACGCTCGCATTTTATGTAGTTTTTTTTAATAGTTCAAATAAAATCAAAAAGAGCTACATTTTTTTGTGATATTTTGACCCTTGTAGCATTCTGGCTTGCGTGTTTTCTCAACAGTATCCACTGCATGCAAAATCAGGCAATCGTAAACCGTACTCTCGCTTGTGTGGCAAAATGAAAGTCTTACCATCGCATTTTAAATATTTTTTTGTCAGCACGGCTCAAAACAAAAACAGTTACATGTTTTGTTGTATTTTTTTGACCCATTTGCTATTCTGGCTTGTGTGAGTTCTAACATTTTCGGCTACATGTAAGAACAGGCAGTAGAGCGAATTCTTAATTGTATGGCAAAATCAAAGTTTTACGCTCGCATTTTATATATTTTTTTTTCTCTTAATTCAGATAAAAACAAAGCTACATGTTTTTTGTGTTATTTTGATTTTTGTAGCATTCTGGCTGGCGTGTTTTCTCAACAGTTTCGACTACATGCAAGAACAGGCACGTGATCGTATTCTCGTTTGTGTGGCAAGACGAAAATTTCACGTTCGCATTTTATGTATTTTTTTTATTACTTCAGATAAAATGAAAGCTACATGTTTTTTTGTGATATTTTGACCTTTGCAGCATTCTGGCTTGCGTGTTTTCTCAACAGTTTCGACTACATGCAAGATTAAAAAATAGGCCGTACTTTCGCTTGCGTGGCAAAATGAACGTTTTACCATCGCATTTTAAATACTTTTTTTGTTATCACGGCTCAAATCAAAGACAGTTATATGTTTTTTGAAAAATTTTGTTTTATTGTCATTCTGGCCTCTGTGAGTTCCAGCAGTTTCGACTACGTGCAAGAACAAGCAGTAGACCGCATTCTTGCTTCTATGGCAAAAATAAAGTTTTACTTTAGCATTTAACGTACTTTTTTTCAACAGTTTCGCCGATATTCATGATCAAACTGAGACCGTATTCTCGTTTGCGTGACAATATAAATGTTTTTGCTGGCATTGTAAAATGTTTTTTCTGCTATTAAAAATAAAATCAAAAACAGCTACATGTTTTTTGTGATATTGTGATTCCTGCAGCATTCTGGCTTGCGTGTTTTTTCAACAGTTTCGACTACATTCTAGATCAGAGTGTAAACCGTACTCTCGTTTTTGTGGCAAAATAAAAGTCTTACCATCGCATTTTAAATACTTTTTTGTCAGCACGGCTCAAAACAAAAACTGTTACATGTTTTTTGTGTAATATTTTGAATGTAATATTTTGTGTGAGTTTTAACAGTTGCAGCTCTATTCAAGATCGAGCTGAAACCGTATTTTCGCTTGTGTGACAATATGAAAGTTTTACGCTGGCATTTTTAATGCTTTTTTTGTTACTGCAGATGAAATCAAAGACAGTTGCATGTTTTTGTGGTATTTTGACTCCTGCAGCATTCTGGCTGGCGTGTTTTCTCATCAGTTTCGACTACATGCAAGATTTGGCAGTAGACTGTCGGACTACTCTCGCTTGTGTGGTGAAATAAAATTTATACGTTCGCATTTTATGTACTTTTTTTATTAGTTTGAATAAAATCAAAAAGAGCTACATGTTTTTTGTAAAATTTTTATTTTTGCAGCATTCTGTCTTGCGTGTTTTCTTAACAGTTTCGACTACATGCAAGATCTGGCAATTGACCATAAACCTACTCTCGCTTGTGTGATGAAATGAAAGTTTTACGCTCGCATTTTACGTATTTTTTTCTGTTACTTTAGATAAAATTAATGCTACATGTTTTTTGTGTTATTTTGATTTCTGCAGCATTCTGGCTTCCGTGTTTTCTCAATAGTTTCGACTACATGCAAGAACTAGCGGTAGATCGTAATCTCACTTGTGTGGCAAAATAAAAAAACGTACAGACGCATTTTGAATATTTTCTTTTGTTACCACGGCTCAAATCAAAGACAGTTACATGTTCTTTGTAACATTTTGACCCATTGCTATTCTGGCTTGTGTGAGATCCAACAGTTTCGGCTACGTGCAAGAACAAGCAGAAGACCGTTTTCTCGCTAGTGTGGCAAAATGAAAGTTTTTCGCTCGCATTTAACGTACTTTTCTATAACTTTAGATGAAATCAAAAAAAACTACATGTTCTTAACAATATTTTGACTTATGCAGCATTTTGGCTTGCGTGTTTTCTCAACAGTTTCGACTACATGCAAGATTAAACAGTTGACCGTTTTCTCGCTTGTGTGGCAAAATAAAAGTTTTACACTTGTTTTTTCATGACTTTTTTTGTTAACACGGCTCAAATCGAAAACGGTTACATGCTTTTTGTAATAATTTGACTCATTCGCCATTCTGCTTTGTGTGAGTTCTAACAGTTTCGGTTATATTCAAAATCGAGCTGAGACCGTATTCTCGCTTGTGTGACAATATGATAGTCTTACGCTTGCATTTTTAATGTTTTTTATGTTAGTGCAAATGAAATCAAAAACATATACATGATTTTTATGGTATTTTGACTCTCGCAGCATTTTGGCTTGCGTGTTTTCTCAACAGTTTCGACTACATGCAAGATCAGGCATTAAACCGTACTCTCGCTTGAGTGGCAAAATAAGTTTAACCATCGCTTTTGAAATATCTTTTTTGTGAACACGGCTCAAATCAAAGCAGTTACGTGTTCTTTGTAATATTTTGACCCATTCGCCATTTTGGCTCGTGTGAGTTAAAACAGTTTCGGCTACATGCAAGAACAAACAGTAGGCCAGTATTCTCGCTTGTGTGGCAAAATAAAAGATTTACGCTCGCATTTTATGTATTCTTTTTATTACATCAAATAAAATCAAAAACAGCTACATGTTTTTTGTGATATTTTAATTTCTGCAGCATTCTGATTTGCGTGTTTTCTCAACAGTTTCGACTACATGCAACATCTGGCAGTAGATCGTAATCCTACTTTCGCTTGTGTGGTAAAATACAACTTATACGCTCGCATTTTATGTACTTCTTTCTATTAGTTCAAATAAAATCAAAAAGAGCTACATGTTTTTGTGACATTTTTATTTTCGCAGCATTCTGGCTTGCGTGTTTTCTTAACAGTTTCGACTACATTCAAGATCAGGCAGTAAACCGTACTCTCGCTTGTGTGGTAAAATAAAAGTCTTACCATCGCTTTTAAAATATTTTTTTGTTCTCACAACTCAAATCAAAAACAGTTACATGTTTTTTGTAATATTTTGACCCATTCGCCATTCTGGCTTGTGTGAGTTATAACAGTTCCATTTACATGCAAAAACAGGCAGTAGGCCAGTATTCTCGCTTGTATGGCAAAATGAAAGATTTACACTCGCATTTTATGTACTTTTTTTATTACATCAAATAAACTAAAAAAAAAAGCTACATGTTTTTTTTGCGATATTATAACCCCTGCAGCATTCTGATTTGCGTGTTTTTTAACAGTTTCCACTACATGCGAAAACAAGCAGTAGAGCGTACTCTCGCTTGTGTGGCAAAATGAAAGTCTTACCGTCGTATTTTAAATATTTTTTTCTGTTAGCACGTCTCAAATCAAAGATAGTTACATGTTTTTTTGTAATATTTTGAGTCATTCGCCATTCTGGCTTTTGTGAGTTCTAACAGTTTCAGCTATATTCAAGATCGAGCTGAGACCTTATTCTCGTTTGTGTGACAACATAAAAGTTTTACGCTCGCATTGTCAATGCTTTTTTTGTGACTGCAGATGAAATCAAAGACAGTTACATGTTTTTGTGGTATTTTGACTTTTGCAGCATTCTGGCTTGCGTGTTTTCTCAACAGTTTCGACTACATGCGACATTTGGCAGTAGATCGTGAATTTACTCTTGCTTGTGTGGTGAAATAAAACTTATACGCTCGCATTTTATGTAGTTTTTTTATTAGTTTAAATAAAATCAAAAAGAGATACATTTTTTTGTGATATTTTGACCCCTGTAGCATTTTGGCTTGCGTGTTTTCTCAACAGTATCGACTGCATGCAAAATCAGGCGATCGTAAACCGTACTCTCGCTTGTGTGGCAAAATGAAAATTTTACCATCACATTTTAAATATTTTTTTTGTCAGCACGGCTCAAAACAAAAACAGTTACATGTTTTTTTTGTAATTTTTTTGACCCATTCGCTATTCTGGCTTGTGTGAGTTCTAACATTTTCGGCTACATGTAAGAACAAGCAGTAGAGCGAATTCTTAATTGTATGGCAAAATCAAAGT
>Ga0209367_1012284_pt1 | contig 11226 bp, 9 predicted proteins | sample WorMetLIZISLAND2_FD_187412 | JGI IMG/M metagenome (GOLD analysis project Ga0209367, IMG submission 187412) | Marine gutless worms symbiont microbial communities from Max Planck institute for Marine Microbiology, Germany - Olavius geniculatus... ... | reverse complement strand
GTTCATCACAAAGCGTCTGACTTGTCACGTCTGCAAGGTCAGCACTACATGGACGTCATTCCACCAACAGAGAAGAAGGCTGCTCCGACTACAAAGTGCGTCGTGTGCAACAAACACGGAAGAAGAAGGGAGACGAGATACGTGTGTGAAACATGTCCGTCCAAGCCAGCTTTGTGTGTCGTGCAGTGTTTCAAACAATTCCACTCATGCGCGGACTACGTGTACGGCTGGTATGCTGCTACACTGCACTGCTACTGCCGCGCCTAAGTAATAAATCGCGCAGCAGTCAATGTGTTAAAAGTGTTGACCAGTGTATATTGTGCAGTTCCAACTTCCGCCAGTGTAAAGACATTTCTCCAAAAATATTCACTCGGAGTAATACACTGCACTGTTTGCACTGCACAGAGCAGTTGAACATTAATGAGTAGAAGTCTTAATATTTCTGACGTCTCGACCTTAGCCTTTGACGTTTTGTACTCGAAACTTGAGTTTCCAGAAAATGCTAGCCCATAGGCCAATATTATAATCCTTTAACCCCATGGTTAACTGTACTTTTTTTAGTTTATGGAGCGAAACGTGCTAAACAGCATAAATAGCATAGCAAACCTGCGCAGACAGCTGCACATGTCTCCTTGTTTCCACTGGTAGCTGTAAACATTATCACACACAACATGTATAGAATGTGTTATATTAAAATGATTTTTATGATCTGAACGAAAATCAGCATCAACGGCTTCGTTTGGAACATGCGGGCCGTTTCCAGGGCTCTGCATTTTCGACGACGCTCCTTCCACTCGATGCCAAGAGGTGTGCGATTAAATTTCATTGAACATGCCAGCGAAAATCTTGATACTGCGTTACGAAAACGGCCAACGCACGAGCCAGGAATAATCAGATTTACATTTCTGACAAGCAACACGTGAAATAATGTCGAAGTAGCCTACTCTGATTAATGAAAGCACAACAAGATGGCAGCACATGCAAGGCATCTTATGCACGAGGTTTAGACACTCGTATATCGTCAGTCATTCAGAACGATTGGGCTTGCATTGATAACTACCAGGGAAGCCCATAAAAAACGTGGCACTTTACTTCTGCCCATATCTTCGCCAATTAATGACCGATTTTCAAAATTGTATTACTGGCACACTCTGCAGACAGTTTGCAATAATTGGTTATTAGGCTATACGCTGTGTCCCATTTTCCATATCTTCGCCAAATATTAACCAATTTTCAAAATTCTTTTACTGTCACATATTCTGGACATTATTAGCAATAAAGTCCTTGTTAAATGTGTCATCACACTTTAACTGTGTTGCTACACTAACATGTAAAAAACACATGTTCAAAAATTACTAAAATCACTATAATACATGTGCAAAAAATTATTTTCTGAAACAAGTTTTTACTAAATTTCATACAAAAATAAATTATGTTTAGTTTTGAATACATTTTTGATGTACGTAAACAAAAGCAAATGATATTGTCGTAAATAATAATTTTTAATTCACTGACGATATACCGGTGATATAATGTACCATTTAGCAGTGGAGACAAGGCTCTAATTAAAAACTGGTATGAGTTCAAAAAGTACAATTTCGAAGAATAATGGCAGAATTTTTGAAGATAAACTGCAACAGGGAAAAAATTGGATTGTTATTAACGTAAATTTAGAAAACATGCAGCACCAACCAGAGGCAGACTGAAGCATACACGTACTGAAGAGAACGTCATCACTGTGAATGAAATGGTAGGCTTGCCAAACCACAAAGGCCAAAAACAAACATATCGTGCAATATGCCACATATCCGGAGAAAATATGAATGCCATTTGATGAGCAGTTGTGTCGTGAATGTTCCTTCCAAAAACTATTAAAATCTCATTATTGTTCTTTAAGATACTATCAGTAATGTCACGAATGACTTTTGGCGTTTTTTCGTTCGTTTTAACGCCAATTTCATGTGTTTTGATTTTCCCAGATAGTGCAAAAGCATATGTTGGGTAAGGTGAAAACTTGAATAACCATTTGATGGCTAGTTGTATCAGGAATAGTTGTACCAAAAATTATTAAAATCCGACGGTCCACCTTCAAGTTATGAGCGATGAATTTTGGCGTGTTTTTATGCCTCACAGTGTAGTAGGTAAGTGAACGAATGAAGGTCAGTTTACGCTACCTCTAAGGAAGACTCGGACTTCGGCAATGCAGATGGCGTTTATGCGTCTAAAGTTTCTGTGAATGACCACGTGTCTGAACCTTTTGGCAGTTCTGCCAAAACTCAGAGCTGCAGTTGCCGAGACTGGAAGTCTGCCTCGGTACTGACGGTAGCGGTACTGCTTGAACACCGGAGCTGTGATCGATGGATCGTCGTTGGTCAGACCCACCACGAACCAGGCCATGCGATACGATGCTACAACGACAGTAGACAAAGCCAGAACTAGCCTACACCCAATTATGTACATGTATGTAATGAATGCACAAAACATTAGTTTAAAATAGTACACTTGTTAACAGCGACACGCAATGACTGACACATCGAAAACAGCAAAAATCATTAAAAAAGTGATATCACTCACCATCACATCGCCTAACTGTCAATATGCTGTTGAATAATATCACTTTTTATGATTTTGTGCTGTTTTCGATGCGTCTGCCATTGCACGTCGCCGTTAACAAGTGTATAAACTGTTGTTTTGTACATTTATATTTGCTGTTTTATTACAAAAGTAATGTTTTTCTGTTGGTGGTCAATTATAATCCATCCGTTTTTCCACGGCCATGAAAACACAGAACCTTACATATTTCGTGGTAATGACCTTGACTTTTTGGGGTCACGTGACGTCATCGGTCGCATGACTCGGCATATGTGGTTTCCTATTGGTGGTCCATTGTAACCATGCGTCTAACTTGCAAACTTCGTTTGAGCCACTGCGCGTAAAACCCGCAAAAATTAACAAAAACTTTTAAGGAATTAAGAAAAATTTCCGTTATATTTCACCCATTTACCGATAAGGCCCCAACAGACGGATTTGCACGAAATTTTGCACAGGCTGTCGTCTCGCCGACATAATCATTTGTTTCAAATTTTGTGTCGATCGGTTGAGGGGTCTCGGATCAGCGAGGGGTCGAATTTTGCCATTTTCCATTGACTTAGCCGGTCGCCATTAACACAGGGCTGCGCTACCTCGCTCCTGTGATCTAGGCCTAAGGTTTCAGAACAATCCGACAGATTTGACTCCATTACGTACTGAATTACTAATGCAGTTTGCAGGCGTGTAATATGACTGCAACAAAGGGGTTAAAGGATGCGTATGAGCTGCTGATGGGAAACATATCAAAGCTACGGAACGTCACCTGCCATGAGTCCCGGATAAAATAGTGTTATTCCGCAGACAGATAGGCTCTAAACTCATCCCGCGTTAACCCCAGCCAAGCAGGCCGGTTCTTGACTTACCTACCTGGGAGAAATGGAAAGCCGACTTCAGCTTGGAAGATGGTTATATACCGAGACGGTTCACCTGTCCGCAGACAGCCACTCATCCTAGTAGTAGGTGGCCTAACCACTTGATAGTCACCCGACCGGGAGTCGAACCCACGACCTTTCGATCGCATGTCTAACGTCCAAATCGTTGCGCTACCAAATCAGTACAGAAAATATTCGTCTATTGCAACTGTATTGCAGCTATGCGAGCGCTTTAACTAACCATGGCGTCGGTTGTTGTCGTTGGTAACACAGACACAGCTGACGTCCTTGGCTTCGCCCAGATCCACCGACCACCAGGGCTGTAGCGTTGTATACTGAGTGCATGATGACGTCATCGTGTCATTGTCCACAGCTTTTGCAGCCACCTTGCTCCGGTAAGTGCTGCACTGCGACGCCCGCTTATTCAGTGCCACGTTTGCCACGTTTTCTGTTTACGCAATTTTCAGATCCACGCAATAAAGACCACCATGAAAAATACCGACAGGGCTACCAAATTGTAGGCAAAATCGCTTCTGCAGAGCAAGGGATTCCGCATTGGCCTATTGCTACATATTTCTACGTGGCATGGTCAGTCTCTCTGTCACATCCGAGCCTCTTGCTTAAACCGTTCGGCAGGTTTTGATGCCATTTCGCAGGTACACTTGTGGGGTTAATGACACGATGTGTCAGAGAGGAGTTCTTGAACCCTCAGTAAAAGTATGCAATTGCAAATTGCAGCCAAACCTTTCTTAAATTAGCGGGTGGCATTGTTATTTAATTTCTGCTTATCCATTTATTCACTGTAGTCAGTTACTGTAGAATACGCGTCTCACTGACTGCACTGACACTCTGCCAATCTGCAGTGTAGAAGCTATATGGTGGTCCAGCTAAAGTGAAGCCAACTTACATTATATACATACTTGCTTTTCGAAACTTTATCATAGCCAGCTAGCAAGTAGACATACCTAGGCAGGTAATTCCATCGCCGTCAAATCCAGGTAGACAGTCACAGGTACGGCTGCCTGCTGTGTTAGTGCACGTGGCTTGTGCGCTACATCCGCCATTGTCTGTTGCACACTCGTCGATATCTGCGTCAGTTCACACAGACTGATAAAACGAAAGGTGTTAAAAGTTGCTAGAAACTGTTCGATCAATTGATCAGACTCGCTGTGGTAGCAGAGCTATATAAATTATAACATAGCCACTGGGTGTTTGTTTAGATGCTGCTTACACATGTATAGGCTACGCAGAGCAAAAATGTATTTTTTTGCTGTCAGCACGAGGCGGGTGACGTTTCCAGTCACAATTTTTACACACATAGCGCAATACGAAAATCACATTCTGTACTTCAGGACAGCATCTGTAGTTTTTTGTTACCATTCTGATACTGCTCAATACCAAAACTGAGCGTTTATACTGGCTTACCGTCGCAGGTTGAGCCGTCTCCGGCATATCCGTCATTGCAGGTACACGTGAATCCTCCGGCGAAGTTGCTGCAGCTGGCGTCAGCGCTACATCCTGCAGTTCCCGTGGAACACTCGTCCACATCTGCAATAGTATCGACATTTCATTGTCTCAAAAACAAACCTCCTCTCACTTTTACAAATAGCACCACCAGTTCGGATCCAATACGAATAGTTTTGGCAAAGAAATCGCCATTAACCCGCACTTATTTTGTAAAAACAGTAAGAACGGAATGGCAGCTGAGGCTTTCCTGTAGCACGTACCGCAGAGGCAACTGCGCGCTATGCACGGCAATGCTCCAAGGAAACAACATCAGTCATATTTTTAGTCATTAAATGTTATAACGTTAACGAACTGTTGATTAGTAATATCGCAGTTATAACAGATGTTCAAATTGACTTTTCTTTACTCAAACGCAAGCCCGGACACGTCTTCTACCCTCGCTACGTTGCTTTGTAAGTTGTAACCGCAGACATTAATCGCGAATGGAGAAAACTTCTCGTGGCCACAGTCAGAGTTAACCTATTTGACAAAATGTGACAGCTTAGAAACAGTGTGCGTCAACTGACATGACGGTGAGCAGTAAAGAAATGGGGGAGCGGCGATATAACTTCCGGTTTTTGACGAGTGTTTGACAGCAAAGAATATTTAATTGTCTGGCCCCATTTACGTCATCGAATACGTCTCGCGCGACCTACCGCGCATGCGCCATCAATGCTTACGTCAGCATTTTCTCGGTACTTAACCCCTCAAGGCGATGAGTCACCATTTAACCTTCCTCTGCGGCTTTTACGTCATTATATCGTATCGACGTATAAGCAGACTACGGCTCGTGTCCGTGCCTCATCATATATATATATATACAACGTATACCCTCCCCTCACCTCCTCGCCTTTTCTTGCCTTCTCCCTCAGACGTAGCCATGCGCTAACGACCACGCCCGCAATGTGTCATATTGTACGCGCGTGCGTGCCCGCGTCCCCGTCAATGCGTAATTACTTTTGGCGTTCATCCCTTAGCGTAATATTTCGCCTCCGGCGAATATTAATTATCACGCGATCGCGTAAACAGATTTTTTTGCGACCACGCGTCAGTCCGTAAACACACCCGTCGTTTCGTCTGCGACGGCGACGTAGCGGCGACGATGACGTCTCCATGATCGTAATTAATTGATTAATTTCACCATTTTTAGCATGCTGCACTGCGGCGGCGTTCACTTCTCTATTGCCGACGGTGACGTGGTCGTTAGCGCATGGCCTCACAGTTGTATCTGGGAGGGGGCCTCCAACTCTCTAGCGCCTGCACTGCTTATGGAGCCGGGGCATGGTTCTTTTGCAGAGTCAGAGCAACAGAGACAATCTGCTACAGACGAGTTCTGTGAATACCATGGACAGCAAGGAGACGAAACGAAGACATCTTGGAAGAAACAGATAAAAGGCAAATATGGAGCTCAGTATAGCTAGCAAACTCAGACACCTAACACACATTATGAGGAAGAAAGATGTAAACTTGAAGAAATGCATAATTACGGGACTGGCAGAAGGCGCTCGTGGAAAGGGCCGACTTCGGAGGGCGTGGTGCGACTACATCAAGGATTGGACAAATCCGTCAACAGAGGATTTGCTGCAGTCGAACAAAGAACAGCGCAACTAAGGGAAAAATGTGGTCTGCCAATGTTCGCTCTAGCGAATAGAGGACAAACGACGACGACGACGACGAAGAAGAAAAGACAACATTGGACTGAATAAGTTACTGTATAATATTTATTGTATCAAAAATGAATGACAGAAGTAATTGGTTTTTGAACCGTCATCAAAAGCATGTCACACGTGATTATAATTACTTACCTAGGCAGATAATTCCATCACCGCGGTATCCAGGTAGACAAGCACAGGTACGACTGCCTACTGTGTTAGTGCAGGTAGCGTGAGCGCTACATCCGCCATTGTTCACTGTACACTCGTCGATATCTGTGTCGGCACACGTAGCTTGATAAAAATAACGGCGCTAAAATAGACAATAAACTGATAATCATTCAATTAATCAATTAATCGATGAAACATACCAGTTTAGCAAAGCTGTAGGCACCTATATAAGATAGTCAATGCGTGTACAGGGTGCGGCAAAAAGTAGCCCTTTAAACTTTATCGCTGTTTTCTTAGCAACCGTTCAGAATTTAATTTGAAATTACACGGCTTAATTTAGAGAAACCACGTACATTCAATTGCCAAGTAAAATATAATTACGTTGAAAAACAACAAAGTTATAACTTTTTAACATGACCACATACCTTTAAAAATGTTCAAGGTACAACAACAATTCAATAACATCGTTGAAACAACACAGTTAATTAATGATCAGATGCTAGAATTTCATTGTTACTGTAAATGTTCGAAGTGTCCACCGCCAGCTCTAAGCTTAAACACAAGGCTTCAGTTGCTTACTTTGATAAGTCTTTCACAGCCTTGTCGATCGGTCCTTGTGGCAGGATGCGCCAAATAACCTGAAGCGCTTCCTTGACTTCGGTGATTGTTTTTGGCCTTCTTTTAAGCTTGCAGTAAGCCTCCAACATTGCACCTCACACGCGGTTGTCCATTGGGTTTATATTTGGCAAATTTGGAGACCAATGCTCTTTTGTGATTAAATCTGGATAGTTGGCAATCAGCCAGTTCTGTGCGCTGCGCGCTGTGTGTGCTGGCGCGCCGTCCTGCTGGAAGATAAACCCGGCGGGCAGCCGGCGATTGCTTTAAAAGAACGATAATTTAGTGACAATTTATAAACAAAATAAATTACTGGTTATCAAAACGTCACTGTGGCGTTATAGGCAGTAACGTGGTAACCGATTTTTGATAATAAAATAACATTTTAAGTTGAACATTTCCAATGTTAAAAAATCGGTAGGCGGTTATGTTAAAGTCTATAGCTTCGTCTTTTTTAACAGAGTCACATTTTTCTTGACACTTAAATGTAAAAGATTTCATTAAATAAAAATGTAAAATTTCAAATTAAAATTCTAAACGGTTGCTGAGAAAATAGGAAAAAACTTTAAGGGGCTACTTTTTCGATGCACCCTGTATGTGCCCATGCTGCTTATACACATATAAACCTACACAAAGCGAAAAATGTATTTTCTGCCGGGGGCCTTACGAAATAATGAGGTTTGTATCGGACAGCATCTGTAGTTTTTTGTTACCATTCTGATACTGTTCCAGTGTTACATCTTTTGTTACATGTGCACATTTCCCAACATTTAGCATCAAACCCCATTCACAGTTTTACTCAGCACAACAAAAGCTTAATCGCCGGTTCGGGGTGATGTCTGTAGTACCAACTGTCCTATACTCAAAAGCTCTATTGTTTATACTGGCTTACCGTCGCAGGTTGAGCCGTCTCCGGCATATCCGTCATTGCAGGTACAGGTGAATCCTCCGGCGAAGTTGCTGCAGCTGGCGTCAGCGCTACATCCTGCACTTCCCGTGGAACACTCGTCCACATCTGCAACAGTATCGACATTGTAGTGTTTCAAAAAGTGGTACCCGTTTAGTAAAAAGCTTAGTAAGGCTTTTACATTTACAAACTAAAAAGCAGTCATAGCCCGCAGGTACCTCCGCCAAGGCAAAGCTATTCGCTTTGCCAGCGGTTTCCATATGCCCCCTTTAACGCAATGGTAACGAAAATTTCAAAGTGATCCAGAATCCAGGATTCCTGCCTGATCACCCCCAAAAATTTAACAACTTGTAGTTTTTGCCATTCCCGACATTCCCTCGAAATTTCAGAAAGATCCGTCCATAGCTTTTTGAGTTATCCTGCTAACACACAGACAGACAGACAGACAGACAAACAAAAACCAGCAAAAATATAACCCCCTTGGCAGAGGTAATAAATCCAACAATACTGGCTCAGTGTCAACAAATTTTGGCACAAAGAATCAACATTTAATACGCATCTAGCGGCATTTGTCATTTTGTGAAAAATGTTAAGTATAGAATAATATCTGAGGTTTTCTTGTGGTGTAAACAGAAGATGCAACTGCACACTGAGCGCAGCAATGCTCCAAAGAAACAAAAACACTAGTCTCAAATTTTTCAGTCATTATACTTTATAACGTTAACAAACGAGTCAGAGTCAGAAGTTACAACAAGTGTTAAAACTGCTGTCCCTTTACTCGGACACAAACCCGGATACGTTTTCTCCGTTCGCTGTGTTGCTTCGCAACCATAAACACTGACCACAAAAGAAAACACGCATCCGGGCCAGACCGTCGGAATGATTTGAAAAGCCAAATTGCGTGAGGGAGTGGCGGTGCAGGATTTTACACAGAGTAATCAAGGGACGTGATGGTGTAATTACCAATGTAAAATTTACGAAAGGTAACAGTAATTACAAAGACGCCAGTGCCACTTTAAGTACAAAATACATGACCTGTGCAGGTAATTCCATCTCCTTAGTAGCCGTCTGTGCAGGTGCACGAGAAGCTGCCGACAGTATTACTGCACGTGGCTTCAGCGTTACAACCGCCATTGTTTGTTGCACACTCGTCGATATCTGCGTAATCACACGGTAATCTAGGCTTACGTGACAAAAATCACGTTATACCGAAAGAAAACAAATAGCATTATGTTGTAAATGTTATATCAAAGTCATTAAAAATTATATGAAAAAAATGGATAATGCAAGAGTGTAAAAATTTTAGCCTCAGGCAACGTGAGGACGTAAGTTTTAGTTTTACACGTAAGCACCATTTAACGAAGTTTAAAACACTGAAAAACATAATTAGCGCAGTCAATCTACATTTAGCACCAAGAAAAAAAGTGGCGACGTTTACGATCTGGGCAAAAGTCTTGCCGGCCGACATATGTGGGAGTGTCGCAAGCTTTCTGAGTGCAACCCTAGCCGCAAACAGCTCCAGTACACTGAGGGCTTTTAAAACAAATTCTGTAGTGTAATTCCAAGCCATCGCTGTTCTACTTCTTAGAAACGGGGACAAAGTCGTTGACGCCCCCGCTCAAAGCTTTGAAGATGATATGTCTTGTTCTTGGCAGATTAAAATCCATAAACATGTTGTAAAAATCTACAACAAAAAACACAACGAAGTACCTGCGCACGTTTGACCGTCTCCCTCATAGCCGCTATTGCAGGTACACGTGAAGCTACCGGCGACGTTAGTACACGTGGCATCAGCGCTACAACCTGCGCTGCCCGTAGCACATTCGTCGATATCTACAGCAGCAAACGCCACGTTACTTTAGGCCACTAATGTTCAAAAACCAAAAAAATTTCGTCACATTACAATAGGACGTTTGTTTTCCTTAAGCCAACAGTATGCAAGTCGTGCGTCAAAACATTTGTAATGTACGAGTAGACCTACAACCTTCGCATGTGTCTCCGCCGTTTCTGGCGTGTCCTGCGTGACACTCGCATGTGAAGCTGCCGACGCTGTTAACGCAGTCCGAATTATCATCACAGCCGCCACTATCAGTTGCACACTCGTCGATGTCTACGTATACACACACAGCAGTTATTGTCTGCTCTTGTTCTTATTCTACGTTTGCATTAGTCTACCAACACATGACTACCATACCGTGCGGAAGCCTACAACATACTGAAGTTAACATGTGCTTCGAAAAAAAAGAAGACGTTCAACCGCCACTCTTAATTTATTGTCTAACTTGATGTCGTTTGAGATCTGAAAAGGCAGACAAAATACACTTGAGTGCAATATCCGAAGTAGATTATCACTATACTGAAGTTATCTATAACCAACCAGCGCAGGTGATTCCATCTCCGTCGTATCCTGCGTTACAGCTACATTCGAAGCTACCCGCCACGTTGCTGCAGCTGGCGTCGGCGCTACATCCTCCGTTGTTTGTAGCACACTCATCGATATCTGTAAAATAAACGGTACAGCGGTACTTGCATTTTTTTGCATTTTGTTTGTAATTTAGTAATATGTTTTATAGTCATTTCTCTGTTCTGTTATATTTTCTATGTTGACAAATACATTAATAATATAAAAATATAAATATAAAAATATAAAAAATCTGAAATATCAGCAAAGTGAAAGTCGACAGCTCTTCTGACTTGCGCCTGACTAACGTTGACCGTGCGCGAAGTACGCCATTAATTTAACGCATCATGCTAAAAGTAACAACCTGAACAGGTAAATCCGTCTCCTTCATAGCCGTCTGGACAGGTACAAGTGAAACCACCAATAATGTTAGTGCATGTGGCCCCTGCATGGCATCCTCCGTTGTTGGTCGTACACTCGTCGATATCTGCGTATAATGACACAGATTAATCG
>Ga0209367_1012283_pt1 | contig 11226 bp, 6 predicted proteins | sample WorMetLIZISLAND2_FD_187412 | JGI IMG/M metagenome (GOLD analysis project Ga0209367, IMG submission 187412) | Marine gutless worms symbiont microbial communities from Max Planck institute for Marine Microbiology, Germany - Olavius geniculatus... ... | reverse complement strand
TCCCATTTCTTTCCCTTTCCACTTTTCCTTTCACTTTCCCTTTCCATTGCCTTCCCCTTCTCCTTCTCCTTTTCTTTCCCCTTTCCCTTCCACTTCCCCTTTCCCCTTTTCCATTTTCCCCTTTTTCTTCCCCTTTCTCTTCTCATTTTCCTTCCCTTTTCCTCTTCCCCCTTTCCCTTTTTCTTCCCCTTTTCCTTTCCTTTCCTATTCCCCTGTTACTTGCCCTTTCCTTCCCCTCCCCCTTCCTTTTTTTCTTTCTTTTCTCTTTTCTTTCTTTCCGTGTCAACGTCCGTGCGTCCAACATTTGAGGCGCCATATCTCCATAACGGTGCGAGATAGACGCATGATGACGATGGACCATTTATATTAAAGCCCTGGTGACGAATTGAATGGTCTCGTGGCTGACAATGTTTATTGTTTAGTCAAAATAACAGAGAATGATGAAAAGGTCATTGCTGCTGTACAATATGAAATTAAACTGTTTGACTTTTTCTACCAGTCTGAACAACTCACTGATTATATTTATACGGACTATCGAAATGCATTGGACAGACTCCGTGTTTGTATGAACATTATCTTGTTTACAGTAATATTCTACAAGGTAGTGTGACGACACCACTTAAAAGGTGTCACCACATAATATTATATTTGAAAAATTGCACCAACTGATGCACGGCAACGTAGTCCGCAAAACAACCACGTAAATGCTAATAATTATGACTAAAATTTTTAGCAAAAGTACTCGATTGTGTCGCTGAAAATTTTACTGAATTGGCCAACCTCAAAAACATGGTCGCAGCTTTTTGAATTTTGTTTCTAGCTGTCCTACAAGCCTAAATGTTGTTACTTCTGGTTTAGACGGCCGCCATATTTATTTCCGGTATAAGGCGACTTCCGGTTATATCGCCGACAACATTATTGAACAGCTTGACCTTGAAAACATGGGTGTAGCCGTTGGAATTTTATTTCTAGCTGCCTTAGAAGTCGAGATATCGGTGGGGGGGGGGTATTTCCCCCCCATTGAGTAACAACGTGTGTAAAAAATCTGTGAGTAAATGAAGGTTAACGATCAACTGATCAACTGCACAGCACTCATTCATGGATTAGATGTGTTTTGAGCTTATCAGTCAGCTATTGTCTGCTGTTTTTAGCGTAAAATATTTAATACCACAAAATTATTAAATCACGAGGCACCCTTTGTCAAATTGATAAGGAAATAGTGAGCAATCTGATACTGATGATCACCGCATAATGCATTAATTTGGAACATCTGCATTTTACACGGTAGTGCGTTGACATAAATTAGGTAAGGTGGACAAGGAGTACACCTTACATAATTTTGTCGTCTTTGCTATCTATGTGCTAAAAACTGTCGAATTTGGTAGAGATTTGACGAAGTTGTGACAAAAAAAGTTGGGACATATTTTGACACATCCTGTATATCAACTTGGAAAACTGTATTTGCAATTTTGCATATTTTTATTGCAGTTATATAATGCTTGCCTAGTTTTTGAGCATAGCTAAAAATAAGGTCACCCTGGGTTATGTAGGCTTAATGGGCTTATTGGTCACTCGTTGGCCTCCCGGCTTACAAAAAGCTGGTGACGTCTTACTAACTGAGAAACCTGAGAGGCTGAGACTGGCTTAAGTCCATTGTTGTTGCGAGAACAAATGATGTCTGTCTCTCTTAGACTCTTTATCATGTAGTTTTACCATACTGCAGGAGATTTTGCTGCCAGATGTCGCAAAATATCACAAATCTATTTCTCAAAATGCCAACTGATATTTAATGAAAGAATCGCACATCTTATACTATAGGCTACGGTACTTGAACTAGCCTACATCGAAAAAAAGATGCCATGGGTGCAATGCAAATCACGCTACAGTACTTTGTGAAATGCAGGAGTCGTAGTTTGACCGTTTACAACAATGAATTCATACTGTATAGCGCACGCGTTGTCTCGAAAATGATTAACTGAATAGCTGCAAACACAATGGCTATTATTGTTCTTCAAAAAGTCATACATGTCATATCACATTGTCTTTATTACAGCATGTGCTCAAAATGTCCTCCTCCAGCACAGATGCAAGCGGTAGATGTCGACACTAAGCTTACTCGCTAACAGCAGGTTCAATAACTTATAAGTTAACTTATAACTTATAAGTTTTTTCTTGATGTCGCACGCCAAAAATTATTTTTTTACATCTGCCAACGTTTCACGGAGCTATTCAAAAAATAAAAGTGGCACTTTTTTACGGACCACGGTATATTTTGCACTGACCCTTATAGCGTAAGTAGCAGGTATATACCTATCATCCGCGTATATGCACGCATAGGCCGTATACATCACCATGCATATAAATGCATTAACTAGGCTACGTAAGCTTACTAACTTAAGCCTACTGTATAAAAGTTCATTATTATGAAAATGGCATAACGGGTCTATGCTGTGTAGAATTAAATAGCAAGCCCGTAGGTAGTATAATCTTACAGTTAAATTCACAACGGGCTTATAATGCTTCGAATCGACTCGTACGTGATTATTGACGTGCATGGAAGATGGCGTTCCAATTTGCCATGTTCATGAATGTATGACTGTCTGTGTGCGACAAATCGAATAGGCGTTTCTCAACTTTTATCAATCAATCAATTAGCCTAATCGATCATGTTTATTAAACCGGATATGCAAAGATGTAAAAACCGCTTAAAACCAGGTTAACCTCTAACGTGTGCCCCATTATTTATTCGCAACTTCGTTTTATTTACAAACACGTGTAAAAAAATTTCAGATAATCAAAAAAAACAGAATGAAAATGCAGCACCATGCTCGACGGACATTCTTTCTCGCGCCGCTACACAGCTAGCTTATCATTCATCACCACCCACCAAACAGTGTTAGTGACAAACTGGACGACATTAGCAAGAAACTGGAAAACCTAGTCGATAGACTTCAGTCGATGGAAGTCAGGTTAGATACCAAAGCGGACCAAAACGAAGTGTCAAGACTAGAAGTCCAGATTGGAAGCTTTGATAAAAGATTTACAACCATCGAAACGGCAGTACAGTCAGTCTCAGCGACTAAAAAAACGGAGGAGGATATGGTCAAAGATTGCGTTGAGAAGGTGCTGAAGGCCAAGAAGGATGACGACGAAGAGGAGAAGGCAGAGAGGGACAGACGCAAAACCAGTGTGATAATCCACGGTGTCAAGGAGTCAGATTGTGATCAGCCGAAAGACAGGGAAGATGAGGACCTAAGAGTTTTGGCTGCAATGCTGCATGAAATGAGATTCGACGATGACGAAGTGAAGATAGCAAAAGTGATCAGACTGGAAAAAAGGTCAGCAGATCAGGCAGTGAAGCAAAGCCAAGACCAATAAAGATGGTAGTTGAGGACCAAAAAATCGAGATGATACGATCGGCAAAAAAACTTGAGATTGGCCAAGGAGGGAGGATGGGAAAAGGTATATGTCCATCAAGATCTGACTCCAAAAGAAAAGGAATTGAGGAAAGTACTGCTGAGGGAACTGAAGGAAAAACAGTCACAAGGGGAGAAAGATCTGATAATCTACAACGGGAAAATTGTCAAGAAAAGGTCATACAGAGGTCCGAACTCAGATGCTTCTATACCAACGCCAACAGTTTAATTCAGAAGATCGATAAACTGAGAGATCGAGTATACAGGAATGATTATGATATTGTGGCTGTTGTAGAAACTTGGGCACATGATAGCGTCGGTGATGCTGAGTTATCTATTACAGGATACGACTCGTACAGGGTTGATAGAAAAGGTCACAAAGGTGGTGGAGTAATAGTTTATATAAAAGAGAAGTTGAGATCAATACTAAAAAAGAACATCAATGTTGAATCAATGTTGAATGGTGTACTATATGGACTGCTATAGAAGTCCAAGCAGCTCAGCAGAAAACAATGCAAAGTTGAAAAAAAAACATCGGAGAGAGCAGTGACAAGATGCAGTCATGATCGAATACTGATAATGGGAGATTTCAATTATAGAGAAGTGGATTACAAGAGTCATATTGTTGAAGCAGACACAGATTCAGATGCAAACCAGTTCTACATCATGACACCGGACTTATTTCTGTTCCAGCATGTAACAGAGGAAACCAGGAAAAAAGAAGGCATAGCAGCATCTGTGCTTGATTATATATTTAGGGACGAAGAGCAAGTTGTAGAAGATCTGAAGTATGAAGCCCCGCTAGGGAAGAGTGACCATGTATGTCTCACTTGGAAGTACATTGTGAAAGTGGAGGAGAATACGGCAGAAAGACGTGTGCTCAACTACTGAAAGGGTAACTACGTTCAGACTAGAAAGAACCAATAGGCGGCCGGTAGGCTGGTACCCAATAACTATAGTATAGGACGGGTATATGGCGCTACCATAGCGCCATTGAAGCACGTTTGCTGACACCGGCAGCATGGCCAAGTGGGCGCAGCTGGAGCATCCGCTGCCCGAAAGGACTCACTTTACTTTTTTTGCAACATTTAACCCCAAATCAGACATTTATTACCTCGAAAAAAATTAATTACGACTCTTGCATTTTCCGCCTTTTTGGGGTCAGGGTCGGTTAGGGTTAGGGTTGGGGATAGGGTCAGTAGTTAGGGTTTGTGCGTTAGTTAACTGATGTGTAATTAGACGAAATCAATCTGTTGCCCATTTCGGTAGTGCTGTCCCGATCGTCTTGTGAGGTCAGCGTCCCAAGTGTGTCCTTGCAGCGGACAGTCAGACCGCGTAGCTGACGTATCAGCTGGCTTGCGGAAGGGCTAAGCGTAGCATCAGCCTGGCGTTTCTGCTAGGATGCTCGTCAAGCAATTGATCCATATCCGGCGCCACCCTGGCATTGCACGCCGCAGACGCAACCCTGGGCTGACATGATCAGTAGTAGGCCTACAGCGGTGACAACAGCTCGTGTAGGAAGTAGGTCGCGCTGCAGGATCGCTAGCCGACAGAAGCAGTCTGCATTGAGGTCAGCCTATGTAGCCTAAGCAGTAATAGTGATGCTTTGTTAAACACCACAGGAACTGTCCACTGTTGATGCATTATCTTATTCGTTAATCTTCTATAGCTGCGTTGGTTGCCGTCAGTTTCTCAGCGCATGTTAGTATGCTTTTACATTTTCCAGTCGTGTCTTAGATATTAGCCTATTATTTTGTCTGTACTCGGCAGGCTGACATTTGCAGAGTTTGTAGAGTTCACGCGATGGCACGAGCCCGCGAGCCGAAACCCTGTAACTGACCGAGTCACGTCTGTAGCACAGTACGCTGAAGTAGTCAGTTGCTAATGACTTCAGTGAACCTGGCGGCGGTTTGCCTTTGCCTTGCCGTGCGTACACCGCCATTAGACGTATGCAGTAGCCTAGACAGCGCAGCATGCATGTTGGCTAGAATGTGCGCGGCGCATATTCATTGCCACGCTCGGTGGTGCGTGCAACTGAACGGCAGCAACCACGATATGCAACCACGCGAGTGTCGTCGTCGCAACACTTAACAGTAGTAGACGCGCCATCGATTGCTTCGTAAGATGAAGCCAGGTCGTCGCACATGAGTGCCGGCGTGTAGGTAAGGTAAGCGGTAAGAAATGGGTAATTTTGTAGACAGGCTTGGAGTTCTGGAGTTCTTGAGACTTAAGTCATGGTCTTGAGACGTACTGGGGCCTATTTTTGGCCTTGGTCTTGAAAGACTAGTTTTGACTCCAAGCATTTATGGATTGTGAACGTATATCAATTTTCTCTATCACTGACGTTATTGCTTATAATTGATATAATAATATAATAACGCTTTATTTATAAGTTCATAACACAAATAGAATACAAATGACAAAGAAAAAGACAGGGACAGAATGAAAATTAAACAGTTAAACGAAATTAACTTTGTATAGGCCTAATGTGATGTTTTTTTTTATTTTGTCAAATTAGCGAAACGGTCACGCAGTATTGCCTTTTACTCATCGCGTGCACGGCCGGAAAGTGAGCATTAGAGAAACTACAGTTCTAAGTGACTGGGAATGTTTTGTTCAGGTACGTAACATTACGGCGCCGCCGATACGGCGCTCGCCGACGGTCACCGTTACGTTCAGCCATCTCATTGTGTGTGTATGTAGATGATTTGTTCCTGCTGAGTACGTACCTTAGTGGCAGTGGATAACGTATTCAAGTGTTGGTCGCCTATGTCAGCTGCAGTCAGGGCTGTCGTTCTGTGTCAGTCAGCAGTCGACGTGCTGCATGCACTAATGTGTCGGTTGTGGACTCTGCCGCTGCTGTTGTTCGTCGTCGTGCTCGACGTCGGTGTCGAAGCGCTGTCTCTGACAGGCACTGCAACATCACACGCGCTCTTCCCGCCCTGGGCCGGCTGTATGAACGCCTCGTTCTCGTTCGACTTCCACACGACACAGTCCATCCCGCCGCGACACGGAGTCCTGCTGTGGTACGCCGATGACGGCGGACGCACTGACTTCTTCGTGGTCATGTTGACTGCACCGCACGGCGCAGTGCGGCTCGTCCTGCGACTGGCTGACGAAGTCGACGGGAACGTGGACATCTCGCTCGGGCAGCGCGTCAACGACGGTCACTGGCACAGGGTCGAGGTGCGGCGGAAGCGAGCGGAGACGTTCCTAGTGGTCGACGACGAGGAAGACAGCGGCGTCGTGTTCGGGCACTCGTTTCAGTTCGGTCGAGGCAACAACAGCGACGTGTTCGTGGGAGGCATACCGGCGCAGCACGTCCACGATCTGTCCAGCCTGGCGATGCCGTCGGCAGTGTTTGCGGCTCGGCTACGCGGCTCTGTACGCAACGTGGTCTACGGCAACTGCACGTGTGAGCGACATCGCGTGAGTTTGAGTGGCGGTGTCGGCGTCAGAGCGACTGACGACGATGTCTGTGAGGTGCGTGACCCGTGTCGTGATGGCTGCCTTTGTGTCAGTTCTGATGCCAACACATCGTGCGACTGCTCAGACCTCGCTACGTGTCGTGCTGGTCAGTTACTTGTTGTTGCTAACACACTAACTTCACAGTCGTTTGCAGTCCGCTGCCGTTATGTTTCTACTGTAGATCTATCTAGTGTGTAGTGTACAGATCGAGTATCGTCTGCTGCTATATGCACGGAAGATGCACGTACTGCTGTAATTGTACAATACAGAAACAGTGATATGTATATAATACTTAGCAAGAAATGAAAAACATTATTCGCATCAGTGCAGCTTCGATTGTCACTTGTGCGAAGTTGTGCCCCTTCACAGGCTGAAGCTGGAGTTTGATGGCTGCAGGCAGAATGCCAGTCAGTTGTTCCCTCTTCTCTGTCAAGTCGTCACATCAAGCAGTGGGCATATAATTGTCGGCTAATTCCGCCTGCAAAATGCACAGAGACACCTGTCAGTTATAAGCTGTCGACGGCAGAATGATAAGTAGCCTGTCGTTTATGGATCTAGCGAAGAATGTTAATCATAAAAGCCAACCAGGCTGCAGTTTTGTAACATTTTGGCACCGCATATACTCTTTGTGCATGATCTTTTAGTTTTATTTCTCCAGTAGAATGTGTCCATGTGAAATCAATACAAGAAATATTCTTAGATTGTGACCAATCTGATGTACTCCTCGCGCGTATCATTTTATCTGTATTCTATTAAATGCTTTTTTGTTCCTTTCGGTTTGTATTAGAGACCCGGCGTCCATTTAAGACCCGTTTAATATTATAATAATAGTGACTGACATCGAGGTCGTTATTGGAAATTTTCCCCGAAGTTCATAAAATATTGCCCGAATTTAGGAACTGAGAGGAAAAAAATTCAATAGGCCTAATGGTCGACGACGCTAGTTGCCATTTGTCTTGTTATACTTTAATGCATGCGTCTATCTAGCACCGTTATGGAGATATGACCATTTGAAGTTCTTCCAGGAAGGCTCTGTCATCAGGAACTGAGGTCAGTCGGTCGTGACGACGGACGACGGACGACGTGGTTGGTCGTCAATATTATACTGATGTCATAATTACACTCCTCTTCGCTACGTCAGGAACGTAATGCGCGAGGAGTAAAAATGAAGAGAATGAAACTTAAGGTCGTTTAAGGTCATCCGTTATGACGCTGTTTGATATACGGATTCGTATGTCTCTAGTACTATAGAAGTTGTCTTTGAATCGTGATCTCACTTGACGCAACCGACATTGAATAACACTTCATTTCAAGCCGATGCCGATCACATTACATTTAATCAATCAGCCATTCATTTGATATTAATACAGTGCCATATGCCGCGAACGAGTTAGAGGCGCATAATGCCAGCCGTGTCAAGTGCTCACGACATTTGTTCACGACTACCGACCGGTAGGCCTAATTAGATGTGATCAACGTCCTGAAACGAAGGCCGCCGGCCACGTTATTCTATGAAATTCAATTTTTTTCATATTAAAACGCTATTTTTTTATCAAGCCAGCACAGTCTGCATAAACTCAACGCCAGTAAAAATCGTTGTTATTCACAGCGTGCAGTGAACGTATTTTGGACCAAGCGGCTGTTTTATTGCAAAAATGCTATTGATGTTATCAATCTTGGCCAGATGTACATTAATAATAATCAAGGTAGTATACACTGTGGTCCATAAAAAACGTGCCACTTTTATTTTTTGAATAGCTCTGTGAAACATTGGCCGATTTTAATAATTTTTGGCAATCGACATCAGGAAAAAACTTAACGCAAATAATTATAGTTTTGGCCACCTCACTTTACTACTGTCGCTACACTATCATGTGAAATGCAGAAGTCGTAGTTTGGCCATTTACAACAATGAATTCATACTGGATAGCGCACGCGTCGGTTCAGAAATGATTAACTGAAAAGCGACAAACACAATTGGCTACTATTGTATCTCATAAAATCACACGTGTCACATCACATCGTTTTTATTACAGCATGTGCTCAAAATGTCTTTCTGCAGTGCGAATGCAAGCGGCAAACGTTGACACCACTCGTAAACAGCAGGCTCAACAACCCGCATTTCACAAGGTAGTGTAGCGACAGTATTGAAGTGAGGTGGACAAAAGTACATCCATTTGCGTCAAGTTTCTTTCTGATGTTGCAGGCCAAAAATTATTAAAAACTGGCCATTGCTGCTCGGAGCTATTCAAAAAATAAAAGTCGCACGTTTCTTATGAACCACGGTGTATATAAGGTTCACGGTAGTATGCAGGAACAGTTGACCAGCTACAGTGTATTGGTTTTTTGCCGATGCAATTATTGATAAGTTGCACGCGTGTTCAAAACATCGTATTTATGATGCAGTAAAAACATACAGAGCCACAATAGTTAAATCAAACAAATTTGCTAATGCTAAGTTTGCTTCCGCTTACGGAAGACGTGATGAAATTTTGGTGGCGATTCTTTTGTGGATTCTGTATTGTTGTCGTCAGCAGCAGAAGTAAGTCGCTTGTATTCGCGAATGTTTGAGATCTGTGCTCGCTTTTTTTGTTTGAATTTAATACTGAAGTGACGTAGCGTATTGTAGTTTTCTCGGATAATGTTTTCGTTATTACTGCAATTTACTCGGTTCTGGACGCTTGATGATAAACTTAACCGTGTACGACGGGTACAGTGGCTGACGTTGCATTAATACTTGTGTCTCGCGCTTTAAATTGTCTAAGGAGTTTACCTGCTTATGCAGTGATTTTGAGGTTCTGCCAACTGACTATCTCAGCAAGGGTAAATTGAGAAGCATTGCTTTTAAAAAGTTTTATGCCATGTGCAACAGCGTGTAAATTGTGGTTTAAATGTATTTAGTTCATTACTGTCTTTTCTTTTATTGTTCTGTCTGTCTTTTGCTCTGTTTTTATCTGTATTGTATCTGTATCTGTATGTCCGTTTTGTCATTTTGACGAATAAACGTATTCATTAGGTTAGCGAGTGAGTTGCGGTGGCGCGGTGATGGTGATTAGCGACGGTGGAAAAACGCACAGTTACGTGAGCGGGCCGTGATACACTGATAATACGGTTGCTGCTGCTGCGGCGGCGGCTGCCGCGCTGGTGTTAAGTTGCTATAGTGGCGTGTTGAACACGGCGTCTGTGACGTATCGCTGCGATTGATAGGCAAACAGCACGTTGCCGTTGCCGCCGTTCTGCAACCTGTCCACTCCAGTCGGTGGAGGTCTTGATTCGTGCCTACGATAGCGCGCGTTTAGCCGGTGGTCTGGTAATCGGCCGGCGTCGATTAGCCGTTGACGTCGGTCGCTGATGTATGTTCTACCGCTGGCCAGCGAGCAAGCACAGAGCAGAGCTGGAGTACGTGGCAAGGCGGATCCCGACCCAAGCACTCAACGGAGTGTGCTGTCGGTCGGTGCGCCGCCGCTTGAGAACGTACAACAAAGTGCGTCAGCCCGAGACGCTGAGTAGTCAGTCCACAACTAGTTGTCCCGCCGAGCTGACCTCTGCAGGCCGCGGACTCGGTGCTTCGACTGTCCGCCCCGCCGATAAACATCCAGATCCAATACTGCAGCATCTCATCCACTCAGTTATGTGAGTCACCGCCAGGTCGAACTGTTCGGACCATGGTTCAGACGTCCGCATAGTCTTGCAGCAGCATAATAGCACAGAACTACTGTATGCTACCACAGAGGCCTCTTTGCATTACAACAGGCTGCTTTTGCCGGCAGGTCGGGTCGAGTCAGGTCACGGGTCAATAATCCGGACTCGATTCTGTCTCTGGTCATGGCTTTAAAGGAGACACTGTGGGATGATAACAGTTATGGAACAAATAGGGAGGACAAGGGAGGAATAGAAAGCGAGGGCAAAGACAGGCAGGAGAAAGCGAGGGATGAGAAGAAAATTCAAATTTGGTACCAGATCTTCAGTGGCATATGAAACTCGCGTTGTTATTTTAAATTGAAAATTTGTTAAGCTCATCAGGTCAACATTGCAGTAATGATTATCTGTAATTCACCGATGACGGTAGAAAAACACAGAGAATAACACAATAGCAGCAGAGAGAAAAAAAGAAAAAAATACATATACAGGGTAGCCCAAAAAAACGGGGCCACTCTGTTATATAGCTTCTAACTTCAGAAATACTGCTTAGATCTACACGATTTTTTTGAAGAAGTCAAGGTCGTTTCATTCTCAACACGAAAACATAAGTTATTGAAATTAATTATGTGCAACAGTGGCGCCACCTGGCGAATACGAGTTACTATTTCAAATGACGCTCGGCAATTGTTTCAACTTTTAA
>Ga0209367_1012282_pt1 | contig 11226 bp, 8 predicted proteins | sample WorMetLIZISLAND2_FD_187412 | JGI IMG/M metagenome (GOLD analysis project Ga0209367, IMG submission 187412) | Marine gutless worms symbiont microbial communities from Max Planck institute for Marine Microbiology, Germany - Olavius geniculatus... ... | reverse complement strand
GTTGTAAGGGTGACCAGCCATTTCAATGGGAGAACCCAAAATTTGACCCACCCCCCGTATATCCCAAACCCCTTAATTTTTTAACCAAAATTTGCACAGATGATTACGTCCGGCATATCTTTTGATGTTTTAAATATAGAAAGATTTCTTCGTGGCAGTATTATTTTAACGATTAGGCCTAATACTGCCCGCACTGTGGGTAATAAAACATGCCAAAAACGTTTCGTTGAACGATCTTTCCACTTAGAAATTACACATTACGCTGCAGCTTCCATGCCCAACTGTGATACCCACTGGGCCACACGCAGTCGGTCCACACAACACGACGACGCGTAATGTTGCGTCAGCCCGCGTGACGTCACTAGAAAGGCATGTATAGGGGCTCTAATATTACTGCCTGCAACAGCAGTTCTGTTGCTTAAAACACATGCAGTTGCAGACGACGGTTACGTAGAAATGCATAAAGCGTGGTTTTTATTCAACGCAGCGTACGCACAGGGCCGGTTTAAACCTGATTTCGCTCCGTTGGGTGAAAACGAGGGGCTTCGTATACATTTTCCAACATTAACGTACAAAAACTGACTGCGAATTCAGCGTTACAGCTGCACGCAGTTTTGCTTCTATGACCTGATTTGAGGTAGGCCTACCGTGCGGTTTTTTTTATAATTCGGAGGCCATCATTATATAGGTCAGAAAATGAAGTGTTGCACCAAGTGAACGTTTAAATATCGCAACACGCCATAAAGAAACCCCCGCAGTGGCACAGGATAGAAAACGTTGCACTGTATTGCTGTACGATATTTTTCGGCTAATGAGGGCCTCTTTCTGGGCCCCCTGTTTGGTCGAACATGCTGAACATACCTAAGTCGGTATCTGCGTTGTGCGTACGCAGCGAACGCGAGAAAAGTACGCAACAAACGCAACCGTCGCAGCTGACGCAAGGGCCAAGGCATAAGGATGGAAGCGATTGTTGTGTCTCTTACGTTTCTTGCGCTGCGTACGGTGCGTGCGTTGTCATTAGATGGAAACCGCGCTTAACGGGCTGGCGGCTTCCATAGCCTAAGCTTATACTTGCTATGGAGCTAATAATAGCGGTCATTAGTGAGTTGCTGCTTGACGCTACAGAGACAAATAACTGTGACTGAGGTGTGAATATCAAAACAGTTTTTCATCAAATCCGTCAAAGACAATAATTGACGAAGCGTCGTTCTCTGCAGATTTTTGGTTGCAGCTAGAAACTAATTGAGCAAGCAACAGCAATAAAGTTAGCAACATTTTCGTTTCTTTTTAGTATGATTTTTTAGGCCCCTGTATCCCTACAATTTAAGCCAATGCTTTTTATTTTCACACCTGCGCCAACATGGGCACCTGCCCACTGAATGTGCAAAAAACACGGATAAAAATATCATTTGTGTTATACGAACAAACTGGTGAGAAAAGCGTGGCTAAAAATCAACTATGATAAACCAGCTGACATGAGAATTTGACTGCGAAATGTCACATTAAAAACTGTGGTATACAAGACGCTTTTGCTACCGCTCAGAAAACAAGAGCTGCACGCATTTCGTTTCATCATAATGCTAATCTCAAAAAGCCGGCTTTATTATTGACCGACCGCATTTCGTGGAAACAGTTTGTTTAGCTCTTCTGCAGCCGAAAGTAGTGCGATTTCGTAAAACATTAATGTAGCTACAATGCTACATGAATGGGCAAGCAGAGTAGGCCCACGACTAATAGTCTACCAGAATGACACCACGCTCTACTACATTTGTGTCCCATAAAAAACGTCCCACTTTGTCATTTTCCTTATCTTCGCCAAATATTAACCGATTTTCAAAATTCTTTCACTGGCACATACTGTAGACAATTGTCATTAAAGTATTTCAACACGCTTGCTGTCTATTATTGTCAGTTTTTCTTGCATTTGTATTTTACAAAGTAGTGTAGTGACACAGTTAACGTTTGGCAGGATATTCAATAATCACTTTATTGCTAATTGTCCACAGAATGTATCAGTAAAAACATTTTGAAAATCGGTTAATATTTGGCGAAGATATAGACAATCACAAAGTGGGACGTTTTTGGGACACAGTGTAGTACGGTCGGCCTCTAGCGACAGCTGGAATTTTGCTCAAGGTTTTTTATACGTTATGCACGTGAGTTTACAGAACAAAAACATTTATAAACATTTATTGCAGCCATGCGATACTGTGTGTTGACAGAGGGCGAGCTGGAAGTATCTCAACGCGACAAAATCCTCGGAATAATCGGAGCCGGCAAAGCTTTCGGTGAACTCGCAGTGCTCTACAACTGTCAACGGACTGCATCCGTTCGAGGTCAGTAATACCCCGTTTACACAATCCAGCAAACGTCCAGCGAACTTCCAGCAAACTTCCAACAAATGTATTCAAAATACACGGGCTAATTGCTTGACGTTTGCTGGAAATTTGCTGGACGTTTGATGGATCGACCAGTGGAGGTAATGAGAAAAGGGTAAACCATCCTTTTCTCCAGCCAACTACGGTGTTTGCAGAAACGTTATAAGCAGCGGCGGCGTGAGTTAAAATATAGGCCGGGTATTTTTTCGACGGACAACTGAAAATGTCAGACAGAATAGATTTGCTCAAAATCTTTACTTTTATTTTTAAGATATGGGTTTTAGTCGCGAATGTTGCATTATTGGACAAAGATTTTTCATCAGTTTTTTGACAAACAAAAATTTAGGGTGTGCAATTCCTTCCTTCTCGGCTGCCATGATGCAACTGGTTGTAAGCATTCCATCGGGCCGCCGAAAACAAGTTTCAGTGCATTTTAAGCTTGAAAAACTCATCAGTTGATCGGTTGAGTAGCAATCCACAAAATCAACCGCACAGACTGCACATTTTACCGCCATTGTGACATCAAAAACTGCCCGTACGGCGTATCGAACAGTACCGGTACAATTTAGTCTAAGCCCTGCTGCTGTCTTAGCCCGCTATTCGCTGCGAGTCGTAAAATTCACGCACACCGTCTGACTATAGCACATCCCACTATATAGGGTGAATCACAAAAACAAGACATTGAACTGTTTTTGGATATCCTCTTCAATTACTCACCGATTTTCAATTTACTTTTACCCGTATAGACTCAGCAGAAAATTTGCAAAAAAACTGCGTTTGATATTGCACTGCAATTAAACGTGCCGCTGCACTGCCTTGTGAAATATGAAAGTGAGAGTTAGAGGTTATGACGGTTTGCTTTAGTCAGTTATCTAAAAGGCGTTTTTGAGCACTTTAAAGCAATAGGCCTATTGTAGTTAAAATGTTCCACATATAACTAAAATTTTTTTGGGCTATTAAACGATGAATTTGTAAGCGGACTTTCTGGCTTTGTACCAGCTCATTTTCCACGATCACATTTTGTTTAGTTAATGAGCGCCATGCCGTTGTTTTTTTTTGGTCTGCGCAAATGTTGAAAATTTGCAATCATTCTAGCGACACCCTGGAGATTTTGTTGATCTTTGATAGATGTCTTGTTGTAAACTTTCTATTAAGTCTAACAGAGAAAGAAGAATGGTGAAAATTGGTCAAAATCTAGCGAAAATGCAAACAAGAGTTCGATGTCCTGTTTTTTTTCGAGTCGTCACGTTGCGTTTATTTGTCGCTACGGAAGTCCGCCCGTAGATTTTACATTAGCTTACGTGACTGACATTACGGTCGGGGAGACACAACGTTAATTACTGCACCGACCCAGAACACTGGTGCATATACGACATCTTCCCTGATAAATAAATCACCGCACGGAAAACGTGGGTAGTTTTTTATTGACCAATAGTCACGGTAATTGACAGGGCCACGTCGCCGTCCTAGCTTCCAAATATATTGCTCGTGATTGTACGTCGGCCAGCCTAAAATTAGTTTAATTTCGTTCATTTTATGCTGCTGTCGCTGTTTTCCGTCACTGATTATTTATGAATATATTTTTGCTTTCTAATCTAGTTATCGCTTTCTCAGAAAAAGAAGCCCGAATCTCGTTGGCACGTCCACTTTTAGTCTGTTATATCTACGGCCATGAGATATTTTGTTGTGACGCTGCACGTAAGTCTGCACTAAGAATAAATTTTTAAAACTGTTGCTCGACATTGGCGCAAAAAAATCCCGAAGCAAAGTAAAACTTCTGGATGGCAACGTTCTACACCGTGGTCCATAAAAACGTGCCATTTTTATTTTTTGAATAGCTCCGTGCAGCATGAGCCGATTTTAATAACTTTTAGCGTGCAACATCAAGAATAAACTCGACACAAAATGACCTTAGTTTTGACCATCTCACTTTAATACTGTCGCTACACTGCCTTGTGAAATAAAGATTGTTGAGTCTGCTGTTTGCGAGTGGTGTCAACGTTTGCCGCTTGCATTCGCGCTGGGGGAGGACATTTTGAGCACATGCTGTAATAGAGAATGTGATATGACACGGGTGACTTTTTGAGATACAATAGTTGACAACCGTTTTTGTCGCTTTTCATGCAATCACTTCTGAGACAACGCGTGCGCCTATTTAGTATGAATTCATTGTTGTCAATGGCCAAACTACGACTTCGGCATTTCACAAGGTAGTGTAGCGACAGTATTAAAGTGAAGTGGTTCGAGGAAGCCGGCGCAGGCGGGCGTCAAAGACAGCTACCCCCTAAAAAGTGGTTATTTTACCGCTATTGGCTCGTGTAGCGTGAAAACGGTTGCAGATAGGTACAAACGTGCTGCTTATCATGACAAGCACTGGTGACAGGCTTTCTAGGTTTATCAACATCGATGACCTTGAACGACCTTGAACCACCCAAAAAGGGTTTTTAGGAAATTTTTAGCAATTTTTGGACGCAGCGCACATTTCAACACTGAACACGAGGAATTGACGTCATCGGTCACGTGACCATTCGACTCCCGGGGGCCACTTCCTATCCGTGGTCCATGGTGACCATGCGTTTATCTGGCACCGTTACGTAGATATGGCGCTTCAAAGATAATGAGGTCACGAGTTTGACCTTTAGGGGTCACGTGACGTCATCGGTTACCATGTTACCATGGTGACCATGCGTCAATCTGGCACCGTTAGGGAGATGTGGCGCCTCAAAAATAATGAGGTCACGAGTTTGACCTTTTGGAGTCACGTGACGTCATCGGTCACGTGACCATTCGATTCCCGGATGTCGATTTTCTATGGGTGGTCCATGGTGACCATACGTCTATCTGGTGGCACCGTTATGGAGATATGGCGTTTCAAATGTTGGACGCTCGGACGTTGGCACGGAAAGAAAGAAGGAAGAAAGGAAAGAAAAAAGTGGGAGGGAAAGGCAAGGGAAAGGGAAAAGTGGAAGTTGAAAAAGATTTACCTGCCCCGCAGGCATGGAAGGCTGAGTTGATCTGGTAAACTATCATAAATGACTCTGTTGCAGCGCTGACCGAGTCGCGGTTGTGGGTTCTCGATCGTCAAGTCTTCCAAGCAATCATGATGACAACCGGCATACGACGACAGGAAGAAACTATGAAGTTTTTACGAAGGTCAGAATCTGATTCAATTGGTTGCTCTTTAAGCCTTTATCGCCTATATACGAACAATGCAGGCTATTACAATCGCCGTGTGCATTTTGTACCGGTACATTCAGTGGTATTAGTACCCTAATAACAAAGTATAAGACGTAAGACGTAAACTAAACAAAATGCTAGTTTGGTTACAATTTTTGTTGCGTTGCACAGCTGTGTTAAGCGAAAGAACTGACTGTTTAGTTCATTTCACTTTTGTCGCTTTGTACACTACACGCCTAAAGATTTGAACATTTGTTGTGTCAAGCGGTGCGTCGCAATTTCTGCACCAAATACTTAAAAGAACAAAATTAGCTGCGTTGAATTTAAAGCGCTAGACGGTCCTGTCCAAAGTCTTACTTTGCTCCAGATTTAGGCTGAAAATTGGCGACAACTAAGATATTTGTGAGTTTTGAATGTTTCATTGTACGAGCTCACGACGGAGACAGACGATCTGTTTGCGATCAGTAGGATTGACGAACCCCGCTGAAGTCCGCGTGTGAGCACTTATAGCTCAGAAGCACATTATTTGTTAGGCTTATATATGGACGCAGGTGTTCCTTGATATTGCCTGCTGCATCTGCGACAGCGGCGAGCGCGTGCACTGAAGCCTAAATTCCATTACGCCGCCTCTCTTACGACGCACGCGACAAATCCGCGATAAACCCGTGCTATCTTCGCGACAAGACACGGAAAGTTTGCGACTTGACCGTTTTTCTCCCAATGCGTCAAAGTTCGTTTGTCGTGTCGTGTCGTGCTTTTTTTCCAAATTATCTCGAGATGTCGAGACGGTTTGGAGCCCCGAAACTTTCCCATGATATCCCGTTTCATAGTCCACGTTTGCGACTTCTCCGTGACAAGCTCGACACATCCGCGAGACGTTCTCGAGACATCCCCGTAGGGATGCCACGGGAAAAGTTGGCGTATTGGAATGTGGGATTAAAGACGGCTAGAAACAGGATACAGAAATCGACTGCATGCCGAAATTCCATTAGCAGCTCTCGTACGTTTGACGCACACGACAAGGGAATAGCGATTACAAAGCGGACGGACGGCCACATAGCTTGTCGTCACTGTGCCGACAGCTTTATTCGTTCCAATTCCAGTCACTTTAGTCAGTCCAGACTTTACCGCATTACAGTACACAATAATACGATTCACAATCAGTTTTTACAGCTCAGAGACAGAAGAAAGTTTCTAATGCGCTGTATAATAGCGTCGACGTTAGTAAAAAGCAAAGGGGAAGCTCTTCAAACAGCGTTTGAAAGTGCGGCCAGCTAAGAAAAGAAAAGCGGATTTTTTCAATTAGTCCGGAAGCAATCTGACCGAGACATTAAGCCTGGACACTGACCGAAAAAGAGCGATTGAACGCTTCGCCGTTGGAACAGCCAGTTCGAATTACCGACGTTTTTAAATCTCTAAATCCACGACGCTGTATAAATTTGCATTTTGTTTCATTGGGGTTGCGGAAATTGATGATGAATTAATCAATTAATCGCTAAACAATTAATCGATTAAATATATTCAGTCGGTTAAAATTCGATTAAAATTTGACCTATACGCAAAACGCCACAAAAATAGAAGCTCTGGCGGTCGTTTGTCGTCGTCTTAGCCTACAAGCTGCCAAACTCGGACTCGGCATAATAATATGCCGTCAGCGCTGCAGCTGACATAAACTTGATATCCGACAGCTAAATACAGCGGGCGTAGTATAATAGTACCTATCTATCAGTTGCGGCAGTTGGAGAAAGCAAACGTCGTTCTATAATGCTCGTTAATGGTTAATCAGTGTTTGCCCGGAGACACGCCGTACATGCTATATCGGCGCGCCGTTTTCCGCGTGTATACCCTGGCCGCCGTGATTTTATGACATCGTGGGTGGTAGGCTTATTACGTCAATCTGAGCACGGACACCTTGGTTGGCCCCTTCCTTGGGTAGCGAGTCTTTCGTGATGAAGGTACGCACATTAATCGAAACCAAATATCAGCTTTAAGAAAGTAAGTAAGTAAGTAATTTATATAGCGCATTAACTGTAACAACCTGGAACGCGCTCGGTGTGCTAATAAAACGAGAATTTTCGATGACGTCTGAAGAGATTATATTACAGTGTGAGTCAACAAATTTCACTCTTTCCCACCATTTCTGTAACGTGAACTAAAATTATTTTCTAAAAAGATTTCAAAGTGTTAAACGATATTTTACACGTACATTTTGCGTTCATATCTATTCCATACTGCAAGTTTTCATTGAGTTATTCTTAACTTTGACCATGTTATGTCATATTAGGCGTGAACATGCACCTATAGAATTTTTTTACATTTTACTTGAAGGCGCACTGTACCGAATTTCTGGCATAATATGAATGGTCACCTAATTTATCAGACCTCAAATTGCTTCACTATTATGGGCTGGCTATCAAACCCTGGAAAATTCTAGAAACTACCAACTAGTTAATAATACATGGATGTTCCATAAAAAGGCGTTTTTTCTTTCTTTCATGACTCACTCAAATGATAACCAATTTGCACGAAATTTTTACCAGATGTAGCCGACGAAATTCTAATTTAAAATAGTTCGACAACATATGGCGGTTCGTTAAACATTCTTTGCTGGCGGTGATGTAATGCTGGCATCATAATGTGCCGTGGGTACAAACATGGGCTTGCCGCAACCGGTGCTAACAGTTGTCGAATGGCTGCCCTGCGTTGATGGTGAACTTCATCTGGTTCGCTGATGACAAGCTTTTGAAGATTTACCACTGCGGCCACAAAAACGCCCAAAACGATCACTTTCACACACTTCTGGGGATAGCTTGACTTTTACACCTTCCAGCAAGACACTGCACCAGCACACACTGCTTCCGAGATAGTTGAGTTTATGGATTGCGTGACGCCTGATTTCATGCCACGATGTTGCTTAGAGCTAATAAAATGAACTTTTTTTAATCAGTGAACCAGACAAAGTTCACCATCGACGCCAGGCAGCTATTCAGCTACTGTCAGCGCCGGTTGTGGCAGGCCCATGTTTGTACTCACGGCACATTATGACGTCAGCATTACATCACGGCCAGCAAAGAACATTTAACAAACTGCCATATTTTGTCAAAATATTTCGAATTCTTCAGCTACATCTGGTAAAAATTTCATGTAAATTGGTTATCATTTGAATGAATTATGAAAGAAAGAAAAAGGGCGCCTTTTATGAAACACTGTGTAATAACGATATAGATGTCGTGAAAATTTTAGGTCTGGCAGCTATTGTGGACTAGGCACTAAAATGACACGATTACATAATAATGATCTATAGATGAAGTCAGTGCTATCTAGATTCACTCTAGGTATCGGTATGTTGCAGCGTACCACTGCTGAAGAATTTACCGTCCAATAAAATCGCAAAAATCGCCGACGTTCTCGAAATGGTAAGCATAGCCTCAGCAATTTTGTCTTCATAAGCATTATAGATCAAGCTCATTTGGTACACATAACCGTAACGGTAAAATTAAATCAAAGTATTTTTATCTGTACCATTGCTATAGCATAGCAAGGGACAGATAATAAAATCACTTGCGTCTGTCTGTCATTTTGTCAGTCTGTCTGTAAACACTCCTACGGCCGCAATTTTGATTCATTTTGATGAAATTTTGCACAGTGATTCGGCGCCCGAAAAGTAAGATCGAGTTTGTTTGAGATAAAAAAAATCTGATAACTCCTTCTTTTATTTTACCTCATTTTTTAAAAAAAATTGCATTACGGCCTATGGAGACTTCAAAGCGGTTTAACTCGGTCCCCGTTAAAAGATAATTGCGCGCTGTGTTTGTTTCTCTCCTGGAGACGCTTGTTGTCATGGCAACCAACCGTTTTTATTCAAAAACAAAATTGGCTGCAGGCTCACAAGAGCGTCAAACGCTGAAACGCAGATGCTAGGCTATAGCGTCTCAATGGGACAGATACCTCGTTTCACCGAACGTATTTCTAGTTCACTTATATTTTCCCACAGGGCTAGAGCAATTGCGGTTTTCTGCTATTTTTGGTAAATCGTATTATTTTTTTTACAGTTTGAGTTTTTTTGTCACTGTGACAGGATTTCTACTACGAAAACGAGTGTATCATACGCGAAGGGGCTACAGGAGATACGTTTTTTATTATCAACAAAGGCGAAGTACGTCGCTCTCATAGATTTATTTGCTCTTTTTCGAAAATGTAGAAAGATTTTGATTAAGTTTAGCTAAGATGTTTATCAAAACCCGGGGAAAAATTCGTTAGATTCCAGTGGCAACCTGAAGTCTTTTTTTGGCGATTTCGTATCGGCATATCCGAACGTTCTATCATTAGCAGATAGGATGCAAACTGACGCCTTGCAGTGTAGTTTTATCTCAGCAAGTTATAGGCAGTACGGTCGGCACATCCTAGCGACAGTTTGGCTTTTGGTTTTGACAGTTCTGTCTATATCATTTCGCTGCACGGCGGTTGTAGGTACAAGTGACGCAGCAGCTTCAGGGCTACGACGAGCCGCAGTACATTCGTCGGCTGAAACGAGGCGACTACTTCGGCGAAAAGGCGCTTCTCAGGTAGGCTAGCTCTCTCTGTCTCACCGCAAACTATTCACTACAATTACGACCGATTTTCAGTGATCTATTCAGTCAAAGCCAAAATCCGCGCGGTCCGTGACCAGACACTCGCTCCAAAGTCTGAGTCAAAATCCCATTTTTAGCGCAAAACACGCCTATCATGACTTGTCATTAATAAGCGCATATTCGTTACGAGTCAGAAATAGCAGAAGGCTAATTATTCTACAGTCGTTATTGATATCGATCAATACCTTGAGCTTTAGAACTACGAAACAAATAATAATAAAGAGAAAAAAACGTTTTTTTTATATCTTGGTCTTGACCTTAAAGAAATTTTTTTTTAGAATTTCAGGACCTTTTGCTGCTTATTACTTTTAAATATGTCCACAGTAGTTAATTAGCAATGTAGTCAAGTAGACATGGCCTAATCATGATGTTATTGTGGTTTCCTTGTTCATCATCGACTGGGATTGCGCATCTGATCATAGTTTATCTTTGCGCATGCGTGAGCCTCGGCACCAGCGGAACAAGTCTTAAGCCACGGAAGGGGCTTTACATCAGATGATCAGACTCCACATAGGCGGATTTAGGCGGCCAAAGGGGTCATGCCGCCAAGATGACAAAAATCGCCCTTTTTGCCTTACATATGCAGTGCATTATAAATTTGTGCAGTAATAGTAATGAAATTTATACCAACTGTATGCATTTTCAAGGGGTTTTTATGTCCAAAAAGCGTTTGCTTCCGGGGCTCCGCAGCGGACTGGATTTTTTTTGCTTTGGGCTTTTGGCTTTAATTTTTGACCCTCGTGACTCCAATTTCTGGTTAGGCCTATGTAAAAGTAAGTGGCAATAAACGATATATACGACGTAACTTTCTTTATTGCATGCAAGTCAATCTCCATGGCTTTCCATGCATTCGGGGTGTATTTTCGTTACTGTTTTTATCATAAAGAAAAACAAAATTTAGCACCAAAGAGTCCACGGAAAGGAGCTATTTTGACCTAAAATGTCAAACATTTTATGGGGAGGGGGCACAGTCCCTCCCCAGACCTCGCCCTCTGTGGGGAAGGGGACAACCCCTCCCCACGCCCCGCATTCCTTGGCGC
>Ga0209367_1012281_pt1 | contig 11227 bp, 5 predicted proteins | sample WorMetLIZISLAND2_FD_187412 | JGI IMG/M metagenome (GOLD analysis project Ga0209367, IMG submission 187412) | Marine gutless worms symbiont microbial communities from Max Planck institute for Marine Microbiology, Germany - Olavius geniculatus... ... | reverse complement strand
CACACTGACTGTGTGTCAATGTGCTGCTGAATAATATCACCTTTTGTAATTTTTGCTGTTTTCGATGTGCAAGTCCTTAAATGTTGCCGTTAACAAGTGTATAAACTGATGTTTTGTACATTTATACACTGTGTTTCAAAAAAACGGGCACCCCATATATTTTGAATTAGCATTTCTTCAACTACATCTGGTAAAAATTTCGTGTAAATTGATCATCATTTGAGTGAATTATGAAAGAAATAAAAAGGGTGCCCGTTTTTTGAAACACAGTGTATTTGCTGTTTTAGTACTAAAATACTGTTTTCCTACTGGTGATCAGTTACAAAGATATTGCGCTTCAGATATTTCTTACAGTAACCAAGCCACTTATAACGGTTACTTACTATCTAATGGCATGACCACACGTGTTATTATTTATTTGCTTCACCCTCAAAACCCCTTGTTAGACGCAAGAATCTCGAAGATATCTCGTACATATGTCGAGTTATAGCCCATTTTGTCCCACATTTCGTTCCAATTGCAACGAGGGTCAGTCGGGGTAAAATTCGATTGGCAGCATTCGCTGGCCCATTCCCGAAAACCCCCATATAGGCGCAAAAATCTCGCAGATATCTCTTACACAGACCGAGTTATAGCCAATTGTGTCCCAAATTTCGTTGCCATGGCAACGATGGTCGGTCGGGAGAAAATGCGATTGGCAGCATTCGATGGCCCATCCCCGAAAACCCCCCTATAGGCGCAAAAGTCTCGCAGATATCTCTTTCCCATAAGAAAGAGAAGTCGCCGTTAACACAGGGCTTGAACTACCGTTCAGCCTGTGATAAGTGATTGTCTGCAGACAGGTGAACTATGACCAACAACAAGGTCAACTCAGCCAAAATTGGTGTGAAGTTTCCGGAAGAAATCCTAAGCAACTGGTGTGTATGAAATGGAACCAATTGCATGTTTTGGTTGCGGGGTGCGACTCAAAATCTCCCCCTTTTCCTAGAGTTTGTAAACAATGTACATCTTTAAACCTCACAAGTGTTTCTGTCAAATGGCATGTGACTTGTATAAATATAAAACCGTTTAAACACCGGGGACAAATGTCAGACAGACGACAGACGGCAGACCACGCTACGAAACAATGCGTAGCAATAGGCAGAATCGCTTGCGCTGTAAAAAGCGATTTTGCCTAAGAAACAACAGTTAGTCTAAAAATTTTCAGACAACCTATAATAAACAAAAAACATCTAGTCAACATCGCATTATCTTCACTGAAAATCGTGCTCATGCAATCACGTGCGCGTGTCAGATTTTTGTTTTAATTGCCAACTAAATAATAAGAAATAATTTTTGAATTTTTTATAACAGTTCTCAATAACGTTTGATTGCTTTGAAAACCAAAAGGTATTAAAATTCGTCATAATTTGGCTGAGTTATGAAGAGGATGTGAATCTTCTCTGTTGAAGTGGTACAATTCGATCGCACGTTTGGCGACTTATAGGCCTAATCATCGTATCATTATCACTCATGTCATAATCACATGTATGGCGATTAAAAACAGGGCACGATTATTTCGCAAATCTTTTCTATAACAGCAAAAAGCTGCAAAACTCAGTCAAGCATAAATGTTATTCAGTAGGCATACCTGTAATTAGACCAACTTGCTACAACCATATGACGGCAATATATTGCAGAAATGTTTGGCAGCGCATAAGCTAATGACTCTGCTTCTGACTGGCTACTGTTAAGTTGTTAGCAGTGGTCGCTAGGCAGGCTTCGATCAGAAAAAGAACAGAGTGATCGATAGGTGTGCTAGGTTGTACGCGCAGCAAGCTAGCTGTGACCAGCCGTTCGGTAATGTCACGCAAACGTCGGTTACGTACTAGCTCTTGTAGGGCTCGAAGGGGTCAAATCAGTGCTGGTAGCTTTCCTATCCTATACCGCCTGCCCTTCCTTCCTCTTTCCTTCCTGCCTTTTCCTCCCTCCCTTTTCCTTTCTTCCTTTCCATTCCTCCCCTGCTTTTCACGTCTCTTTCGCTTCCTCCCTTTTTTTCTTTCCCGTTTTCCCCCTTTTTCCTTAGAAGTAATACCTCTAAAATTCTGCCAGAGAGTCTGGGGAAGCGCTGTAAGCTTCTCCAGCGGAATGTGGGGCAGGGCTTCAGTCGAAATTAAATTTTATAAATTTTCGCCTTAAAATACGACACCTGGTATCAACAATTTCGAATATTTTTGAGAAGCAACTAAACAAATTAAGTGCAGTTTAAAGAGTAAAGGCAAATCGAAATCAAAATGGTTGCTGAATAAATAAGCTAGCGGTAGGACATTTTCCGCAGACACTTCCCCCGGACATTTCCCCCTGCTTTTTTTGCATACCCGGACACTCCCCCTTATCTATGTATGGCGCTGCCGAGTGTAAGTTGTATTTCGTGTAAGTATCAATCGCTGACATAATATGGTCAAATAGCAAATATCCAAAGGTATTAATATCTCACAGACAGCAATATAATGCATATTAGAAAATGTAGGCTAATAGTTATGAATACAGCAGGTCTTTTGATAGGCCTATATTAATTTAAATGTCACTGAAATAAGACGATATTATACAGCTAATGTCCAAAAAGAAGAAATAGTGTAATAGTCAGCAAAGTGTCACTGTCACTTTTACTCGAAGTGGACTGTGCGCGCGACCGCACGCAAGGTCTCTTCCATAGATGTAAAAAAACTTTTTTTACGTTTTTTATTTTTGCCACGTTTTTTTAAAAGTTTTTTAACGTTTTTTATTTTGCTCAACTTTTTTTTATTTTTTAAAAAACGTGCATTGAAAATCCCATTAAAGGCATTGTGAAGCACTTTTGGGACCACAGAAATAAATTAATAGATCATAGTGATGTAGTTTACTTAGTTAGACCAAATATACTAAATAAAAAGTTTTGTTAACCAGTATATTTAGTTAGTATAATGCTATGGTCTTATGACATTACAGCTAAATTGAAATTAAATGAAGTTTTCTCTATTTAAACTATAATTCCAGGTATAAGAGACACTGCACTTACAACATTAGGCATTAGGCAAGAAGCTGGACAAATTATGGCCAACGTTTTTTATTCAACGTTTTTAAACGTTTTTTTTATTTTTGCCACGTTTTTTTAACGTTTTTTAACGTTTTTTTTATTTTTCTTGGAACGTTTTTTTACATCTGTGGTCTCTTCCACCACTGTCGTCGTCGTCAGCCGCTGCTGCAGGTCGCTAACAGCGTCTGTAGCTTGTCAGCCTCCTCCACGTCGGTAACGCAGCCGTGCAGCACTTAGCTGCATGCCGTCGACGACGTCAGTCTCGGGGAAGAAGGCCACGCACGCGCTCGTCATACATAAGGGGGAATGTCCAGGTATGCAAAAAAGCAGGGGAGGAACGTTCGGGAGGGGGAAACATCCGGGGGGAGTGTTTGGAAGTGTTTGTCCGTCTCCCAGCGCTAATTTGGCCACTGATCGATGCAAACATCAGCGAGCAGTTGCCTAAATCTCATTAAAAATGCTTGAAATCGTACCGGTATGTTTTTTATCAAAAAAAGAAGTGCCTGACTGCCGGTAGGTTTATGCCATACCGGTCCAGACCCTTTCATGCACTTTGAGCCCTGGCCAGTCTTGACATGTACAACGCTAATTATAGCATTGCACGTTTGGCTTCGGTGTCCATGCGGAGTCGTGCATGATCATGCAAACGAAACGCTTTACATAGGGCCTATAATTACATCTCGGAAGTGCTAGCTGATTGGCATGAGCTAATAATACCGCACCGCCGCGCATTAAGCAGTATTAAGTCGCTCGCGCTAGCGAACAACTGGATCCGCGGTGCAGCACGCAGACATTCCACCGCTCCAGTCAGCCACACAAGACTCACACATGGGTATCTATATCTACTCATATTCTGCTTCGTTGAGGGTATAAGATATAGGCCTACTGAGTTGGCCTGAACACACAGCAACTGACTGTATTGCTTGCATCTGATTCGAGTATCAATAATTTTTAAGTGAGCTTTGATCAATTTAGAGTAGACTGCAAACTTGAAGCTACTGGTAGGCCTATTGGCCTTCGCTGCTAAATGTTGTGTGCTATTTTTAACTAGTCTGGATTTTGTTTTTCTCTGCAATTTTGTTCAAGAGCTATCCATAAAATTTTCTGCAATCAATCACTGTACTACATTGCGTTAGGCCTACAAAATTGTTTAATGAAATTTGTTGACACGAACGAACAATCTGTGAAGCGAGTTTGGAACTAAAGAACAACTGACGATTAAATCATTTCATGATGTTAACATTTACAGAAAATGACTTTTTTACAGTCTTTGAAAATTTCACTGAAATAATTTTATTGCTTCAAGAGCCAACGCTCGTACAATTGCCTAGGGCCTACGACAAACATAACAAAGAAATGGACAGTCACTTTTGATGTTCAGAGTTCAACGTCGTTACGGTTTATCTCGAGGTGCATTCGAAAATATCATTCTAATTTTTACACAATCTTAAAGTGTTTTTGAAAGTAGCTTGTTGATTATGGCAAGTCTGGACTTCGAGAAGTTGAGACCCACTTCACTTGATCACTTCCTCGAAAATCACGAAAATCAACAGTGGTCGGCTACCAGCTTCGTCGCCTAGCAGCAAGTAGGCTATTTCAACTTCCGTTATATTTCCGTGTTGTGCTTAACTATAGCGTAGATTCGCAGTGATTTTGTAAGATAACAGTGGCTCTAAAACTGTGGCGTTGTAATGAAAGCATTTGTATAAACAAAACTCAACATAATGAGTTAAATCCGTGCAATTCAGGTCTGCCAAATGTATACATTTACTGGTTCTGTCCGGCAGTTTGTCTATCTGTCTAACTCGTGCACATATCGAAATGTGTCAGGTGTCGTGCAAATTATTGCTTATTACCACGTTGTAGTTTTTGCAATCATATTTTATCACATCACAGATTTTGGCGAAATTCTGACGGATTATACTTGCAACGGAGGTCTGAAATCTGCAGATCGATTTGAATCCTAGGATCGAGTTCTTTGATGATTGATTCTGACTAATACATGTCTTGCACGAAGTCAGACTGTAAACTTTTACAGCAAATGATCGTTTGATTGTAGATTTTCGTTGATACATTTTGTCATTCAGTGAAAGTGATTCACTAGTGGCAGGATGGTTCGATTGACAGTTGAGATGCTGATGCGCTGTTCCTCAAGCCACGTGAAGAAAAAAAGAGATGAAAGCCGCAAACACTTCTTACGACGTCTTACTCACCTTCACTTGGAAAACCGAGAAATTGACAACATCGTATGTAAATAATTACCATTGGGCAAATGAATGACAAATAAGCTGCATGATTTTTCTATAATTTTAGCAACAATTTTTGAATACTGTTGCACTGATTATGAACATGTTTTGAGAAAAACTGTTTATTAGCATTTGTGTTGGTCATTTTCTTGTGCATTTAGCTTTTTGGTTAATTTTTTAAAACAATTTTTATAATGACTCTAACGAAATAACTTTGGTTATCATTTGCAGAATTTTATAAAGTTGTATTTCATAAGAGTATTTTTTGCTGGTACTAAACATTGTAAATTGATAATTTGATATAGAACAATGCCAGTTGATGATGCTGATATATTTATAGTAGTGATTTGCAGCATTACCCATTTTAGGAACTGGGTACCTGGTTGCAATTACCCAAGTACCCAGACCTGATTTCAACTTAAGAGCAAGTGAAGGAAAAATGACAGTAAAGTTACATGTACACATCTCACTACCCAATATTTTATCACAAAGCTAAGTTTTTTATAAAACGTCTGAAATGTGTTTGTGATACCATATATGTATGTAGTCTATCAACCGTCAATGAAAATGGCTGAAGTTGAATATCCCTTGCACTGAATTTCATCACAAAGGTTGCAGACTAAATTTTCATTAGTTTCACCACTAATCTTTGCAGAAAACGGGTACAAATTACGTAGATTTGGAACCAGGTAATCAGTTTTGGAACCGGTTTTGAATACCCAGTTCCTGGTGCAAATTACTAATTGATAGATGAAATGAATCTTATAGAGAAAGTGTTCAAAATGTCATAAATGTGCTGCAGCTTTTTTCACTCATTCATTGCTTTTTGATATAGTTTTATTTATTTCTATTAAATATTTGTCACTTATGCACGAAATTTAAATGAAAAATTTATTGTTATTTTGTCAGTATCATTTTAGACTACACTGTGTCTCAAAAAATCATCCTCAACATTTTCAACTGTAACTTGAAAACAAATTATTAGATTTTGATAATTTTTGGCACGAATATTTCTGACACAACTTCCCATCAAATGACTATTCAGTTTTTCACCTCACCCAACGTTTGTTTGTGCACTACCTGGGGAAATTACAACTAGCGAAATATCACTTTTTTATCCAGTGCGATATTAACAAAAATTAACATAACGCATAAAAACACATTTTGTTTACATTTCTGACACTTTGGCTGACGTTTTATCCAGTTGTCCATTTTTTAACTGACTGTAATAAAATTGCTTGAAATTGTGGCCCACTATGTGAACGCAGACAAGGAGACACTTTCTCCATTAATTGACAGCAGTATCGATGAAGTTCTGCTCCAGACCAATCCAGGCTGTACCAGTTGCTTCTTGACTTTACAAACATTTCTAAACTTTATCTAATATCTAATCTAATAGACACAATGACAGTCAAACCTTGTAACAAACCGGCTGTTGGGGCCCACAGATTAGGATAGATGGAATTTATCGACGTTTTTTCATTTATTTTAACTCGTATTATGCTTGGTTTCGTTTCCCCAGGTAGTGCAAAAGCAGACGCTGGGTGAGGTGGAAACTAATACACTTATTTAATAGCTAGTTGTGTCGGAAATGTTTTTGCGAAAATATTAAAATTGCCAATCTTTCTTTAAGTTACGATTGATAATGTTGGGAATGTTTTTTTAAGGTTTTTCTGTTTATTTCAACACACATTTTGCTTGATCTTCTTTCCCTAGGTAGTGCAGAAGCATACACTGGGTGAGGTGGGAAACTAAACAGTTATTTGATGTCAAGTTGTGGCCGAAATATTCGTACCGAAAATTATCAAAATCTGATGATTGGTTGTCAAATTACAGTCAAAAATGTTGGGGATGTTTTTTAAGACACAGTGTATTATCATTTTTACAGTGACCATTTAGTGTTTATTAGAAATAAGAAAAAGACATTGGAAAAATAAAAAATGTTAAAACCATTATATTAAAAAGTGTAGCATATTAATAGATGTTTATTAGCTCTATCGATTTGTTTAAACTGATGGTGCAGACAGATGAGCTTGTGTCATGCCATAATCTGATGGTGTTATACTTGTACGACAATTCATTGACAAGGATACCGCTGCTGGACAGAAACATCAATTTGGCTCACCTCTATCTACAGAACAATAAGATTGGCAAAATAGAAGGACTTGCCTCTTTATCCAGACTCACAAAGCTGCAAGTTATCTTTAATTACTTTGATAAAGTGTGGTCATTTGAATAACACTGTGTGTACAGTGTGTAAGTGTTAATATATTTTGCATGGTTGATTAAAATATATAAGACATCATGGCCAAAAATCTGTTTAAATGCCCCATTTTTTAGTGCTAAGCTATCTAAAAAATCTAAAAATTTATAAAAAGATTTAGATTCTTATCAAAAACTAATTTATTTGTTTGTTTGTTGCAAATATAATCACATCAAACACACATCGTTACTCTTAAAATGCTTACTTTCCGAGTACTTCAGCCAAGAAAGTTATATTTACATAAATATACATAACTTTCTTCGCTGATGTACTCAGTAGGTGAGCATTTTTTAGAGTAGATAATGGTAGTATGTTTATGCATGCATGTAATTCGCTACATGTCGTATTTTATGCTGTTGTCTGTTTGTCCCTTAGTCTATGTGTTTGTTTTATTTTAATTTTGGTTAATGGTGGAACATACTGCTTAAAATGCTTTTGATTTTTATGTGGCCATTCTAATAGACTGTATTATAAATCTTGCCATGCGTTTATTTCTCTATTTTATTTTTGTCCTGTAAAGGCTTCTGACTATTTGTGTTTGGCATGAACATTTTAAAAGACAGAAGTAACTAGTGTTTTAATTGAGAAGGTCAAATGTCAAGGTCATTGAATGCCAAGAATTTCTAGAAAATGAGGCACAGGACAGGCCTATCTTGCATACATTTTGACTTCTGACTGACTGGGTGGCCGACATACGCACGTCTCAACACCCACTGCACACTGCTAAGGACGCTGATGACCCACGGCAACCTAGTGGATGGCTGCATACCTGTTAAAGATTAAAGGTTGTTTATAGTTATCAATGGTAACTCGTCTCAGAGATACTTGCTATATAGAATCATACAGTACTACCTGCCACCCAACACAGGTGAACATGCCTCACCTTAATCACAATCAGACAGGCTGGTACTCGATTTACCTATCCTAGAGGGATGAAAGGCTGAGTTGACCTTGATGGTTAATTATATACCATGATGGTTTCATCTAGATAGTGAGCATTTCACAGTGACCCAACTGAATGAAACCCACGCCCTCATGATCATTAGTGTAACTTCCTGACATTTACACCACCAATTCTTTGCAACATTGCGACATGTCTACATGTTTATTATGTTTATCTCAATGTTTAACTGCAGGTACCTGGGTGGCAACAGCATTGTGGTGCTGGAAAGCTTGGAGGCGATGCTGCAGCTGCAGGAGCTCCATCTGGAAAACCAACAGCTGAGTTGTGGAGAGAAACTGCTCTTTGATGTCAGGTCACTTCATGCTGTCGCCGTGAGTTAAAGCATTTTATTTCATATTTTTTTTTAATTGTTGAAACTGATGTCTCATGATTTAACCGTAACTACAAATGAGTATCCAAAAGTGGCTTAGGATGTTGGACTTATGACTAAAAGGCTGCGAGTTCAACTCTTGGTCGGGTCGCTATCAAGTGATTATTACTTAGATTTACGTAAAAAAACGGTTCAGTTTATATAGGCTGCAGTGTAAAGGTGACATCGTGGTTGTAGATATAAAACAGCACAAATCACAATTTAATAATTCAAACTTTACCATTACACAGTCAGCAAAGTTCTTCTGACATTGTGTAATTGTGATGAAATTTCTGGTCACTCTTACAACAGTGCTGCGCTACCGCGCAGCCTGTGATGGGTGAATGTCTGCAGACCGGTAAACAATTTTGGCATACGACCAACACCAGGGTCAACTCTGCCTTCCATCCCGCTACAGTAGTTAAATCAAATATTGCCCTGCTTTGCTGGGGGTTAAGGCGAGGTCTCTTTACTTGTGTCAGATAGCAGGCAACACTTTGTGATGCCATATGGCAGGTGACGCTTCGTAGCTTTGTTATGGCTTGGCCATAAAGAGCTGTACACTTTTTAACCTTTTCAGCAGCAGTTGAATAAGTAAAATCCAGTACTTGTTATAGCACCGTTTACATGATACAGACTTGTGGTCAGAATCACTTTACAATCTCGGAAGCGGCAGCTGATTGGCATGAGCTAATGATAATATAATATCATTTATTTGCTTATGGAGAACTGCTAATGTCATCGCTATCGGCATTGTCATCATTTGTGGTTTATCACTTAATTTATTTATTTTTAAAAAGTAAATATTTTGTATTATTAATTTTGAAAATGTGTTTACTTCGTTTTTACTAGGCCCTAATTAAAACGATTATGCACATAGTAAACAGTGGATAGATAGATAAACAGTGAGAAAAATAAGAGAGAAAATTGTCTATAAATAATCTAGATACAGAGAGGTATAGGGGGTCATCTATAAATAATGTCCCATGATTTTAATAAAAAAATATTTACCCCGTTTATTTTTTGTCATATTTTGTGGCAATGTTCTAGACTCCCGTCATATATGACGTCACAAACTTCTACCCTTTTACCCGCCCCGGTAGCATGTTGTGTAGCTTACAGAGATGAGTTACACTGTGTCTAAATTATGATATATAAAAGTATATATCCACCGTCGAAATAATTGTTTACTGTCAACGTAATGCATAATAAATGACACTACTTTTACCCCCTTTCCTCTCCTCTACGTCACACATTGTCACAATAATATGATCCCCTTTTTCCTTGGAGCGTGACGTCATGTATGTACGACCCTTAAGTGTGCGGTTTTCTGCTGCTGTGAACAGCAATCGTTGGCAGTGCTAAACGTATCGGGCTGTGGCGTCACATCGCTGACTGACCTGCATTGTCTGCATCAGTTGCGCCACCTAGCGGCAACTGATAACAGACTGGTGGACGTTGTGGAGTTGACGCAGTTACTGTCTCAGTCGTGGACATGTCTGCAGCGACTTGACGTGGCGAACAATCCACTGTGTAGACGCAACAAGTACCGTGATTATCTCATCATTGCTGCCCCAGCGCTAGGTCAGAGGCACTGACTATTTGTGAAGTTGTTCAAAACAAGTAATATAGATAGACATTGTAAATTGCTATCAGTATTGCTTCTGTGTTGTGGTGCTTAGTAAGCTGTGTTGAGTGCTTTGATAAACTTAAGTTTAAGCCACGTCATGAGTTGCACTTGAGATTCTTTACGTTGTGAAAGATCTAACGTGCATTATAAACCGAGTATAATAATAATAATAATAACAATAATATAATAATAATCATTTTATGTAACTGTTATAAAGTGCTAATTGACTTAATCAAATGCTACTTTGTCAATATTCATTAACCGTCTGGTTGCTAATACAAATTTATACTTTAAAAATTGCCCCGTCTGGGCAAGCAGTAATCCATTACCGTACAATCGGCGCCGTCTGATGGCGTTTGTAGCCGGCCTACGTAACTACACTGTGTTTCAAAAAAACGGGCACCCTTTTTATTTCTTTCATAATTCACTCAAATGATGATCAATTTACACGAAATTTTTACCAGATGTAGCTGAAGAAATGCTAATTCGAAATATATGGACAAAATATGGCTGTTAGTTAAATATTCTTTGCTAGTTGTGATGTAATGCTGACGTCATAGCGTGGCGCGAGTACAAACTGGTTTGTCACAACCAGTGCTGTAAGTTGCTGAATAGCTGCCCTGCATCGATGGTGAACTTTATCTGGGTCGCTGATGACATTAAACTGTTGAAGTTTTACCATTGCAGCCACAAAAACGCCTAAAACGATCACTTTCACAT
>Ga0209367_1012280_pt1 | contig 11229 bp, 10 predicted proteins | sample WorMetLIZISLAND2_FD_187412 | JGI IMG/M metagenome (GOLD analysis project Ga0209367, IMG submission 187412) | Marine gutless worms symbiont microbial communities from Max Planck institute for Marine Microbiology, Germany - Olavius geniculatus... ... | reverse complement strand
ATTAATAAGTGTGCCAAAAATTATTATAATCGGACATTCATTGTTCCAGTTATTGCAAAAAATGTAGTCACATGCTTTTTTTGAGACACAGTGTAGTTATCTGGCTGGCGTCCCGAACCTAAACGCTGTGGTTTTGCGTCGTTCCGATCGAGTAGCGTCCGTTTCGAAAGCTAATTATATTTTTACTTACTTAAACGTTTTTAGCGGTTTTAAACACGGCTCATGACAACGCAACGGCCGTGTCGAATCTCGCCAATCAGAAGCCAGACTGGCATTTAAGCTTGATTCGCGGCTGTGTTGAGTTTTTTCAGTTGGTGGTTAGATGATTTTACGGATTAAATACGTGGTTTTTAATTGAATTGTATTTAGTGACACGTTATTATGGCATTCGCACGTGGCACAGGCGTAAGTTTGCAGACAACATTCGGTTAATTAGTGATATCTAAGCTGTGTTCATGCAGCATGCTGATTGTGACAAGTAACGACATGCAGTTGCATGTAGTTACTGAATTGTAAACACAGGGAATTAATTCAGCATTTACAGATATAGAAAGTTTGTACCCGATATCTACACATAGTTTTGAGCTTTGTCGCAGCTAGTTTGATCGAGTAGTATTCTGTAAAACTAGTCATTTTCACACCGGCGTCATTGTGTCCAACTATTGGCATTCTTTTGTATGCAGCGCTGTTGCTTCAAAGCATTTTGCTTTTGGCATGTAGGCCCTAGTTGCAGTTAAGGCTGTCATGTATTCACAGATGATGAGTTGCACTGTTGTTCTGGCATTGGTGTGCAGTACCAGAATCATCTGTTACAGCTCTTGTCGCTGTGCTGATGACCCTGTTTGTGCACAGGGGCCATCTGATGTGGATCTGACAGTGCTGTGTACCATGGTGTATATAGTGGCTAGAATGAAGAAGACGGGAACAAACAAACCGATTCCCGTTATGTGTAGTCATGCGAAAAAATAGTTCCACTTAACTTGCACGTTTGCGTGCCATTCAGTGCACGTTGTTATGTATTGTTAACACAGTTCACTTTGTCATTATATTTCGCTGTTAGTTTAATTACTAATATGCTATTTAGTATACATTTAATGCTTGTTTCCGCGAACTTCACTTGATGCAACCATTTGCCTATGGCTCAGAGAACTTTATGGGATCAGTGACCTATGCACAGTTATGCACAACTGCTATCAAAATTACTACCTTCACCACAAAATGGGAGTGGGGTCTGGGGAGGGGGCAGCACCCCCTCCCAGGAAAATAAAAATGTGATGGATTGTTTCACTAGAACATAATAACTCGGAAAGTGCACTTCAGTAATAAATTATTCAAAAAAAGCACAGCCCTAATGTGATGAACTACTTTAGTGCACACGATATTAACATTACACTTTGCTACAGTGAATGATGGTGGATTTTAACAATTTTCAATCTAAAACTTCACTCGTTTAATCACTGTACGACAAATTTGATTGAAAAACGAACGAATATGTTTTTTGCAGGTTTGTTCATCACAGTGCCATATTCTGTCTAGCGTTCACTTCACTAGTGCACTTCAGTAATAAATTATTCAAAAAAAGCACAGCCCTAATGTGATGAACTACTTTAGTGCACACGATATTAACATTACACTTTGCTACAGTGAATGATGGTGGATTTTAACAATTTTCGATCTAAAACTTCACTCATTTAATCATTGTACGACAAATTTGATTGAAAAACGAACGAATATGTTTTTTGCAGTTTTGTTCATCACGGTGCCATATTCTGTCTAGCGTTCGCAATCACTGGATAAGCTTATCGGAAACTACCCATAGTAATGTATAGTTCCCGTCATCTTCACTCGTCCCTATATAGTGAACTGGGATATTCATTTAACAATAATTCTAGCCATAGATCAGCGATCTTGCTGTAAGCACTGAAAAATTGCTAGAGGTAGATCGGGTAGATACATTATTGGGAGGATGGTAGAACTTATATGCCTGGTAGACTTAGAAAGTCTATAAACCATGCCACAACACTGTCATGTATTTAAATCAAGCTTATTCAGTATTATATCAAAGCGCATCTCAAGCCAAAGCTGTTTTTTTTTGTAACTGAAAATGGAATTAGAACTATAGTGTTTTTGAATAAATTTTATTTAGTGCTTGGTAATGGATAACATTTCAGTTCCAACGACAGTCTTAGCAATGGAGTGAAGAAATGTGGCTGCATTTTTACATTAACAACGAGATAAATGTAATTAGATAAAGTGGCGATCTACCGCTAGTAATTTTCTGCTCTCTAGTGCAAGATCGCCGATCTACTGCTAGCACTGACCTTCATTTAATGTACAGTTTCTGTATTTATTGGTGCATTAGTTTGGATGGGTGTAGTGTTGTTGGTTTGCTCTGATGTTGACAGACAAGCAATCTTCTGAGGAACCAGGACAACGCTGATGCAATGATTGAGCGCAAGGCAGCTGTCAAGCAGGTGACAGCGCGGCCGAGAAATGCCCTCAGCAATATATCAAATAAAGGTGCACTTGCTGGAAAAAATGCGGGCACAAAGGTGTGTTAGTGTTTGTGTGTAAACGCTTGTAGACAGTGCTGATAGTTGATAAACCTAAAAATTATAATTTAGAAAGTTGTGATTCTGAAGTAAATAAACTATTGCTACTTGTTGAAACAGTGTAATATTTTACTAAAACAGTCTGAACTTTTGCTTGATACAATAGGTCAGTAATGAGTTGTTGGATCCATATACAGTATTTAAAGTTTCGGTACCAGGTACATACCATTTAGGTACATAAAATTTTGTGTACAGACATCATGTACCTATTTTGGATCACAATAGGACAGTTTTTGTGCATGACTGCTTTATTACATACAATTAAAGTGCATGTGAAATGGCATGTCCTTGTAAAAAATGACTTTTGTTAATTGATAACGGTACATGATGTTTTTAGTACTATAAGGCTGCATTCACATAAACACGAGTACGAGTCCGGCACTGAACGGGTTTCTGTATATAAGTTCCGGCAAACATGAGTTTGCGTGTATTTCAATGGCAGCCGTTCACATACATACAAGTATGGGTTACCTGTAAATTTCACTTGTACGAGTAGTTTCTGTGCAGGTCATGTTTTTGTCCAACTTGTAGAAAGTAAACTACTCGTAAATAGCATTAATATAGTATATAAAAGCTGTGGCGCATATTTGATGTCAGAACTGACGTCATCGTAAAATTGTTCATCGTTAGACATGTGCGGTTTGTAAAAATAGTAACTTTGTAGTAGAATATTGTTGTTTTAATGGCAAAGCATTTCTTCAATTCGATTTTATTCAATATGGCCGACACGCGTTTAGTTATGTGCTTGTACGAGTGACCGTGAACGTTCCATCCGTACGTATCTGTATGAATGCAGCCTAAGAATTGGACATTTTGAAGTTTTCAACATCTGATAGGCTACTTGCCTTAGAGATATTGCGAACAGTTACTCACTGGCTGTGCATTATGACATTGTAACAGTATCAGAAGGCGAAGCAAGATGTCGGGAAAGGCCAGCAGCCAGCTAAGACGGTTGCATTGAAAAGCACACAAGCTTCTGCTCAGGATAAAGCTAAGAATGATGACAAGAAGATTGGTCATAAGAAGACTGCTGCTGAGACAATTATTACTGAGGTCGATTCTAACTATTTTTGGTATTTTCGCTCTGCTTTCTGTTTGTGTGATTTCAAATATGTGTTATTCAGATCACTACAGCATGAGTGTTTCGATATATTTTATTGTAGTTTGCTTCTGGCTCGTCAAATGATATTTTTATCTAGAACTATCCAAAACAAATGAGTGAGTGAATGAGTAGAGGCTTAGTGTTCCGTTAAACACATGATAGATTATTGCAGGTTCCAGAACAAACAGTACATGTTACTGTTAGTGGCCTTTATTTAGTGTACACTTTCTGCATGTGGGGTTTAAACAAAAACTTGTATGATATTTATTATCATATTGGAATTTTTGTTAAAATTTAATGAATTGGTTGCTGTAACTTAATAGCTGTTATCTCGTTAGACTTGCTGTGCAGGTAATTTTTAAATTTTGCTCAATTTGTATTACGTACTTTTGAGTGCAATTTGTATTATGTACTTTGAGTGCAGTGCTGTAGAGTAATATTTTCTGCTGTTTTTTTCCGTGTTCATCATAATTTTTGATGGAACTTTGCATCTTATTTCATTTTGATCCATAGCAACGTTGCAGTTTGTGCACATAGTGTGCATGCTTACTGCTCAGTCATTCTCCTGTTTTCGCTAGTGGTTTTTTTGAGGAAGCGTTATGTGGATACAGCAAGCGATGTTTTTCTTTTTCATGGATCAGATGCTAAAATGGTGGCTAGTAATTTTACTTATTGTGTATGGGCTGTTGGTTTAATTTAGTATGCTTGATGTGGCTGTGTTTAGCCATCTGATGTGAAGACGACCATTGCTAATCCGGTCAGCAGTGACACTTCGTCCAGTGCCATGGTGGTATCTCCGGGGTCGGCCGTTATGGATCTGAGCACAAACTCACAGGGAGAGGAGGCCTTCAGCAAACAGCTGCTTAAAGAGAATGTGAACGACATTGATAAGGATGACCACGACAATCCGCAGCTTGTCAGCGAGTACGTCAACGACATATACACATATCTTCGCCACCTGGAAGTGCGCTATCCTATCCGTGCACAGCATCTAGTCAGTCAGACCGAAATCACGGGTCGCATGAGGGCTATCTTGATAGACTGGCTGGTTCAGGTGCATCAAAGATTCCATCTGCTTCAAGAGACACTCTACCTTACAGTGGCCATTATCGACCGTTATCTGCAGGTAATGACTTGCTTTACAAGCATGCAATAGCTTGCAAGATTATTACAGGGTTCTTGCTGCTAAAGCATAGTCTAGGAATGTTACTATTGCAAGCCTGTAAACTATCATGATAATAGGTAGAAAACTACAATTTCTGATTGACTTTTGACTTTTTATTTGCCATTGTCACAAGAAATATGCATGCGGCATTGCGGCTGTTTCAGATTAGTTTTAAGTAAGTGTATTGACAACATCCATGTGGCAATCATTATAATACTCTAGAAGCTAATCTTTTGTGCATATTCAAATTATGCTATTTTTGTCAGATTTCAGTTTAGTACCGGTAAGTATTATAACAGTATGAACTAAGGCTGGCAACAAAGTGGGATATAAGACCTAGTGAATTTTGATAAGAAAGTAAATAACTAGTGGTAGTTAGCAATATTATGATTGTTTTCTTTTCAGCTTTCTACCGAATGCCAGTTTTATGACATTATCTTTTGCCTACTGCTTCCGTCTTTTGCTCCTTTCTGTTCTGTATTTTGGTTTAGCAGCATTTGATCAAGCGATGTTTGTTCATTACCTTAGTTCTGATGTGCATAGTGTAATGTGAATTTTTGTCATTGTCTGAACTGTTAGTTGGAGAATGTGGTGAAAGCTCGCCTGCAGCTGGTTGGCGTGGCTTCCATGTGGATTGCGGCCAAGTACGAGGAGATGTATGCTCCGGAGGTTGCTGACTTTGTCTACATCACCGATAACGCGTACACCAAAGCTGAGATACGTCGCATGGAATGTCAGATACTGAAGGTGTTGGGCTTTGAGCTTGGCAGACCACTTCCGTTGCATTTCCTGCGCAGAAATTCCAAAGCAGGCGAGGTATGAATTAACTGTTTTTAATTAATGTGTGGATGAGTGTTTACATGGAGTTGTTAATGCTAACAGATTACTTTCACAGTTCTTTGCACATTTTATAGGGTAGAGAAAGGCCTAAAAAGTGCTTTGTGCAGATCGAGCAATAAAGCTGTTTTGTAAATGATTAGCCTTGAGCTGTCATTACAGTGAATATTGTTGTTGAACATTCTGTTCAGGTGTTTAATATCAGCAAACTTCACTGCAATGGTCAACTTAATTATTTCCAAAGCCATACATTACTTTAAACTGTATGTATGACATTATGCACCACCCAGTTAGTTAGTGTTACTATTTTCTTAGATTTACTGTACCTCTTTCTTTTTATGTTAGTTTGTACCAATGATAGTAATATTATAATTGTTGTAAGAGTTGGCCGGTTTATTTGTTGTAGAGATTTAAGCTTTCTTGTCTGCAGAACTAGTCAGCATTTTTTATTCGTAATTGCTGGTTGTAATGATGTTTGTCTAGTGAAGATGTCTGTGAGTGTATTCAGTGCTTTGCTGTTTCTCGGCTGCACTTTGACATCAGTTACAGTAATCTTGCAGATCATCTGAACTTTAGTGCTGTGTGAATTGTTTGCCCAGGTCGATGCAAATACTCACACACTTGCCAAGTACCTCATGGAATTGACGATCGTAGAGTACGACCTGGCGCGCCTGAATCCGTCAGAGATTGCTGCCGCTTCTCTCTGCCTTGCGATGAAGCTGAACTGTGATACTCCGGATTGGGTTGGTCTTGTTCATCAAGTGTTTGTTGTCTGATATACACTAATGAGATTTACTGAGTAAGTAAATGAGTTATTTTAAATGGGTTAATGAAAAAAGTATTTTATTAAGCACAGCGCCAGCTAGTGGTGGAATTTGGGCACTAATGTGAGCTGCTAGCTATATGTTGTTACACATTCATGACTATCCAGTCTGTGGGCTTAATACTCATGGTTTCCATTGCTTAGTAATATATGTTAAATATAAACGTTTGTAAGCAAATGTTTTTAGAAAATTCTGTAAATTTCGGTGATATCTGAAGGTGAGCTTTGGTTGTAACTTTTTTGTACTGTTCCTGCAGATGCTTGTGTTAGATTCAAATGAGATGTTTATTATATCATTATGTCAGCTGCTTATTATCACTGCTTGCATGTGGAGAATTTACTGTCAATATCTGATGATGACTATGCTGGATAACTCATCTGTTTTATGTACTGCTGAATACAGTGTAGTTTTGTTTGGCTTTGGTTACATAGTGGGCAGCGCTCTCAACCTGGGGCATCGCACCAACGGCTGTGGTGTGTGAACAACTTGCCCAGGGTTGTTACCCGATAGTGGACTGCCCTGGAGTTGAACCCCCCGACCTCGATCTTTTGGTCCGGCGCACTGACCACTAGACTAGACTATCCAGCCAAACATGGGACATTAACTGTAAGGTTGTCGTCACCTCACTAGCTGAATGAATATGCAATGTGTTGTGTTAGACACCAACACTGACGTATTACAGCGGCTACGCGGAGAAGCAATTGATGCCACTTGTCGGTCGTTTGTGTCAACTAGTCCTGCGTGCGGGCACCGGCAAGATCGTTGCCATCAAGAACAAATATCAGAGTTCGAAGTTCATGCGTATCAGCACACTGCCTGAGCTGGACTGTCAGATGGTTCGCGATCTGTCAGAGAACACTGCATTGTCGTCGCAGTGAGGACGGGTCAAGCTTACAGATTGTGATACGAGACTGCTTCTGTTGTGCCTGCATTTCATGTACTTTATATACTACTGTGGTTAGATGTGAATGTTAGAACCAGATGTTTCGATGTGTCTATTTGTATGAAGCATGTAGTGGTAGAGAGTTTTTACCCCAGTTGGTTTTAATTATTATAAACTGATATCTGTTGCACATGCAACTCCTACCTTGCGTATGGTTATTTTTTAGAACACGTGGCTTTTTATAGGATTATTTTATTGATTTTGCTATTAGCTGCGTCATTAATGATGAGAGATGCCAGATTGTTTGCATCGTATGGAGGCTTACGTCAATACAGATGTGTCGGTCGAGTTGTGGTAAATGCAATGATTTTATTTTGCAATAATATAGACGTCTGGTGTGGAAGTCTAACCGAACTTTTTGTTTTGTGTGAGGCTCTGTATTTGGAATAATTTTGTTCTCGGACAGTTGACATGTTAAATATGACCTGGAATAATCTGAATTGTTTGACCTTGCATGTTTTTGAAAAACCTGGAAGTAGTTAAGTTAACATTTTAACTATGCACCTTATGGCATAGTATAATTTAAATTGTCTGCTCTAGTTTGTTTCTGAAACAAGCCTAGAAATTAGTCATGTCTGAGATGTGCATTTTTATGATGGGACCAGATGGTAATTTGATAAGTAACGACATGTCATGCATGTAGTCAGAATGCTGTCTTGCCTAGGATGGCTGCGACCTGCTCGAGTTCACAGTACTTGCCGGACTACCGACTGCATTACTTAGTTTGCTGAACTATAACTATAACAGGCTCAAATGACTAGACAATTTATGATGATATTTAGTCTTTTTCAGCGTTGAAAGCATTTAGAAAAACACCGATCTGAAATGTTTCTGTAATTGTGAATAATTGAATAAGTAACAGCTGCCTGTTGAATACTTCGAATTCATATGGTTCAGCTTCTATTCTGTCATTGATAGGCTGCTTTAAATGGTGATAGTATGCATGGCAGCAACACTGAATTGATCTTTACGTAATGATCCTATGTGCTAATAAAACATACCATGTGAGCAGAGTATTGTTTAGTGGCATTTTAACTGCTTCAAAACTATACACGGTGTTTCATATATAATGGCACCCCTTATCTTTCTTTTTATCACTAAGTTGAAACTTGAAAGGTGATCAGTTTACATGAAATTTACACCATCTGTAGCTGAAGAAATGCTGATTCGAAATATTCAGTCAGAATATGGCTGTTAGTTAAATATTCTTATGTTAGTCTTGATGTAGCGCTGACTGCTCGAGTCAGGAGTACAAGCTTGCTTGTCTCGACTGGTGTTGTCAGTTGCTACCTTGCTTCGATGGTGAACGTTGTCTGGTTCACTGGTGAAAAATGTTCTGCACCAATCAACATGGTGGTATGAAATCAGGCGCCTCACAATACAAAAACTCTACCATCTCGTAAGCAGTGTGTGCTGGTGCACCATCTTGCTGGAAGGTGTAAAAGTCACGCTGTTTCCACGAGCATGTAAAAGTGATCATTTTGGGCATTTTTGTGGCTGCAATTGTAAAACTTCAACATTGTGTCAGCAGTGAACCAAATAAATTTCACCATCAAAGCAGGGTAGCTATTCAGCAACTGTCAGCACTGGCTGCAACATGCAAGTTTGTACTCAGTGTGTTATGACGTCAGCATTACATCATGACAAGCAAAGAATATTCAACTAACAGCTGCATTTTGTTGAAGTATTTTGAATTAGCATTTCTTCTGCTACATCTGGTAAAAATTTTGTGTAAATTGATCATCATTTGAATGAATTATGAAAGAAAGAAAACGGGTGCATTTTTAATGAAACGCCGTGTATAGCTCCCTGGGTGCATTATACAGGGTAGTGTACGAAAAGGTGGGAACGAGTATGCTTTGTGTGAAGTATGCAATCTCTATAGACTTATTTGTTTTAATATATGGTTATTCCCACTACAGAGACTATACACTGCCCTTTATAATAGTCAGGTATCTCTCATTGCTTGAGTTTTAATGTGGAATCATTCGTGTGTAAGGAAGTTAGGTGTTGTACAGCAATAATTTAAGCTAGCAAACCTAAACTTCTATGCTATGGGCTAATGCACCTCAGTGCAAAAATAATTGTTGGTTTTTACCACAGCAAAGTATTCACCGACCGTACATGACCTTGTGCCAGTTTCTCTAACTGATCCTTCTGCATGTAAATCGCAATCGTGATAAACTGAATAGCAGTTACAGCATGTATGCTGACCGTAACATTTTGATCTGTGCTATAATAGATGCAAGTTTCAGCTTTTTTCAAACTAAATTTGTGTCAAAAGTTTTGCTTTTTATGTGGCTTTGGAACATGAATGATTTTGTGGTACCTTATCAGTAACGAATGCCAATAATGAACTTGTGCAGCTGTTATCACTTCATTACAGCAGTGTGACCAACAACTTTCTAGCTAGTTAAAAACAATAGTACATGTGGCTATCAAAATACGAGGGTCGTTCAATAAATTCCAGGACTGACGTTCTTTTACCATGACAGTAAATCGCACAGTTCTGACAGTTAGGCCCTACGTTATTTTTCAACGTAATCTCCCTGCAGTTTGCTGCAACGTTTCCATTGTTCAAGCCGCCTGAAACCGTAGCATTAAGTTTTTGTTGGCATTGTGTAGAAATTTCTGAACGCATGCTGTTGAACGTCTTCATCGTTTTTAAACTCAATATCGCTGCAAAAAATGGGAATACTATTCAAATACTCTCGAGCTTGATAAAGTGTCACTGCTAAACATAACAGATAATCTGCAATAAATTTCAGCACTTTTTACACTTTCTGCGACTACAAAATTTCATGATTATTCTCTGACCATACCAAACGTCAATGCCCATCATTTATATCTTAATAATAATGACCTCACAGCATGACGTTATAAATGAAACCAGGGTAAGTAATGTACAATAGTGGCCCTACAACTTAATAGTTTTGGTTTTCAACTGTCACTGTGTGCTTACTGAGAAGATCAGTCCTGGAATTTATTGAATGACCCTTGTACTTCTTCACATGTCAAAACACACAGTGTTAACATCAGGACAAATGCAAAAAGAACAAGAAATCTGAGCTAGTGCTCATGAGACACGCGAGAGCCTATAGCAGTTCCTGTTCGCAAGTAATCTTGGTCTATCGCTATCCATTTCGTCGCAATTCACTCTTTTGCAGCAAAAGTCACCAAGAAATAACTAAAAACCAATATTTTAGCATTCAAGGTCATTTAAGGTCATCGACGTTAACATTTTATTTCTAAGAAGCTCATCGCTAGTGCTTGTTATGATAAGCAGCGTATCTGCATATCTGCAACTATTTTCATGCTAGACAAGCCAACAATGGATAAGTAACCACTTTTTCGAAAGGTAGACCTCTTTGATACCCGCCTGCGCAACCCTCCCTGAATGTACACTGTGTCTCAAAAAAAAGTCCCACTTTGTGATTGTCTATATCTTCGTCAAATATTGACCGATTTTCAAAATTTTTTCACTGACACATTTTGTGGACAAGCAGCAGTAGTGTTATTATTAAACATACCACCACACCTTAACTGCGTCTCTACACTACCATGTGAAACTCTTATTGTCAAAAATATCTAAAATGCTAGTAATACATATGCAAAAATTATTTTCTAAAAACAATTTTTCAACAATTTTTATATTAATATCTAATAATGTTTAGTTTTTGATACATTCCTTGTGTTTCTAAACAAAAGCAGATGATATTATTGTAAAAAAATAATTTTTTATGCAG
>Ga0209367_1012279_pt1 | contig 11229 bp, 4 predicted proteins | sample WorMetLIZISLAND2_FD_187412 | JGI IMG/M metagenome (GOLD analysis project Ga0209367, IMG submission 187412) | Marine gutless worms symbiont microbial communities from Max Planck institute for Marine Microbiology, Germany - Olavius geniculatus... ... | reverse complement strand
ACCGTCAGCCCCCCCGACCCCAAATAACTCTAGGGGGCTGAAACTTTGCCAGCGCACGTCCCCCACCGAGGCCCCTTAGGAAAAAAATTTCAGCGCCCCAGCCCCTTTAAGGGGCCAGATATGGGGGTCAAAGAAAAATTTTCCCCTCACGCCCCCTCAAAATCCCCTCGATGTATTCGCCCTAAATTCGGCCCCGGACCAGCCCTCGATGCCGCCTACGAGCGGCCAAAATTTGGCGAACCTAGCATCGATAGATTCGGCGCCAGAGCAAAAAGTGCTGTTTTCCAGAGGCCCGGGTCTACTACTTGTACATTTCCACTAGAACGGAGTCAGATGATACTCCTCCACATGCAGCTTCGTTCACTGAAACCAACGCTAAGCCAAACCGCTGCTGGTAGGTAGCCTAGTGTAATTAACAGTCCTCACTAGGCCTATGTGTCAATTAGTTTTGCAAGTAATTACAAGTTAGGCTCTACATTTGCATCACCTTTATGTCTCGGTGCATGAAATTCTTCTCCTGGTGCAAGTAGTGTATAGCCTCAACGACCGACCGATATATTTTAACACACCTTTCCACATTTCGATCTTCTCTGTTCCTGTCGAGCCAGTCACGGAGGGTACCGCCACGGCAAAGCTCCATTCGAATGTACAGGTACACGACTTTGTCGACAGAAGTTGAACGAGAAGATATATTATCGACAGAAGAAGAAGCAGATGTGGCTGCGCTGGGTTCTGGTGTAACAAATACGAATGATGATGATGACGACGATGACGATGATGCAGCTGATGGGTCAGGAGTAGGGATGCTGACGCTGACGGTGCTCTTGCCGACAGGAAGCTGGTTGGTGTCATTGTGGCATGAGTCTGGCGCCCAGTCGTCAAAGCACGAGTCGAAATAGCGCACAATGTTCGGATGACTCAAACGCGCCATCACCTTGACTTCGCGTGTCACTTTCCGTCTTACTGCATCGCTGTACCGATAAACAACAAACGCTTTCACGATAATGTTTACACTTTTAGCGTACAACACTGACCTTATAGGCCTACTTAAACGGTTAAACGAAAAAAGTAGACGTGCAATCTAAGATTAGTTATTACGCCCATACCACTCCAAATACTGTATTTAATTGACTGATGGCGTGATTAACTGACTGACTGATGATTAGCTATTTGGCTCGTGTCTCTAGTTTGAGATGTTGTTTTACACACGTGATTATACGAATTTACATTCAACACCGTATTTCTGACGCTTCTTTCGTTTTACTGCCATCATTTCATCAATTTTAACACACTGAGTGACTTTAAATTTCGCTTAAATTTAAGTTTTAAACTATAATTTTAGACCAAAACTCGGTTTAAAACCTAATTAATGCAAAATTTAAAGTGACGATTGAATCCGGTTTTAAGTAGGGTTCTAAACCTGTCGCTTCCGCTGAAACAAAAGTTAAAACCTAACATAATACCAAACTTCGGTTTGAAACCAAACTTAATCTGAACAATCCAGTTTCAAACCTGATCTTCGTAATGCATCGAGATAGGCGTTTCTTCTTAAAGACTAGTCTTTAGCTTTGATTTAAAACCAAAGCCACTTAAACTTTCGATTTAGCGAAAACAAGACAGCGTTTGTTTACCCAGCGGTTGCTATTGCTGCCGGCGTTCTATGGCCCAATCGCCTACAACGTGCGCCTAATGTACAGCACGAATCATGTTTAACTGACGAAGATGAGTTTCTTTCAACGCGTCTGAGTGCTAGAGATTCACAAGCTAGCCTTAGAATACATCCGGTGGCGTCGTCAGGTTGATGGTGCAAACGTAAGTAGGCCAGTAGGCCTACTGAGCATGAGAAGCTCTTCCTGCGTTACTTGGCCCGAGGAGGATACTATCACCAAGTCGGTCGAGCCGAGGAAGTTGCAGAGAGTTCGGAGTTTCTAAGTTTAAAACCGAGTTTAAGACTGAAGTTAATATGAGCATTGGTTCAAAACCATACTTTAGAGTCCAGATTAAGGTTTGGTTTAAAACTGTAGTTTAAAACTTAGGTCTAAGCGAAATTTAAAGTCACCCACTGTAGCCTATAGTTTTTTTTACGATTTAGTTACTGAAATCATTTTTATAGTATACTATATGCACTTAAATAATAATACCTGTCTATCAATTTAACGATCTTCAGAGCGTAATACTGCTTATCCATATTTTTTCTTTTCACTTCGTAGACGTAGCCGTATCCTCCGCGACCAATTTCTCGTTTGAATTCGTACAAATCGAAAACCTTCGGCTGACTGTAGAAAAAAAACATAAAAACATGATAAACAACAAGTTTCAGCGTTGAAATAAACATCATCACTTCATCAACTCGTACAGTGTAGAATTATTTGGATGAACTGCATAAGCTTACTTACAGACGTTATTGTATTTGCTATAGACGTAAGCTACAGTTAACAATGACACAAAAAATCACTTTTTAAAAATTTGCCGATTTCTTTCTTTCTTTCTTTCTTTTTTTCTTGTGCACGGCTCCAGGTCAGCCCGTTGGACCGACCGACGCCGCTAATGGCTCAAACAAAGCGTCCTGAGAGGTATTACATTTTTTATATGCTTTCGATTAAAATTTTTAAAAATGACCCCTTTTTGCCCAATTTTTAAAAAAATTGCATTACAGCTTATGGGGATTTCAAAGCGGTATAACTCTGTCCCCGTAAAAGATAATTGCGCGCTGTTGTCGCCTACCCCTTATTTTCGGGGTCGGGCAATCTAATGGTGTCATTTAAATTTATCCCCGATCACCACTTGTTGCCATAGCAACCATGCAAAAAGTAAAAAAAATTTGCTTTACAGCCAATAGAGACTTCAAAGCGGTATAACTCGGTCCCCGTGAAAAAAAATTATGCGCTGTTTTTGCTTACCCCCTATTTTCGGGCCCGTGTTGTTTGACGGTGTCATTTAAATTTGCCCCCTAACGATCCCTGTTGCCATGGCAACGAATTTTAAGACAAAATTGACTATAGCTTGGTTTTCGTAAAATATAATTGCACGCTGTTTTTACCTAGGCCTACCCCCGTATTGTCGGGCCCTTGCTGTCTGACGGTGTCATTTAAATTTTGGGACACAATTGACTCGCAGTCTGGAATTTAACACACGATAATTTCGCCCCAAAACCATTTTGCCGTTTTCGAGTATTGACTCACATCACCCTTACATAGCTTTGTAAACTGTGACAGATTTTTTGGTCTAATTATCTGTCCCATTGCTATAGCATAGCATGGGACAGATTATAAAATCACTTCTGTCACTCTGTATGTCCGTCTGTAAACACTCGTACGGCCGCAATTTTGATTCGATCTTGATAAAATTGTGCACAGTGATTCGGGGCCAGAAAAGTAAGATCGAGTTTGTTTGGGATGAAAATCTGATAGCTCCTTCCCCTATTTTACCCCAATTTTTAAAAATTTGCATTACGGTCTATGGGGTATAACTCGGTCCCCGTAAAAGATAATTGCGCGCTGTGTTTACTTACCCCCTTTATTTCGGGGTCGGACAATCTAACACTGTCGTTACAAGAAATTTGAGTAAAGCTCACGAGACACGCGAAAGCCTATAGCAGTTCCTGTTCGCAAAGAATCTTAGTCTATTTTCATCCATTTCGTCGTAATTCACTCTTTTGCAGCTAAAAATCGCCAAAAAAATCACGTCAAATCAATATTTTTAAGATTCAGGGTCATTCAAGGTTATCGATGTTGACATTCGAAAGAAGCTCCTCATTAGTACTTGTTATGATAAGCATCATGACTGTGCCTATCAGCAACCATTTACACGCTAGACAAGCCAACAGAGTATAAATAACTACTTTTTACAGGGGTACCTCTCGTTGACACCCACGTGCGCAGGCCTGCTTGAATCTAGAGAGTCCGGACTTGGACTTCTAAAATCTGCATTTCATGCTAAAAATTTCATATGCAAATTGTCTTGGTCTATCTCCAGCCATTTTGGCGCAATTCACTCTTGAAATGCGTGTCGCAGCGCAAAATTGTGCAAAAAATTCATTAAAAACCCTTTTTGGGAAGGTTCAAGGTCATTCAAGGTCATCGATGTTAATAAATTTAAAAAGCCTGTTACAAGTGCTTGTTATGACAAGCAGGATGTATGTACTTATCTGCAACCGCTTTCACGCTACACGAGATAATTTTGGTAAAAATAACCACTTTTTAGGGGGGTAGCTGTCTTTGACGCCCGCCTGCGCCGGCCTCCTTGAACCTAGAAGGTCGGGACTTGAATTGCTAAAATCTACGCTAAATGCTGAAAATTTCATATGCAGGTTATCTTGGTCTATCTCCAGCCATTTCGTCGCAATTCAGTGTTGAAATGTGCGTTGCATCCAAAAATTGCGAAAAATTCACTAAAAACGTCTTTTTGAGGGGTTCAACGTCGTTCAAGGTCATCGATGTTGATAAATCCAAAAGCCTGTCACCAGTGCTTGTTATGATAAGCAGCATGTATGTACCTATCTGCAACCGTTTTCACATTATTCAAGCCAATAACGGCAAAATGACGATCTTTTTAGGGGGTACCCCTATTTGACGCCCTCATTCGAGGGGAACCCCTGCACCCAGTGGCACGAAATGTTGTCACGATAAACTAGAGACCTTGGGGCAGCCAGCGGTAAAGATTTCGTAATCCTAGCTTGCACCGTTTTGATACAGATCACAGTTGTGACAGACGGACAGATGGACAGACAGACGAACAGACAGACGCCCAGACGATGGCAAAGACGCGCGAAGCATTCTGCTTTCGCGCGTAAAATTTACCACCTAAGTACCCCTGTTGTCATAGCAACCATGTAAAAGTTGCAAAATTTTGCATTACAGCCAATGGAGATTTCAAAGCGGTATAACTCGGTCCCCGTAAAAGATAATTGCGCGCTGTTTTCACCTATCCCCTATTTTCGGGCCCGGGCTATCCGATGGCGACATTTAAATTTCTTCGCCTGCCGATTCCTGTTGCCATGGCAACGAATTTTGAGATAAAATTGACTACAACTCGGCTCCCGTGAAAGATAGTTGCGCCCTGTTTGCACATACCCTTCTTATACGCAGCTGCTAGGCTATATAGCGTGGCAATGGGACAGATACCTCGTTCCACAGAACGTAGAACGTATTTCTAGTTATAATTATATCTTAAAGTTAAAGTTAAAGTTAAAAACGAACTTATAAAGCGCCATAAAACTAAACGTGCGTAAAGATACAGAGGCGCTGGCTACGTTACAGTTAACCACTGTTTTCAAAAGCAACAATAAACAGATGTGTCTTGAGTCGACGACGGAATGCAGGCAAACTGTTTGCTTCAATGACTTAAGTTGGAAGATTGTTCCAGAGAGCTGGTACGGCTGAACTGAAAGCACGGCTGCCGTATGCAGTTCGGGTGCGTGGTGCTTGGAGTAGAGGACGAGTTGATGAGCGCAATGTCATCGATAAACCAGGGTGTTGACTGGAGATCAACTGATGAAGGTATTCAGGTTGTATATTGATATTATATTGATATTAGGGCCTACTACCTCTGACAAAGGGAAGTGTCAATGAAAGTTACATTTGTGTGTCAGTCGATTTTATTCTGCACGATTACTAAAAACAACTAATTTGCGCAAAGCTCATGAGACGCGCGATAGCGTATAGCAATTCCTGTTCGTAGGTTGTCTAGAATTATCTCCATCCATTTCGTTGCAATTCACTGTTGAAGTGTGTGCTCAACCGAAAATTGTAGAAAAATCACCAAAACTTTTTATTTTAAAGGTTCAAGGTCGATTAAGGTCATTAATGTTAAACCATTTAAAGCTTGTCAGCAGTTACTGTTACGGTAAGCAACAAGTCTATGTCTATCTGGAAGCGCTAGACGAGCCAACAGCGGTAAAATAACGACCTTTTATGGGGTACCCCACTTTGACGCCCGCGTGCGGAGGCCTCCTTGAAACTAAGGAATCAGGACTTAAACTGCTAAGATTTATGTTTAATGCTGAAAATTTCATGTGCAGGTTGTCTTGGTCTATCTCAAGCCATTTCGGCGCAAATTACTCTTGAAATATGTGTTGCAGCCCAACATCGAGAAAAAATTATTAAAACCCCTATTTTGAGTGTTCAATGTTGTTCAAGGTCGTTGATCTTGATGTCAATCGAAAGAGCATACGGGACTTTTTATTAGTGATTAACAGTAACCGATAGGCCCTATCTCGCACCGTTTCTGAGATACGGCGACTTATTGGCTTAAAATGGACAATTTTTTGCACCCCTCTCATTTAGCTTCCTCGATCGGGGTGACCCCTTTCGAATTTCGGGAAAAGCTTTACGGATCCTAAAACTAAAGTCTTCGTGGCAGTCCATGGTGAAAATTTCGCTATCCTAGCTTGCCTTATGTTGACACAATACCGGAGTGTGACAAACGGACAGACAAACGGACGGACAGACGGACGGACGCCTCGAAAATGGCTAAGACGCGCGAAGCATTACATGCTGTCGCGCGTAAAAACTATGAACAAAATTTGACGATACTTTGCGAAAAGGTTGGGCCTAGCCACGGAGAATCAAGTAGTCAGATATCGATACCGATCCACTCTAGGCCTATTCGAAGATAATCGTCCTTTTAATCATTATTCAAAATTCTGTATCATCTGGATTATAACAGCTGTCATGTCCTTTGTATTCGCCAGGTGGCTGTTTTTCTCGGTAGAGGTTTAAGATCTTTGACAATTACTGACAGTTACAGTTTACGCAACTATGCCACATACTTTGGTACGAGAAAATTAACTAGCAGTAGACGGAAATAAAACAATTGTAATTACATCCGCCAAGGAAGTTATGTTTTTGTAGGACTTTGTTTGTTTGTCTGTTTGTCTGTTTGTCTGTCTGTGTGTGAGCAAGATAACTCGAAATGTTATGAACGGATCTTTCTGAAATTTTAAGGGTACGTCGGGCATGGCATAAGCTACAAGTGGTTAAATTTTGTGGGTGATCTGGCAGGAATCGTGGATTCTGGATCACTTTGAAATTTTCGTTACCATTGCGTTAAAGGGGGCATAAGGGAACGGCCGGCAAAGCGAAGATGGTGACGCCACCTGGCGAATAGCTTTGCCTTGGCGGAGGTACCTGCGCTCTCCGAGTGCTTTCTCTAGTTAAAGACTGTACTGCTTCGGTTGATTCTTACCTCGTCGAACGGCTGGCATTATCCTGCGACAAAACGAAACAAATGGCGGATATAGATAAACACTGATAAACAGCAGATATATTAATATGTTATTTGTGCTTTCATTGCAGTAAATTAAACATGCAACATAATAACTGCTATGATCTGTACTGAAAACAGTAAATGCTTCAAATACCGTAGTGTCATGATTTAAATTGTGACATAACAGCAGTAACACAACTAAATCAGGCCTACAATATTATATTTATTTATATACAATACAATATTATATTATATTTATATTATTATATTATGTTGAGTTTGGTGTCTTTTTCACTCCTAGCCAATGTACTGTTACCCGGGGACATAAATACAAACTGTACAAAAGCCATAATAACCTAAGTATACGGGCAAATTTCTTCACGGAACGTGTCATAAGTGTGTGGAATGACCTTCCAACCAGTGTTAATTCTAGTTCGTTTTTAGCGTTCAAGCGATGCAATGAGCAACTGAACTTTGATTGTGTAGGTTTGATTTTTAGATAATGTGTTCGTGTTTTATGGTGGTTTTTATAGTCTCTGAATAGTTTGTATGTTGATATATTATGGCTGGTGACATGTGTGTGCCTTGACAGTTTTTGGGCCGCAGTGAGTGCATTTATATGCCTTGCGTGCTCCAGTTCTGCTGAACATTGTTACTGTTTTATTAAATGTTTCTTTGAACAAATAAACAAACAAACAAACAAACAAATATTTGAAATGTTAGCGGTGATGCTATGCGGTAGTAGGACTACTTACTATCTTTGCGTCAGACATTTCTCGTGGACATTAACCCGTCCGTTCCGAAGAAAACATTTTTACGCGAGATAGCAGAATGCTTCGCGCGTCTTAGCCATGGCCTGAATGTCGATCTGTCTGTTTGTCCGTCTGTCCGTCACACTGCTGTATTGTGTCAAAACGGTGCAAGCTAAGATTACGAAACTTTTACTGTGGGCTGCCCCCAAGGACTCTAGTTTATTGTGACAAAATTTCGTGCGCGGGGGTGCGGGGTTTTCCCTTGAACGAAGGCGTTAAAAAGAGTTACCCCTAAAAGACGTTATTTTGCTGTTATTGGTGCGTATACTGTGAAAACGGTTGCAGATAGGTACAGACATGCTGCTTATTATAACAAGCACTGGTGACAGGCTTTTTAGATTTATCAACATCGATGACCTTGAACGACCGCAAACCCCCAAAAAGGGGTTTTAGTAAATTTTTCGCAATTTTCGGATGCAACGCACAATTCAACAATGAATTGTGACGAAATGGCTGGAGATAGACCAAAAAACCTGCGTATGGAATTTTTAGCATTAAATGTAAATTTTAGCAGTTCAAGTCCCGACCCTCTAGGTTCAAGGTGGCCCGCGCAAGCAAGCGTCAAAGACGGCTACCCGCCTAAAAAGTGGTTATTTTCCCGCAATTATCTCGTGTAGCGTGAACACGGTTGCAGAAAGACACAGACATGCTGCTTATTATAACAAGCAATAGTGACAAGCCTTTTATTGGTGTTAACGTCGATAACCTTGAATGACACTGAACCACAAAATAAAGGTTTTAGTGATTTTTTTGCGATTTCCGGCTGCGACACACATTTTAAGAGTCAATTGCACCGAAATGGCTGGAGATGGACCTGGACAACCTGCGTATGACATTTTAGCATAAAACCGTACATTTTTAGAATGTAAGTTTTGATCTCTTAAGTTCAAGGAGTCTTCCGTACGGAAGTCTCAATTTCAAGTACTCTGTCAATGTTTTGTTGCTGTAGGCCTAAACTGATTGCCAAAGTGGCAGGACCGCTGATATCGCGCGTCACGTGAGCTTTGCTTAAATTACTTGTTCATCTTTGCTGTACGTATAACGTGTCGCAACACATCACTGTTGCACCACATATATCTATCGCAGAAATGTACAGTTTAGAAAGAAAATGTCCGTTTTCTGGAGTAGTTTTTTTCTTCCTGAACTGTCCATGGAAAATCCACAGTGCCCTGGTAGCGGTAATCCATGCGCTTCGTTAAAGCAGCAACTACCATGCAACTGCCTTAAAACTGCCTCCGAGCAAACGTCGTGTATAACACTGTATTCCTTTTGTATTTCTGTTATTTTACAGTTATTTTTGCTAGTTTGTTAATAATTTATTTAACTCTTGCTTGTAACCTGTTCTTTTTCTCACAAATGTGTAATGACACTAAATAGCTTTTGTTTGTGCCGATGTGCAGTGAAGAAACCAAAGAAACCACATCACTAACGCACCCCGAGACCAAAATTCGCATGCAATTTTGTTTTTGCTAGCCTAGTTTTCGCAGTTTTGAGCAGTTTGATGCAATTTTCATGCAAGTTTTACACTGGGTCTTAAAAAACGTTCCACTTTGTCGTTTTCCATATTTTCGCCAAATATTAAACAATTTTTAAAATTCTTTCACTGGCACATACTGTGGACAATTAGCAATAAAGTGGCTATTAAATGTCCCACACACTTTAACTGCGTTGCTGCAATACAATGTGAAACATAAATTTTTAAAAAAATTACTAAACTCACTACAGTAGGGCTTACATATGCAACAAGTCATCTTCTGAAACAATTTTTACTAATTTTCATACAAAAAATAAATTGTGTTTAGTGTTACATACATTTTTGATGTTTGTAAACAAAAGCATATAATATTGTCGTAAATAATAATTTTTGATGCATTGACGATATACCAGTGATGTAATGTGCCATTTAGCAGTGGAAACAAGGCTCTGATAAGGAACTTGTACCGGTTTCAAAAATACAGTTTTCGGAGAATACTGGCAGAATTTTTAAAGATAAACTGCAATGGGATAAAAATAGGAATGTTATTTCCAGAGAACTGAGAAACATGCAGTACCGACCAAACGCATGAGACCGGCAGCCTGAAGCATACACGTACTAAAGAGAACGTGATCGCTGTGGATGAAATGGTAGGCTTGCTAAACCACAAAGGCCAAAAAAAGTTCTTATCACAGGCTGAACGGTAGTTCAAGCCACGTGTTAACGGCGACTTCTCTTTCTTATGGGAAAGCGAAAAATTCGACCCCCACAGAATTGAAACCCCTGATCTGATTGAGATAAAATTTGGTACGGTTGATTACGTCGGCTAGGTGACCCCTCATGCAAAATTTTATGTAAATCTGCACAAGTGGGGCTTCTCGGCAAATAGGTAAAATATACGCAAAAATTTTTCTAGCTGTACATATACATTTTTTTCAGAAACTCACCTACAGGTCAGACCCTTCGGCGGTATTTTGCGTGCGATGGCTCAAACGACGCGGTCTCGCGCAAGGATGTGCCTTTTGGGAATTAAAAAGTTTGAAATTAATATTTAACGCATTTATTCAAAAAAATTCTAAAAAAATTACAATGGAGCTTATGGAAAAATTAAACAATTTTTAAAACGGTCATAACTTTGGCTGTGTATCAAAGAAGCATTTAATTTTGGTTCTATGGCATGATTTTCGGGATGGCCAATCTAATGGTGTCATTTAATTTTACCCCGGACCCTCCCTGGTTGCCATAGCAACGAAATTTAGGACAAAATAAGCTATAACTCGGCTTGTGTAAGAGATATCTGCGAGATTTTTGCGTCTGTAGGAAGTTTTTTCGGGAATGGGCCATCGAATGCTGCCAATCACATTTTCTTTCAACCCACCCCCGTTGCCATGGCAACGAAATTTGGGACACAATTGGCTATAACTCGGCTTGTGTAAGAGATATCTGGGAAATTTTTGCGTTTATAGGGGGGTTGGGGATGGGCCATTAAATGCTGCAAATCGCGTTTTTCCCCGACCGACCCCCGTTGCTATGGCCACGAATTTTGGGACAAAATTGGCTATAACTCGATCTGTGTAAGAGCTATCTGCGAAATTTTTGCGTCTATAGGGGGGATATGGGCCACTGAATGCTGCAAATTGCATTTCCCCCGATCGACCCCCGTTGCCATGGCATTATTATTCAACAGCACATTGACACACAGTCAGTGTGATGCGGGCAATATCACCTTTTGTAATT
>Ga0209367_1012278_pt1 | contig 11230 bp, 10 predicted proteins | sample WorMetLIZISLAND2_FD_187412 | JGI IMG/M metagenome (GOLD analysis project Ga0209367, IMG submission 187412) | Marine gutless worms symbiont microbial communities from Max Planck institute for Marine Microbiology, Germany - Olavius geniculatus... ... | reverse complement strand
CTCCCTCGTGGTACTCGCTCATCTGATATTCTCCAGGATCTGCATTGGCTCCCAATTGATCAACGCATTGAATTCAAACTTGCCATATTGACGTACAACATTCTCAACTCGACTCATCCTGCTTATCTACGTTCTCTGCTCAATTATCACACTCCCACACGTTCTCTGCATTCTGCCAACACCAATCTTTCATCGGTTCCACATGTCCGCACAACTTTTGCCTCCCGCAGTTTTAGCATTGCAGCCCCCACAGTTTGGAACTCACTACCCTCTAGCATCCGTAGTTCTACCTCTGCAGACACTTTCCGTCGCCTCCTTAAAACTCACTGCTTCCAGCAGGTTTACTGCTCCCCCTAGCGGCTCAGCCAAGTGCCTCAGATTCGGCCACTGACTGACATTGTGCACTTTAAATATGCACATACTTACTTACTTACTTACTTACTTACTTATTGAAGGTTAAAGGTCGTGTATAGCCCTATGGGGAACCCATCACAAAGCAACGGATTTTCACCCGCCATATGGGATCACGCAGTGTTACCTGCCACCAGACACAGGTGAATGCACCCCACCTTAACCCCAGTCAGATAGGCCAGTACTCGATTTGCCTACCCCAGAGGGATGGAAGGCTGAGTTGACCTTGGTGTTAGTTGTATACCTAGATGGTCTGCTTGTTCGCAAACACATCCTAGTACTTACCACCCGATAGTGACCTCTTCAAAACCCTACCGTTACGCCACCAAGCCAACATTGTCATCAAATCTTTTGTTTAACGCTTTGTTGATTGTGTAACTTTAACTGAAGATTTCACAGTTGAAATTGTATTAATTGTTTAAAACTTTAATTATCAGTCCTGTGATTTATCCTAAATTCCGTAGCTGTAATTATCGAGTATGTTTGTTCGCAGTCGCTGTGGTGCAATTGTCGTGGACATGTGTGCGGTTGCTTGGTTGCCCATGCTGGCATTCTAGCTGACATTGCTGACGGTCTATTTGTGGTAGATGGCAGCTCGATTGAACAAGGAGCTACACAACGTGAATGCAAACATCAAACGAAAGCTGACCGGTCTTGCAGAGCGGAAGGCATCTGCTGAAGCAAAGCCATCTGTCGCTGATGCTGATACTGGCGTTGATGCTACGGCCTTGGCTTAGATAGACACATTCTGATTATCTGCTGGTCTTTTTCGCTTCTTTGAGTGTAACCTGTGATGATGGTCAATAATACTATAAAATGACCAAAACTAGATGAAATATGGCTCACCCATTCCTTTATGCTGTGGGGAATGTTTACACCAAATTTGGCTTTTCTACATATTTTTTGGAGTGATCGCAGACAGCTAAGACTTCTATTGTGGGCTGCATAATGAGGAATATCGGTAATACAAGTGCCTGTATGTTTACCTGTGAAATAACATTGGAATAGTTGATGCCTTTGCTAACTAATAATACTGTGAATTATTCAACTTAACATGTAGTGTTGCGATAATGGTGCTAGGTGCAAACTGTGAAATATGAAGGGCTGTGGTTAAGTTATCGACATTGAACTTGAGCTCATTGATATTAGAAAGAGTCTGAGCACAGAGAAAAGAAGCGTATGATTGTACAGTGAGGGTTGAGTAGATTGAGTTATGTCATTGCACTGGCAATGCAGTCGATTGCTTATTTTTTTATGATTCGGACCCACTGGACTCATCCTCATCGCTGTATGGCTTTCAAGAAACTGTTCATAGTGATTTTTGTATTCTTAGTAATTGTTCTGTAAAATCAGCATCATGATAAATCTTGACTAATTTCTACCATTCTACTGTGTTGTTGTTTCTCACTGCACGTTATTGCAGCATTGTGGTGTGTAATAAAAGTTGATGCAAATTTAGAGTAAGTGGCTTGTCTTTTGCCTTATGCTGTATCATGTGGCCCTGCTATTCTTACTGGGAAAAGAAATTACAGTGGGTGAAGTCGTTTTACTAAGACTGGTGTAAAGCTAAATTTCTGACGAAAGTCCAACATACTTGGCTAGGACTTTCCCAACTTTCATCTTAAGTCTTAGATCTACACCTCACCCACTGTGTAACATATGGAATCAGTTAACTACGATTTGCCTAGTCCATTCACTATACATGTGAAAAAGCAATTTATCAGTTTAATTTCGGTTAATTATTAGCACCTACAAATGTTAGAACATATATGCATATCTTGTAGTTACAGTGGCTTCTATCCCCCCCCAAATCTGGAATCGAAATCTGGTGCAACTTCCCTTCCCCAGTTTTCCCTGAGTTCCCCCCAATTTCCGACTCAAGTTTTTCCTTCATTTTGGGCTTCTTTTCCCTCTAGTGAGAGTTTTGTTAAGGGCATAGATTGAGAAATAGCGGGAAGTAAAAAAAATAAGAGGGGGAAGTTTTGATCTACAACCTTATCAAAATTTCTCCCCCGCCCCTATTTTCCACTGGGCGCAAGCTGTGCCCACCAGGTATAGGGATAGAAGACACTGTGTAGTTAGTGATTGCAGTCCCGAATCTCGGGATTGGCAGCATCCCAATTCCCGGGATTTCAGGACCGATTACAAAAAAATAGATAAAGTAGTTCTTTTTCGAGTGTTATATGATAAAATAGCAATTTTTGCCGTCTCATGGAGATTATTCATACGCACTAAGAGTGCTTGCTATAGACTGTACGTTGCAATTTTACAGTCAGTCACTCCCTGCAGTAGTTCGATATAACTTACCTGAACAGTTATATGGGCGGGGCCTGCTGCATAGTGTGCATGACAAAAGTCCATTGTGGCTACTGTAGTGAGTGATACTAAGTAACGACTAATCTGTAAGCCTAATCCCGGAACGGGATCCCTGGATTAGATACTTTCTAATCCCGGATCCCGGGATTGATAAATCAACCCTGGGATTGCGATCACTACTTGTAGTGATTTCATAGAATTTCATCTGTCACACAGTTGAATTTTACTTACTTAACTGAAATAAGTCTCTATCTGTTAAGTGACGTCACTAGTTACGTGTCTCGTTGTTTACGTTTTATAGTGAAAAAGTGGTAAATCATGATTATAAACGTTACTTGTCGGTAGAAGTCAGTACTAAAACGCTTTAAGCGTTAGAAATTAAAATACATGTAGTGCATTGCATATATATAGTTGCGCATTTCAACGGTTGGTGTAACTGAATGTCGTTGTTCAATCTTCAACTTTACTTTCACGTTTACCATTTTAGAGCTCGACTTTTAGTTGTCAACTGTCACTGAGTGATCTCTTAGGTACGCGGGAAGTCTGTTGCACTGAAATTAGCGCAGAATCGATATACAATCAATACTTGCCCGCTGCTAGCTTGTAACATATGACGTAATCCACACTAGCGATAGTGACTTGTCTGATGTGCACTTAACGCCGGGTAAGTTGACAACATAGCGTTACAACAGGGTCTTTGTTTTGCCGTAACTATGCAGTAAATTCGCAGTTCGCACTTAATCTTTTTATTACACTAGAGCTGTTATGTGGAGTTCTTAGATAGAATTTGGTCTTGTTCGTGTCATTTTTCCGTGGAATGGTAGCCGACAGCTGTCACATACCGGTAGGTAGGTATAGGCCTATTCATATCTTAATTGTAACAGGTAGGTAGGTCTGCAGGGGGTGTTTCTAATAGGGTCTTTACACGATCGAGCAAACATCGAGCAGCTAGCTCGACGTTCTTTGATTAGCATGCTAATCAGGAGGGCTGGTGGGTTGTAATTGGAAGCCCTATATAACACGTGATCAGCTGTGGGCTAAGAGCCTAAGCCGAGGCCAACATATGAGCAAGGGGGCGGGGTTCCAATAGGCCTGCTTGAGCCAGCTGGATGTTTGCTCGACGTTTGCTCGATGTTTGCTTTATATAGAGTGTTTACACGATTGAGCAAACATCAAACATGGTGTCAAATGCATATGGTTTTAGCATGTAAATGGATGTCAGCACAAGCCCAGAAGAGACTTATGTCGAGTGCTGTCAGGTGGAACCAGAAAACCCAAGCACCGACCTTACTGAGACACCGGCGGCTCCTGAAGGAACCGATGCAAGCGAATTACTGGCGGCTAATCAACTGCATAGTGTGTGCGCTGCAGCCTTCACCGCTGAAGATACCATGTCTGCAGCAGAAGCAGATATGGTGGAAAGTTATCTAGCGGAAACAGTAGACAAGCAAGCTGTGTCAATCACGTCCTCTCCTAGAAGTGAAGCGGAGGAATCGCAGTCGCAGGTGAATTCCACTCTGCAGGAGTTGGAAGTTTTGCGTGCTCGGGTGCTGAGACAGATCGAGACAGCGAATGAAATGAACGAAGATGACAGATCCACGATGGCGGAAGAACACATGATTTTCCAATGTCTCTTGAACTCACTCGAACTTGGAATTGGAGAATTGCAGGCATGTGTTGTTTCATCTAGTTTCAGTCATTTTATATAAGATGCCAATAAGAGCTAACAAGAAATTTGAGCTAATGCTCACGAGACGCGCGAAAGCCTATAGCAGTTCCTGTTCGCAAACTGTCGGTATATTTACAGCCATTTTACTGCAGTTCATTTTTGGAGTGTGCGCATTTTTGGAGTGTGCGCTGCAGCCGAAAATCGCAAAAGCAATAAAAACCCTTTATTTTTAAAGTTCAGGGTCTTTCAAACTCAAAGTCATCGATGTTGATATGACTGAAAAGCTCGTCACTAGCGCTTGTTGTGATAGGCAGCATGCCCATGCCTATCTGCAACCGTTTTCACGAAAGACTGGCCATCAACGGCAAAATAATGACTTTTACAGGGGTACCGCTTTTTAATGCCCTCGTGCGCAAGTTTCTTTAAACCTAGAAAATCGACACTTGGACCTTCGAAATCTACGTTTAATGCTGAAAATTTCATATGCAGCTTTTTCATGTCTATCTCAATTGATTTCGGCGCAATTCGCTCTTGAAATGTGTGTCGCAGCCCGAAATCGCCAAACAATCCATAAAAACACCTGTTTTAGCGTTCAAGATCATTCAAGGTCATTGAATTCGGTGGCAATCGAGAGCCGGTGTATGACTTTTTATTAGTGATTAATGGTAACCTAGGCCCGATCTTGCACCGTTATTGAGATACAACGATTTATTGGCTAAAAATCCATTTAACACCTTCGTTCGGGGTGACCCTTTTCGAATTTATAGAAAAGCTTTACGGTTTCTGAAACTAGATTTTCCAGGCAGCTAACGGTGAGGATTTGGTGATTCTAACTTGCACCTTTTTTTGACTGATCCACCCGTGTGACGGACGGACAGACCGTCGGACGGATGGACAGAATTGCGATGGCTCAGACGCGCTGAAAGCAGTAGCTGCTTTCGCGCGTAAAAATTGATCTGTACTTGGATTTATTTTATTTATTATTTTCTGCGTTTTTTCACGATACGCTTTTATGACAAAAGTTAGTTGTTATGATGATTTTCATGATTTTTTGGTGGTGCAGATTATTCGCATTTTCTCTGCTGACATTCTAAAACCACGCCGGAATGCAGACTTATTGTTCTGGGTGTGAATTTGCATAATTAAAAAGAAAACATAATAGAGGAGTCAGTTTACACTTTGGTGGACAAATCATTCAGCTGGCTGATTGGTTGAACGATTGAGACAGCTGATGCTGCGGTGTACAGATGATGTCGGTGCTGTGGCGCTACGTGCACTGCCTCGTGGCGGAACGCGTCAAGCAGAAGGCTCAGATACACCGCATGTGTCAAGAGAACGCCTGGCTTCGCGAGCAGCTGGCCGGCACGCAGCGGCGTCTGGAGCAGAGTGAGCAGTGCTGTGCCAGTCTGGACGAGAAGAACTCGCATCTACAGTTCCTCAGCGATCTCAGGACCTACGACGCACAGTCTGCCGACGCCGCTCAGGTATAGGCCTAAATTGTACAGCAGCAGCGTCGATTAGGAACTTTTTCGCTGACCGTACCTGGTTGCGCTTATGGTACAGTGTTGTGTCCGCCTGTCGTCTGTCTGTCGTCTGTAACGTGTGTATTGTGGCTAAACGGTACGTTTTACCAGAAAACTGTCTGAAGAAGCAAACAGGGTTTCTCAACCACTACTCTGCGGTACCAATTCGGACATTCAGCAACTAGGCCTCTACGCTCTTTTCCCAATTCGTGCATGGTAGGCCTACAGACTGCACTAGTGCACGCCCAAATACTTGCATTGCGAATTGCGGCCAGACCGCTTCAGTTGTGACCTGGGTGGCTTGGTGGCTCAGTAGTTATGGGATTGGATACGAGACCGAAAGGTCCACGGTTCAATTCCCAGCCAATGCACTACCAAGTTGTTCACACCTACCGGCCTGTATAGGTGCAACTGGTCTAGTGGTTGGTGTCAACTCACAACTTTCAGGTTGCTGCCGGTCATTTGCAAGCAATCTTGAGCAAGTTGCTAACTTACTGTGCGCTCAGGCCAACTCAGTCTCCTACGCTTCGTGGGATGGGAAATGAGTAGTAACTTACAGGCTACGGAGTGAAGGCCTAGTGTGGCTGATTGGGGCCGTGGTATGTCTGCTAGCTCAGCTGCAAACCGTGGGTCCAGTTGTTCGCTTAGGCGTGCAATGGATGGCCCCATACTGCGCTGTGGTATCATTAGCTCATGCCAATCAGCTGCCACTTCCAAGATTGTAAAGCGCTTCTGGTCTTGAGTTCGTCTCATGTAAGAAGCACTATAGCAAGTGCTGGACTTTGCCTTTTTTTAGTTAGTGGCATGGTTACTACTGACAGCTTATAAAAACTTACCAACGCCCTGTTGAACCCTACCATCACCGACCCCCTATAGACATCAGTTCTCTTAAAATAGCAGTCCCAACTCCAAAATTTTGAGTTATTGTGTCATAAATATTCAGGTTATTTGTTGATATTTTGCAGATGGAAGACGTTGGAAAAGAGCCGTCGCTTGACAGTTTAGATCTTGGATTTCCAGATGATGAAGAAGAAAGTCAAAGTGGTGCTCTCTTTAAAATAAATTTATATTTCTATCCATAATGTTTGAGATTCTGCATAATCAGCATGACTGTTATATGAACTACACACTTATCCCCGCTTTCCTCATATTTTACTTTGCTATATCTAATGTCTGAGATTACGGCGGTGGATGTTTACTTGTGTTGGGGCAGGTAGCACTGCATGATTTTATATTTTATATTGTAGACGACGCTCTGTAGCTGTGGGATGGGTTCCAGTAAAGGTTGTGTGTAGTTGTTGTGCATACGTATAGCTGTAAAGGGAATACCCATTGCAGAGCTACGGGATTGCACAGTGTTACCTGCCCCCCACACAGGTAAACGTGCCCTATCTCAACCCTAGCCAGACAGGCCGATACTCGATTTCCCTCTCTCAAAGGGATGGAAGACTGAGTTCACCTTAGTTTTGGTTATATATGTAGATGGCTTAAGTAGTAACCACTTGACAGCGAGCCGACCGGAAGTCGAATCCACGACATCTTGATCGTAAGTCCAACACTCTATCGTTAAACCACCAGTCCACCAAGCTATGGACACTTTTTATCTGTTTGTTGTTACACCGTGTTTTAAAAAAAACAGTCAAAATTGTTTTTTTCATAACTTTGTTACATTTTCACCAACTTTGATAATTTTTGGCACAAAGATGGCCAAGACGATAAAATTATGTAAGATTGACTTATTTTCCACCTTACCTAATTTATGTCAACGCACTACCACGTGAAACACAGATGTGCCAAATTCTTACATTTTGCTGTGATTATTTGTATCCGATTCCTCACTTTTTCATTGTCAGTTTTGTGTTATTAAATATGTTAAGGTGAAAATACCAGACAACAAAATAGCTGACTGATGATCTTAAAACATGTCTAATCGATGAGTGAATGCAATTTGATCAGTCAACCTTTGATTCCGCTATCAGCCAGTGGCATTGCATCTAAGCCATTGTCTCTATGTATGCGGGGCACTCTTTGGGCATAAATTCTGATAATTTGCAAGCGAGTTGTTATACAAACTTGGAATTCTGCCAAATGATGTACATTCCACTTATTGTGTGCTTAATTAAGTTGTTACAACGTTTACCGGAGACAGCTGCTCAGCATTATGCAAAATTGGAGCATCTGTGTTTCAAACGGTAGTACATTGGCATAAATTAGGTGAAATAGAAAATGAATGCATCTTACATAATTTTATCGTCTTGGCCGTCTTATTGACAAAAATTATCAAAATCAGTGAAAATTTGACATAGCTATGACAAAAAACAATTCTGACTGTTTTTTTGAAACACGGTGTATATTATTGCTTGTTGCTGGCTGCAGCGCTGTACGCGTCCCGACCAAGTTCGCTGAGTCAGGCAGCCGCCGGCTCTGAGGTCCCAGCAAGGCTGAGAACCCTGCACAACCTGGTGATCCAGTACGCATCACAAGGACGCTATGAGGTCGCAGTGCCGCTGTGCAAACAGGCCATTGACGACCTCGAGAAGTCGTCAGGACGAATCCACCCCGACGTCGCCACCATGCTCAACATCCTCGCACTCGTCTTCCGGTGCACACTTTATTCAACTGTTTATTTAACATGTTTATTTATTACATTGTTTATCACGCCAGTTACGTCATTCTCTGTAAAAGTGAAGAATCGCAAATGCGGGAAAGTCACGTGTTACTCACTGCAGGAAATCTCTATATTAAACTACACTGTGTTCAGAAAAAAACACCCACTCACGTTTCCGTAGATTTCCACAAAATTATCAGAGAATGTCTAGGAGGAAACTAGTGTTTCAACAGTGTAAAAGTTAGCTATTTTTTGCTATTGGTGACGTCATGTAAATTATGGGTTTTACCGTTGAAGACAGACATCTGATAAAATGTTTGTGAGTCAGCAAGGGTTATGTAGCCGCAAGTTTGTGCTACATGTCCCTCGACAATGGGCAGACAGTGGAATATTGATAAAATGAAACATTTAAATAAAAAATTGACATGACGAGCAGTATCAACCCGTTCGACTGATAGCAGGCAAGTGGTCCACGCAGTGACTGCCAGAGACGGAGTGTGCGTACGCCTGCCTGCATCAACAAAGTTGAGGATCTCGCACTCAGAAACCAAGAAGATAAACCATGAAAACAGTTCAGAATGGAAAATTGCATGACGAATTAGCATATTTTTGGGGTCAGTTAACACAATGACCAATTGATGTGTTTTAACATTTCATCAAATGTCTGTCCTCAGCAGCAAAACCCATAATTTACAAACATAGAAATATGACGTCAGCATGACGTCACCGATAGCAAAGAATATTTAAGTTTTCTACCTTTGGAATACTTGTTTTCTGCTAAACAGTCACTGAAAATTTTGTGCAAATCTAAACATTTTCCACAGAGATATAACAGAAAACGTGAGTGGGTGTTTTTTTCTGAACACTGCAGTGTATAAACTATAATCATAGTCTACAGTTTGCTGCCAAGTCTGTAAAGATACGAGGCTATACATGCTGCATGTCAAATGATATTTTGATTACTTGACAAACATGGAGATTATTTCGTTATTGAAAACTTTATTACGCCATGGCGGCAGCTACACAAAACATACATATAAAAGCAAACACAAAGAACACAAAACACAACACAAGCACGCAATGAAAATAGTAAAAAAAGAGACAACAAGAGAAAAAAAATACAAACTAATCACAACGAAAAACCATTAGTTTAGATTAACTGTTTCATTTAATTTGATTTTGTGTTTTTCTGTCGCACAGTAGGCTATGTGATTAAGTAAGTAAGTAAGCAGCGAAAAGGAACAGCTAGATTAACAGTTAACCACAACGTACCACGATCTTAACACCCAACAAAAATGTTTCGTTAGCAGCCGCTTAAACTGTTCACAGTTAATGTCAGTCTGTCGGCACTTGGCATACATATTTCTTTAGTTAGGCCCCTATTTTCATTTTAACAGTTGTTCTTTTTTCTATAGGCCTAATGTACAGATTCTGTTGTGAGTAATGTCGTACGTGTTTGTTGGACAGATGCAGACATTGTGTGTCGGTTTGCCGGTGTAATTATGTGCAGCGACCAGGGCAAATACAAAGAAGCGGCTGGATTGCTGACTGAAGCACTATCAATACGTGAACACACGCTGGGCAACGAGCATCCCGCTGTTAGTATGATATCAGTAACCACAGCATTTTATTGTCAGATTGTGTTCATATATCAAATTCAGACACTGGATGTAACTTGTGGGTCTGGTTTTAATTTTGTAATGTGTTGTCTCATTTCATTTTAAAGCGTTTATAAGTGTTAGTGTTTTCGTAATATATCCGTCTTCAGAGCACTTTTTTTCTGTGACAATGATGTACTTTCGTGCTTAGTACTGTTATTAATCAATCCCAGTTTATTTCAGACACATACAGGTATATGTCTACAGAATAAAACATGTACAATAAAAGAAATATGAAATTATAGAGTTCATTGATTGAATGATTCGTTGTTATTGTTGTTGTAACTATAGGTGGCTGCGACGCTCAACAACCTGTCTGTGTTGTACAGTAAACGCGGCAGATACCGAGAGGCCGAACCTCTGTGCAGAAGATCTCTTGCTATCAGGGAGAAGGTCGGTAACTTAGTTTAAACAATTTGTTGAATGATGGTGCTGAATGAATAGGAACATTCGAGGAAACTGCAGCATCTTCACACAGGTTAAATATGATCAAGTAGTTGGAAATTGATTATATCATGAATTGATGCATGAATTAAGGACTAAAAATTGGCTTGCCACAGCGCGCTGTGTTGCATTCATCAAATGAACCGGATGAACTCTCACAACGGCTTTGATGACAGCATTGTTACTATTAGGATAACCTACTCGGCCTTGTTAATAGTTTGCTTCTACAGAACGTAATAAAAATAATAATTGCAAGCAATAGAAAATGTCATAAATGATGTAAAACAAATCATAAACAACTGGCTGCATGTGTACCAGTGGCGTCGCCAAGGGAGGGGGGCAGGGGGCTCCCCAATCTTCCAGAATAAACATAAACATTCGTTTAAACTGCACGAAATTGGCCAATTTGGTCAGTTTAAAATAATTAAAATCGTTGTCACCAGATCTCATTTTTAAAAGCTAAAATGCACCAAATTCGACTTTGGCTGCGGCTCCGCCCCAGACCCGGCTGGAGGAGCTTACAGCACTCCCCCAGGCCCCTTAGCTGGATTTTAGGGGTCCTATTTCTAAGGGAGGGGAGGGAAGGGGAAGAGAGGAGGAC
>Ga0209367_1012277_pt1 | contig 11231 bp, 3 predicted proteins | sample WorMetLIZISLAND2_FD_187412 | JGI IMG/M metagenome (GOLD analysis project Ga0209367, IMG submission 187412) | Marine gutless worms symbiont microbial communities from Max Planck institute for Marine Microbiology, Germany - Olavius geniculatus... ... | reverse complement strand
CATGTGGGGTCGTGTCCCGGATATCTTTCTTGATTTTGAGTTTCATTAAAATCGGTTGAAAATGTGGGAGCTGTGGGGGGGTCGAAATTTTGGCCTTTCCATTGACTTGACACATCGCTTATACAAGCCGCAATTAGTGTAATATTATATTGAGGACCGACCGACCTACCGACGACCGACCAACGACCGACCTCTGTTCCTGGAAGAACCTTCCTGGAAGAACTTCAAACGGCCATATCTCCATAACGATGCTAGATAGACGCATGGTCACTATGGACCACCGATAGGAAGTCGACCCAGGCGAGTCGAATGGTCACGTGACCGATAACAGCAGTCTTTTTCATAATCATAACCATAGTGAAAGATTAAAGATCTTTCACCATGTCATAACTCAGTGACTAGTCACACACAGTGTAGGCCCTAGAATAGTTTTCTTTTCGCCTCGTGATGACGTCAGTTGCACGGTTGATGCTGTCGGCGAGGTGATGCTGTCGGCACCGCTATTTGCGGTGTGAAAAGAAACAAACTAAATCGTTTAGTTAAACTTTGGTCTAAGTACAGACTTTAGCGTTCAGTTTTAGCTTTCGCTCAGCGAAAAGGCTCGGCGAAAGTCTAAGTCAAAAAGTGAAGTCGCCCAATGTGTGGCAACAGGTATCTTTATTTTTTATCCCACGCCCTGATGCTCTTCACTTCCATTAAAACGTTTCAGTAATCGGTATAGAATCACAAAACGCAGCAAACAGAATATCTATGCGATCGATTTTTTGGCAGCAAATTGCAATAAATGACACCGCAGACAATATAAATGGACCGAACAATGTGACGCAGCGCGCGGGTCACTATTGACAATATGTCACTTACACATTAGCTGCTAATAGAGAATTATTAGTCCTGACATTGACATACTCCAGGTGGGCAAAAAGGTAAAAAAGGCAAAGTCTTATACTTGCTATAGCGCTTCTTACATGAGACGGGCCTATGGCCAAAAGCGCTTTTACAATCTCGGAAATGGCAGCTGATCGGCATGCGCTAATAACCGCAGCGCACTATGCGGCCATCCATTGCTCGCGTCAGCGAACAATTGGACCCGCGGTTTGCAGCAGTTAGCAGACATACCACCACTGCTCTAGGCCTTCATCCCGTAATTTGTAAGCTTCTACCAAAAGTGGCATATTTTTCAACTACGTCACTATAATGCCAGATAAACTGCAAAACACTAGACATTTTTATACTGTTTCAAAAATGTTAATATTTGCCATTGTTATATAGGTATATCCAGTTTGAATGTGTTCATTTATTTAGAAGAAAATCTCCATAACTCTTTTGGAACTTTACTCTTTCCACACGTAGCTCAAACAACGTTCATCTTTAGTTAATCTAATCATCCTGACAAAATAACAATTTGTTCGCATAAAACAGAATTTCGTTTCCGTTAACAAAGCGTCGACGTCATTCAATGAAAATGATAGATAAGTAAAAAAATTGCAAATAAAATGTATTCAGCAAAGGAAGAAACTTAAACGCCAAATGGGTGTCACTTTTTTGTCCACCCAGTACATATTACCGTGGTCATGACAACATATATCAACAAGAAGAATATAGTGCTGTTGTTACACCGGTTCGATATTAATTTATGGTTTCGCGCATTCGCTCGGCTACAACCGGATCAACGGAAATGCATCACGTGACAGACAAATAAACGCGACCGGAAATGAACACAATACTGTTTCCGGCGTCAGTGTAACAAAAGATATGATTGGTTGGATGTGTGGATGACGCGAAATGTGACGTCGCTTCCAGGAGTGCGTTCATGCTTTATCAACCATCAACAGCCGAGCTTTCCTGGTTGTCCGTCCACAGATCTGCGACGATCTGTCGCAGCAAATGACGTCTGAAGTTTCGTTTAGTTTCCTATTCGCAGCAATTAAGCATTTCTCTTTGATTCCATCAAGAAATCATTTCTTCAACTGTTTCCTGGACACCACACTGAATGGCTTTTACCACGCTGACAACTTTGAAAAGTCATCAAATGATATTGATTCACGTCGGACTATAAAGCCGCGTACAAAGCGACAGAAATTAACTGAAATTAAATAAACTAACTGCAGGTTCGTTCGCTCAGTGTAGACGCAATTGATTTCGGCTCAGTGCGGTGCGCTTCATTTTCGCTTTAACAAAAGCATACGTCACTTATACGGAAATACGGTCAAAAGCTATCGCGACATAAAGCTACTTGATGTCAGCAGGTGTCGTGTAAATCTGAGACAAGAACGGCCGTTTGTTATCTGTCGTGGCGTTCACCGAGGGACACGTTACGACGAGACAGCGACAAATAAGTTACTGAATCACGCCACGTGCGATACATTTCACCTTCCACTTGATATATGGGGATGTTTCCCTAAAACTAGATAGCCAAAGTTGGGGCTCCAAGAAACAAGACACAAAGCTAAGTATTCGACAATTAATTTCCCAGTGTCCCAACCAATACGACCACGATACGTCAACGTTAACAAAAAATTTGAGCTAATGCTCACGAGACGCGCGAAAGCCTATAGCAGGTTCTGTTCAGTAGTTTAGCTAAAAATTGGGGTGTTCATGCTAAGTTAATATACAAATACCAAATTCTCTATCTGGATCGCATAACGATAAAAGGTAAAAAGGTAAAAACTAAAAATGTCAATTTGTACAGCGCATCTCGCGCTTTTCGTCACTAACCCGAGCCGCCAGCCGCACAGCCACCACGTGCAGCCTGCAGACACAGGCTAACGCAGCGGCCGGCTAGGAAGCCCCAGTCAGCTGTACTAAGGTCACCACCTGCAGTAACCCATATAAATGAGTTACTGCTCATTTTATCGTCCCACGGAGGGTAGAAGGCTGAGTCGACCTAGCTGGCAGGCTTCGCACCGAGATGGTTTACCTGCCCGCAGGCAGTCATCCGTCGCAGTACTAACCGGGCCCGGCGTAGAGTAACTTCGTTTCAGCCGAAACGCGTTACCAACTACGCCACGCCACCAGCGCCAGTTGCCTGGCGCCACCTTGTGAATGATATAGCCTTGTGTTCCAGCCTAAAATCGCCAAAAAATCCATTAAACCCCCTATTTTGGCGTTCAAGGTCATTCAAGGTCATTGAATTCGGCGCCAATCGAAAGCCAGTATACGATTTCCTATTAGTGAGTAATAGTAACCTAGACCTTATCTCGCACCGTTACTGAGATACAGCGAGTTATTTGCCAAAAATCGCAAATTTTGACTACCCCCTCTCATTTAGGGTCCTCGTTTGGGATGACCCCCTTCGAATTTATCGAAAAGCTTTACGGTTCCTGAAACGAGAGTCTTCCGGGCAGCCGAAAGTGAAAATTTGGCAATTCTAGCTTGCACCGTTTTTTACTGATCCACCAATGTGACGAACAGACGGACGGACAGACGGACAGAATTGCGATGGCTAAGACGCGCTGAAAGCAGTAGCTGCTTTCGCGCGTAAAAAGGGCTGGTCAGAAGCTAAAGTCGGACGGTGGCAAGTTATCGGGTCTTGCACTACGAGCATTGTGCAGTGAAACGTCGGTGCAGCCGGTGTGACACCGGCACGTCCACTCGAGAAATTACCGCAGTCATCGCCTGCGTCATAACAGCTTTATCAACCGCAGAACGACGGCCATTAGACGCTATATATTGTGGTGTTTACACGATCCAGTAAACGTACAGCAAATGTATTCAAAATACACGTGCTAATGCTGGACGTTTGCTGGATCGTGTAAACACCCTATAACGCTGACAGTCTGTGACTGTTTCTGAGTCTGTGACTGTTTCTGCGCATAATAATCCAGACTGCGCTGATGACACACCACTCTACCTGAGACCGATTTCCAGAGTATTTTCGTAACTATAGTGAAAAGATAAAGTAAAAGGTGACGTACAGGTACTAGACATGACGTCGCTAACACAACTCGTGACAATCGAAGGCTGAAGCGCTTTACAATCAGGGAAGTGGCAGCTGATCAGCTAATGGCATAGGCCTACCGCTGCGCACTATGCGGCCATCTACTGACCGAAGCGATTACAGACATAACACCGCTCCAATCAGCTACGCTAGGCCTTCACCCCGTTGCCCCGATATGCCATTACTTATTTCCGTTTCGCTGAGGATAGGAAGCTGAGTTGACCTGACGACGCAGTACACTGTAGGTTAACAACCCGCTCAAGGTTGCTTGCAAATGATCCGCGGCAAGATTCGACCACCATAAGACCATGTCAGCAGGTTGGGTCTAAAAATGTGGGACCAGATTAACAATTATGTCTATAACTCTTTTCCAAAAAGATCATCAAACTCCTGCTCGCTGCACTGTTCATGCATACACTGCCTCACTCTGGCTTCCGCGATGTCGTTTATTTCCAGAGGTATCATGGCTTTGCACATACAGGGTGGACCAAAAAACCTGCCACGTGTACAGTGTGTGGAAATAAAAGACCCCTCTAAAAACTTTAATATTTTTAAAACGGTGTAGCAGTTTTTTTTTTACAAAAATTTTTCTTAATTATTAAAGAGACAATATCTGGCATAGGCGAAAATTTTTTATGAAATACATATATTACAAGAGTGAGTGTCAAAAGTGCGACTTCTACAGTCTTCAACGCATTATTCTCAGGTGAACACGCTTCTGTATCTTTAGTATACAAATATGTTATCTGTCTAAATTTAAACTGCAAAACAACCGAGTACTAACTTAATAATAAAAATTTGGTTATATTTAATGTCGTTATATTATTATATTAATAATCGACTGGATCAAAAAAATTATTGAAACGGTCTTTTGAACTTAGTAATTTATATCTATGATTTGATCGCGGCATATGGCGCCATACAAATGTGTTTTGATTGATTGATTGATAACCGACGTTTTTCGGCATTCCAAACGTATCAAGTGCAAATGCGAGTAAAAACTGCTTGAAGTCTGATTTATTTGTTTGCGCAGTTGAAAAAATCATCTTTTATATGTCAAAGCAACGCTATTTATAAAGAGCAAAAGATAAGACGGTAAAATTTGCAACGAGAGCGGCAAATGCTGAAAAAAAATAATCTCTGATAATGTCGTAATAAAATATTGAGCTATACTAAAAAATTGATATATGTTCATTGTTCAAGGGGGTACTTTTATAGCCGCGTAGGGTAGGCCCCCTATAGTAAAGCTAATATGGTTTCTTACGCATCCGTTGCGTGTCAGTTCGCCGCTAAAGCAGCTAATTTGCGCGTGGGTAGATCTAAGGCCGTGATCAGATCACACGTAAACAACAAACGCCTGCAACTAGAAGCGATCAGAAGCCTCAAACTTCCGCCGACATTGGTGCTCCACCTGGCGAATACAGCTGCTATCCCCTAATGGTGAGGAAACCATAGCTAAATGATATAGAATACGCAAAAACATCCGAATAGGCACCAAAATCGAACGATTTCCGTCTTGGATAATGCCCAGCCTTACACAATATTTCGTCAAACCCTTTTTTCATTTTAAGTAATTCAACTGACAACCTCGACTAATCCGCAAAGACAACCTGCGCATCGCTTCGCTTCCGTTACAAATAAACTTGTCGAAAAATTTGCAGAATGTTTTATACATCAAATCACAAAACAATTCTCCAGAAGCCGTATTATTTACTTTGCTACACTTCATGGCAGTAAATAAGACTACGAACCTAGATACTAGAAAACAAGGCAAGAAGTTTGGGGTCGATTATCCATCGTATGCTGAAATTTAGCAGCGCACGAAGCATCAGTCACGTGAAGTGACAAGTGTCAACAAGTGCTTTGTGAGTCCACTCAATGCATTCAGCAGGCATTTCTTCGACGTTTAAGCTCAAACTCCGCTACTTCGATCTGACGTAAACTTGTTAAATAGCAAAAACGGTAAAGGCAGTCTATAGCAGCTCTTAATGGAAACCCATCTCAGAGCTACGTATACGAAGCTGTGGAATCACACAGTGTTACATGCCACCCGACGTAGCTGAACGCGCCTTGCCTTTACGTCATGCAGCTAAAGAGACTGGCATTCTATCAACTTACCCCGGAGGGATGGAAGGCTGAGACTGAGCTGACATTCGTGTTGCTTATATACCGAGTTGGTCTACCTGTCCGCTGACAGTCACCTATCCAAGTAGTAGTCGCTTGATAGCGATCCGACAAGGAGTCGAACCCACGACCTAGTCATCGTAAGTCCAACGTCCTAACCAAGCAATTTATGCAACAACAACAAAGAACGAACTGTACAACATCCTGACAATCATGTCAACGATGCAGCGACTTTGTTGTAGCCTACGCCATGCCCGACAGTGCCTACGGTCTTGGCATTTTTGAACAACTTCACTGTTTGCTCGCAATGTCACAAAAATGTTTTAAATAAAAGATAGAATGTTGTACAGAAAATTGCCAACATATCGGACTGATTGGTGTTTAGGACTCAATCGGTGCCGATACAGCACACGGCCCACTACTCAGCGGCCAATGCTGCAGCACGCAGATTAATCACCAGAATGCAGCATGCAGCAGCCATCTGCAGGAACAATGTTTACAGGACGCCGGGAAAACACTCATTCGCTGCGGCTCGCCATGTCCGTGCGTTCCTGCTCAGGTTACGCCGTATAATAGCAGCTGATAGAGTTGCTAGAACTGTACTGTCCTAGTCCTACGCGCGCTATCTGCTATAATACACGGTTGCCGCACAGTTATAATCTGGATCGCCAGCAAGTTTCGCAACTTGACACTTCAGTGACTTACGTATACTGTAGATTAACACGTGCCGAGTTCTCGGCAAAACATCGCCTTAGTTCTACCGCGAAACGGATAAACATTATAGTTTCTTTCCTACAAGCTCACCGGGCACAGGCTGCCCTGTTCTGTTCTGTCTGCGTGAAAACAGCCTGTCACTGTACACGTTCTTGCGCAAGCCAAGGTCATTTTTTTCTGACATAAAGACGAAGATAAAGAAGACCAGAAGAAGAGTAAAAGGATAACGATGGCAGTAATAACAAGTAAAACCCTCGTACGAGACTGTCATGCAAAAAAAACACAAAAACTGATGTGACCTTCAATTTTGATCTATGTATGACCTTCAAATTTAATAGTTCTATAGGTTTTGTCAAAATACATGTTCGTGCAAAAATTCATCAATCTAAGTGCAGCGGTTCAATCATAAGTTATCGTGTTCACAGAAAGACAAAAAATGCTCAACTGAAAACAATACTGCCGTTGCTTTCGCGAACAGTAGTAACGTAACAGTAGTAGGCTAGTTTAGTTTAGTTTCCTATTCGTAGCAATTAAACACACTGTTTGGCATATTAATTATTTTCATACTTTACATTCCGTTTTGAAAGCTATTAACAATTAAACTATTTTATGCAATTTTACACACATGCTCGCACACATCAACACATAAAACACAACTTCATCGAAAATTAGCATATTATGTAAAAACGGTAAGTGAGTATTTAAGTAAGTAAAAAATAAATTTATGCAGCGCATCAAAGACTCAAAGTCGCCGACACAAGTCTGCAGCAGTAAATGTAAAATCAATATTTCGGACAGTAGTGTAGCGACACGTTTGACTTGTAGTGAGATTAATGAAAAATCTGCCTCTTAACACGCCAATGAAAGATTTCTGAAAATAATATTATTGTTCAACATCCAGTGGCGAAGCCATTGGAAGGCTTTTCTCTCTTCCACTTCCCTTCCCCTTTCCTCTCCCCTTTTTCCTACCCTTAGAAGTAGAGCTCCTAAATTCGAGCTAACGGGCCTAGGAGAGTGCTGCGAGCTCCCCTAGCAGAGTCTATGGCGGAACCCCAACCAAAACCAAATTTGGTGCATTATAAGCTTAAATTATGCGATATGGTGGCAAAATTTTAGTTATTTTCTGCTGCCCACAATATCAATTTTTAACCAAGAAATGTCTATGCCACTGCCAATATCTGATAAAGTTGTAACCGTGCAAACCTTACAGCAGCTTTAGTTACTTCTTATCGCACCGTGCAGCGCATGCATTGTATATGTTCAATTCGGAAAAGCAAAAGTTGCAAAAAAATAACGAACGCGTTTTGTGGGGCGTATATAGGCATATGGAGGTGTCGTTTCATTTCACGCTCGAAAGCAGCATCCATAAAATACCGCTATACAGTCAGACTCTGCAACATACAGAGCATCGCCGCTAGAAAGTCGCTGAGTACACACTCAACTCAGAGATGGATCTATGTACATTGTGCGCGCCGGTGGGCCTGCCGCAGGTATCTGAACGATGCTTTTTACCTTTATTGCAGTCATGCCATCTAATGCAGGTAACATATATCATATGCCACAGAGAAGCGCCTATATATAGGTACAACAACAGTAACAACGTCCGACAACGTGAATAAATGAAGACAACAAAATGACTATTAGCACCGGGCTGGCCACTGCACGATCATACATTCATATGTGCAATTAAGTCCACATCCCACTACTTGGATTTGTTGTGTCTTTGTTGGACAACAAGTCGTACAACAAGCTTTACAACATCTTAAAAATTGTACATTTGTTTATAGGTTATGAAACATTCTTCAAAATAAACCTTTATTGTTTTTGTTGATGTTTCGGCAACCGCTGCTGCCTTCGTCGGAACGACTGTCCACCAGGTGTCCCTGCGGCGGACAGTGAGTAATCATAGATGTGCGAAAGTTGGTAGGACCCCTCGTCTCGGTTCATCGACTTGTCTTGTTCTTTTCTAATGTGTATTGCTTCCCTGATCCACCGGTCCATTCTGTTGCTTTCTCTGTCGATCTCACCTTGGCGCGATCCCAGTCTATTACAGGGTTGAGAAAGATGGCGTGGTCTGTGACTGCTGACTTGTTTTGCTCTGTTGCTGCGGATTTGCTGGTGCTTCAAGTGTAAGCCCTTACATCACGTTGTGTAACTTTCTGTCGATGTTCTTGTAGCCGTACCCCAAAAGCTCTGTCTTTTTCTACAATGTAAGTTTTGACGCAGTTCTTGCATGATATTTTATATACACATTAACAGGCGTCTTGATGTCTTCGCTTGTCCTTTGGATGTAAAAGTAGATTTCTTAGTGTCTGAAATGGTTTCATGGTTGATGAAATACCATGTCGTCTGCAGGCTCGAATAACGGCTTCCGACAGGCCATGTACATGTACATATGGTATAACCACTGTTGTCCTGCTTTTCTCTGCAAGCTGCGTGGCTAATTTCCGAGCGATCTTCATGCTTGACCGTTTTCATCGGTCTTTTGACCTTTTCGATGCTCCAGTCTGTGTATTTGTTGTTGACTTTCGACTTCGGTGCAAACTTGTTGCACAGACTTGTGATTTTAATGTAGGCGCGTGTGGCAAAAAGCATCCCCAAAAATTTTCAATAGTTTGTGCGTAAAATTTCAACGCAAAATTTTGTATACATATTATGATATTACCTGTTTATACGCTTGTATCAACTTTAATGGTGCCAAAGAACATGCCATTAACGTTAACTACGACAAATTTATTACCTACGCCAAGGAGGTAATGTTTTTGCCAGACTTTGTTTGTCTGTCTGTCTGTTAGCAAGATAACTCAAAAAGTTATGGACAGATCTTTCTGAAATTTTGAGGGTATGTCGGGCATGGCACAGACTACCAGTGGTTCAATTTTGGGGGTGATCCGAAAGGAATCCTGGATTCTGGATCACTTTGAAATTTTCGTTGCCATTGCTTTCAATGGGGCATAAGGAAAACCGCTGCAAAACCAAAGATGGTGCTGCCACCTAGCGAACAACATTGCCTTGCCGGAGGTGTGCGGGCTCTGACTGCTTTCTATTTTTTTGTCACCACATCGTTATTTCTCGCGTTCACATACGTGTGTAGAACTAAAGGGAACGATGTATGCGCTGCAGAAAAATTTGAACAACACAGTAAACAATTTGCCATTGAATTTGGCAATGACTGCGAAAATTCGAAGTGTCCATCGCCAGCTTTTCACACGTGCACTTTAATCTCTTCGTAAAGTATCTAACAGCTTGTTGATAGCAAGTTGTCCCAGATCACCTGCAGCGCCTTTTTGAGTTTGGCGACGTAGTTCAGTTTTTGTGAGAAATTGTCAATAAATATGACCAAAAGTTTAAAGAAAAGGCTTTGCAGATTTTTGCACATGAAGGTAACGATACTTTTACATCACGAGGAACAAGACGGAACCAGCTGTTTTCAATACGTATAACGCACTACTGCACTAAGTTTTTGAATGGGCGAAATTACGATGTTGTCTCGCGAAAAAAAGTATGTTACTTTGCAGCGGTAAGAAAGTATCAAATGTCGCTTGGTCTATTAATGCAGGTATGAACAGATAATATGTACGTAGAATTTCGCGTTAAAACTCCAAGCAGTTGCTGAGAAAATAGCTATTAAGTTAAAGAGACGTTTTAATTTGCCGCACACTGCTTTCGATTTGTTGTCGATGTATGTTTGCAGCATTTTGCACAACAAACAAATCTACAACATTTTTGTGTTTTGGGTTTTCGTTGCTATGCTTACCCTCTGTGAATGAGAGTCTGCAAGGCCAATATAATACGACTTATTTTCGTCCAACCAACTTCCATCCTGTCTTTAAGCCGATTTTTTCCGAATCTTTAGGCCTATCACGTTATGTAGCCTCACATGCAACAGAAGTTTTGCAATGCTATCCGAACTTTCATGCCAAAAAATTGAAACACAAAAATCCCATTTTACCAAAATTTTTCGGACAGTGCATCAGAATATTACGATGTCATTCATTCATAAAACTCGAAGACATGAAGCGATTGCGAAATAGCACTATCGCTGCAATCCGCAAAAGTCGATTCACGCTAAGTCAGATCAACATACAATGTAGTTACTTAGTCATTCGAACAGACTACTGTTTAGCTCAGGAAAACTATACTCTCAAATGTTTTACCTTATTAAGTTTGTAATGAAGCGTAATTGCTACAGAGACGGATCGCGGCATTTACATCAAGTGCGAATAAAGCTCTGAAGCTGTAAAATCACTTTGCACCGTTTACCAATGACAATAAGCCATTGTGGGATATACTATTGCAGTGTATAACTAGAAAGCAGTCAGAGCTCGTACACCTCCGCCAAGGCAATGTTGTTCGCTAGGTGGCAGCACCATCTTCGGTTTTGCAGCGGTTTCCCTTATGCCCCATTGAAAGCAATGGTAACGAAAATTTCAAAGTGATCCAGAATCCAGGATTC
>Ga0209367_1012276_pt1 | contig 11231 bp, 6 predicted proteins | sample WorMetLIZISLAND2_FD_187412 | JGI IMG/M metagenome (GOLD analysis project Ga0209367, IMG submission 187412) | Marine gutless worms symbiont microbial communities from Max Planck institute for Marine Microbiology, Germany - Olavius geniculatus... ... | reverse complement strand
ATTTAGTGATAATTTATAAACAAAATAAATTACTGTTTGTCAAAGCGTCACTGTGACGTCATCGGCAGTAACGTGGTAACCGGTTTTTGAAAATTAAATAGCATTTTTTAGCTTAAACATTTTTAATGCTGAAAAATCGGTAGGCGGTCATGTTTAGAAGTCTACAATTTCGTCGTTTTTCCACAGAATCATATTTCACTTAGCAGTTAGATGTAGAACGTTTCTGTAAATGAATCTGTAAAATTCCATGTTAAAATTCTAAGCGATTGCTGAGAAAACGGCAAAAAACTTTAGGGGGCTACTTTTTTGCCCCACCCTGCAGTGAGATATTGCAGTAGACGCGTTTTGCGCCAGGTTCACGTAGAAACGCTATCTCGGAAGCAGCTACCTACTGCGCGCGCCATTGCTGAGCTTATAGGCCTGTGTGCGTGGAAAATGGGTCTGTGTTATGTTAGAGATGGGCTATATGCATTTTTGCACCGAATTCGTTTTTGTAAATCAGAAATATAGACTAGTAGACTTGAGAAGCTGCGTTTTCTATAAAAAGACATTAAGACTCACTGTACTTCTTTCTGAGAATTGCGGATGATTAGGCCTATTATTATTATTTATTGTTGTTGTTGTTGATTGAAAAACAAATTTAACATGCCGTAAACTACGAAAGTGGTTCAAGGACACAGTAGGCGTACTGTGCATGATAAAACGTTCGATTTTGCATAAAAAGGTATAATAAATAAATTTTTTTAGCATTACGTTTGCTCAAAAAGTATTTTCACGTTTGTCTCGAACGTATGGGAAAAAGCTATAGTATAGAAATATTGACTGTTAAGCATAGTATCGAACTGAGTACTGCAACACCGAATCGAACGTAATCGAGTAGATATTTTGTACGAATTGCCCAGCTCTATATTGTGTCGCTCGCGTATATGCATATACGACCGCGTTGTCGATATTGCTGAAGACATATGCTATGCATGGGCTCAGGTGATAGTTTTACGAACGCTTTATGGAGTGATGCAGTATATAGCTTAACAGACTTTCTACACATTTAGAACCTCCCTATAACTCTGTCGCATATTGTTCTCAGCAGATTCGTTACAAGAAGCTCAGCTGTCGTTAGGATAGCCGATCGGAGTGGTTGTCAGTGATCTCCAAGGTCATACAAGGTCGATGTTTTCATCTTATATAAAAGAACGCATGCGATTTCCTATTAGTGATTAACAGTAACGTTGGCCCTATCTCTCACCATTTCCGAGATACGGTCACTGGCGCTTATAGCTTGAAACTTTCTACTGAAAATAGCGGTCAAACCGATGCAGATGGAGACTTGGTTACTAACTTACTATTGACAGCCTATTGAAGTCGCCAGCGCCCTATCCGATGGTACTATCGCTGACCCCCTACGATTTACTGTTTAGCCACATACCACACGATTGGCATACCATTGTGCGTTATGACCCTTGAAGGTCATCCAAGGACAATGATTTTCATGTCATTAAAATGCCAGTCTGCGTCTTCTTATTAGTGATCAATAGCAACCTAGGCCCTATCTCGCATCGTTTAGCCACAATACATCCGTGACAGATAGACGGACGGACAGACGACAGACGACCATAAGCTCGACCGTTACGTACGTTCGGTCGACTAAAAAATGTTAACGTGATCTTCACTGGAAGCTTAGAGCCTAATACGCTTTTTTGGTAAAACGGATCGTGCTGGCCATACATATTTACCAGAATTTTTTTTCCTCTTTCCGGTTTCTGGTTTTGTGCATGCGGCAGAATATGCTGGCTATAATATATCCATCGATTGAATTTCGCCTGTGTACCATTTTGTCGTACAAGTCTCATTATATAAAAGTGAGTTTGGTTAAACTAAGCACGAACATGTACTTGGGCGGGAGCCGGACATTTCCCCCCTGGGCCTGTCAACCGCGGACGTTTCCCCCTCGGACATTTCTCCCACCCGGTCGTTCCCCCTGCTTTTCAAGTGCCGAGAACGTTTTTCCATTGGCCAGTAACAACAACAACATATTATCAGAGTCAGCGCCAAGCCTAAGCAGAAATTTCTTGCAACACCAAAAGCAACTCCGCTTTTGAAGTTTCGACGCCGTTGAGTATTTTTCAAACACAGTGAGTCTTAGTAGGCGCGACAGTTAACAGCAATTAGTGATGTAGGCTTACGCGCCCATGAGACGATTAAACTCGACTCGATGCACACTGGAACCGGAGAGTAGAAGTAGCTAACACACATATTTTCACGTAGGCTACATATAGAAAGCAAAATTTGACACATTGCAAACGCTCTTTTTGCTGTGGCAAACACATTGCGCTTTCAGTGGGACTTTGACGTCGCCGTCCGCAGCTCTTTCTTCAGAAGTTAAGAATTGAGACTTCTTCAGACTTGCCCTTTGTTTGATGTATTATTTTGGCCTATTAAGGATAACGCAAGAGTATTTGATGTTTGCTGCATTCTTTTACCATGATGACACTGAAAATTATGCCAATCTAGCGCTCGATCGATTCTCATGTAACAGTATAGGGAGGGGGAAACGTCCGGGGGGAACATGTCCAGGGGAAAATGTCCTACACCCACTTGGGCAATCTCTATAGAAGCCTGCAGTGGCGTAGACAAGAAGAGGGTAGGGGCCCACGCCCACTCCACCTCCCCAGGCCCGTCGAGGGCCACAGCGGGGCCCGAGGAAACATTCTCGCGGGACCCCGAAACATTTTCACGGGCCCCTCTGTGCAAAAATTTTTGAATTTTTCTTTTCAAAATGGTACATTCTGGCGTACTTTATATTTCTGGCCAAACGTCGCGGGGCCCGGGGTAGCTAACCCCTTACCCTACCCTCTCGACGGGCTTGACCTCTTCCAATCCTTCCTGTAGACAAGACAAGCACGCGTTTAAACTGCATTAAATTTGATCAGTTGACTCTCAGGAAAATAAGCATAATTGTTGTCACCAGATCTAATATTTTAACGATATAATGCACCAAATTCTACCTCGCTGGGGAGCTCACAGCGCTCCCCCGGACCTCTTAGCCGGATTTTAGGAATCCTACTTTTTAAGGGGAGCAGCGAAGGGGGAGGAAAGTGGAGTAAATGGGAGGGGTGAAGGGAATTAAGGCAGGAGAGGAAAAGAGATGGGAAAGGGAAGGGGAACGGTTCGTGCTCCCAATTTCCATTCCTGGCTATGCTAGTGGAAGCCTGTTGAATTTCTTTGGTCAAGTTCACACGGGTTTTTGTGCGTTTTCTGTCTGCGTGACGATCTTGTTCTGTTCGATTTCGTTCACTGATCGCTCAGAGGTCGAGATATATATCAGCTAGTCAGCGAGTCAGTTCACGCTCTGTTGTGCTTTGTATGTCATTCACCTTCGTGCTTGTACATGTATGTCTACCAATGAACCTTGCACCAGCGCTGCAGCTCTCATTATTCTGAGGCGCAGCTGTACTCGCACACGTCGCGTTATGCGTCTTGCCCGTCCGTTCCTCCGTCTGTCTGTCTGTCCCGATATAGGCCTACAGTAATATTTTTCAAGTATTTAGAATGGTTAGTCTTGTAAGGGCCAGTTTGGAATTCAACACGCGATAATATCGCCCCAAAACCATTTTTGCTGTTTAAGAGTTTTGACTCATATCGCCCTTACATAGCTTTGTAACTGTTGAAGTTTTTTGCTCTGATTATATCTATACGTTTCGTCGAACGCTAATAAAACGAACATTATAGGTGGAACTGTTACTTGTCTTGGAACAGATTAAGCGTCTGTTGCTATGGTAACGTTGTCGCCATGGCGACGACGTTCAACAGTTGTGGGCAAGGTCGTGGTGATAAATAGTTTGCGGCGACAACGTGTGAAATGCTCAACAGCTCCGCTAATCATTTACCAGCTGCAACTCAGTGTAACTGCGATGACACACTGGCCAGTTTTCCCACCCCAGAAAACTGGCCAGTTTTCTGGGGTGGGAAAACTGGCCAGTGTGTCGTCACTGTTAGACTGTATGCCGACAAACTCTTTAGGCCTATTGCACGGTCGTCTGATGATCACCAGTTCAACGTATAGATTCAGAGCGAATTTTGGTCATTTTGTGTTGAAATTTCGTCGTAGAAATGTGCGTGATATAGTGATGTAATGTACGATCAAACTGTGGTCAGCTCTAAATACGTTATTGACATTTTGCATTGAAAAACTAACCGAATTTTAAATCACAAGACAAGGTTCTCGTTGGCAGTTACAAACTTGACTATGTACGCCGTGCTTATTTATGCACTTTAAACGCTGGAAATGTCTGATCCAAAAATACGATAAGGTGCAACCATGTTTTAATATAACTTGAATGTTTAATTAAATGATTTTGCCGTTGCTCTTAGATTGCGATTTTGTAATATCGCACTGAAAACGTGGGTTTATTATCGGATGCTATGTAATTGATGGATATTATTTCCGACGCAATTTATAGCTGATTTCTCACACTTACAGCCGCTGAGCTGTATCATCTATGCATCTTACACACATCGTATGAATGCACCATGGCTATTATACTTTTTATGCGCGACAGCAGAATGCTACGGGCGTCTAAGCCGTCGTCGAGGTGTCCGTCTGTCTGTCTGTCACACTGCAGTATTTTGTCAACACGACGCAAGCTACGATCACGAAATCTTCACTGTGGATTGCCACAGTGACTTTTGTTTTGGGATCCGTAACGCTTTTTAGAAAATTCGAAATGGGTCACCCCGATCGAGGGCGCTAAATGAAAGGGGGGTCCAAAAATCGGCCATTACCAGCCAATAAGTCGCCGTATCTCAGAAACGGTGCGAGATCTGGTCTATGTTACTATTGATCACTAATAGGAAGTCTCGCACGTCCTTTCATTGACACCAAAATCAACGACCTTAAACGACCTTGAACTCTAAAATAGGGGGTTTTATTGATTTTTTGGCGATTTTAAATTGCGTCGCACATTTTAAGAATGAACTGCGCCGAAATGGCTGGAGATAACCAAGGCAACCTGCATATAAAATATTTAACATTAAACGCCGATTTTAGTAATCCAGGTCGCAACTCCCTTGGTTCAAGGAGGTCGGCGCACGCGGGCGTCAAAGTGGTCATTTTACCGCTATTGGCTCGTGTAAGCGTGAAAACGGTTGCAGATAGGCACATACATGCTGCTTATTATAACAAGCGCTGGTCACGAGCTTTTTAGTGGTATTAAGATCGATGACCTTGAATGACTTTGAACCTCCGAAATAGGTGGTTTTAGGTTTTTTTGCGATTTTCGGCTGCGAGGCACAATTCAATAGTGAATTGCTAGGAAATGGCTGGAGGTAGACCAAGACAACCTGCGAACAAGAAATGCTAAGGCTGTCGCGCGTCTCATGAGCTTTACTCAAATTACTTCTTTTCTGCTTGTATTAAGCTGTACAGTCAGTATAGTCTTATGTAAAAATAGATGATAGTTACTGGACATCGAATCATCATGCATATGGACGCCTTCGCCCGTCTCAAAGCTGAATCAATATTCGACCTTGTGACTTTGACTTTGGGCACTGCCCCTTAAAAACAAAAAAAACCTCAAAACCCAATTATTTTAAGTTATATATTTTAGATATTTTGCTAGCCGGATGTAGAAAGGGAAGCGTAAATGAAAATGTAACATTTTCGCCGATACCTGCCTGCAGTCAGAGGCGGAGGCATTGTAAAGCATCTGGCAACATTTTGTTTGTTTTACATGCCAGCCGGCGACATAAAGGCGCGTACAGAGCAAACCAAGTTAACTGAACTGAGATGAAGTAAACAGTAGCAGCAGAACTATATAATTTCATTTCAATTTAATTTACTTCTGTGGCTTTGAACCCACCTTAAGCATCCAACTCAGCCTGGCCATTCCTCCGTGGGCAGGCGCAATGAGTACAAACAAAAGCTGGGACGTAAACAGGCACACCGTGCGATGCACTAGCCACGTATCCATGGTCACCCCGCAGTGTAAACTGGTGTCTGGCTGAGGGCTAAGGAAACGGCGCTGGCGATCAGCGCCGCCCTATATCAGCGTTATGGATCGGGAAGGACTGCAACCTCGACTTTGGTGTAGCTAATGGATAATTAGTTGTAACGCTAAAATAAGGTGTTTATATTGTACTGTTGTAGACTGAGTTTGTGATGTCTTGCGGCAGCGAGTGAGGTCAGAGGTGGTCGGATCATTCAACAACCAGAATGTCGTCGTGCCGCGTGTCGTCGGTGGATCAGATATTTGTGGGATCCGCGACGCCGCATCTCAGTGATGGCGGCACGGCGGCGTCTGATGACCGGCAGCGCCAGCATGTCTCACCGTTCCACCGCATCGGCCCCACGTTGGGCGCCAACAACACGCCGGATGACGACCAGCCGTTGGATCTGACCGCAGGAGGCGGCCTCGCCAGTGCGGCTAGGAAGAGACGTGGATCCCCGTCACCACAAAGCCCCGGGCAGCGCGATCTCGACTTGGACTCACCCCTAGATCTGTCTGTGAAACGCTCACGCACCGCCAATGTTGACCCTGGGCCGTGGTCTGCCGGATATGGGATGCTCGGCGTGGATACCACTGGGCCAGGTAATAGCCTATTTCATGACCTATTTAACAGCTTAAAAGTTCGTGATATCTCTTTGTGACGTAAGGGGTTGCAAAAATATAGTGGTGTAGTCTCTGTGCTGTTTTTCCTGGAAAACCACGTATTTGTGTGTTTTGGTAAATAAACTGCCCTCTCTGTCTGCTCAGATGGTAGACGCGGTGGCCTGGTGATGTGTGGAGGGGGAGTGGTACGTCAGTCACCTGCAGTGTTTCCAGCAGGCCTACCTCTCTTCTTAGTGGCTCAGCCAAGTGCCTCAGATTCGGCCACTGGCTGACATTGTGCACTTTAAATATGCATCTACTTACTTACTTACTTACTTACTTTGTAGAGCTACGGGGCGTTACTTGCCATATATGATCACACAGTGTTACCTGCCACCCAACACAGATGAACGTGCCCTGCCTTAACCTCATCCAGACAGACCGATACTCGATTTACCCAACCCGGAGGGATGGAAGGCTGAGTTGACCTTGGTGTTGGTTATATCGCGTATACGTCACAGAGTCATGCGGTTTTTATGACGTAAGAGTTTGCAAGATTATGGTGCTGTAATCTGTGTGCGTTTTTTTGCTGGACAACCATATATTTGCGTGTTTTGATAAATAAACAGTCTTCTTTGTCCATGTCAGGTGGTAGACGCGGTGGACTGGCGATGTGTGGAGGGGGAGTGGTCCGTCAGTCCGCTGCAGTGCGCAGTGTTCACGTGGCCCGCTCACCCGTTCCTCTGTCAAAGCTTCACTCTCTACCGGCGCCTGATGTGCCTCGTCTCGGCCTCGGTAAGTAGCGTCCTGGCGTAAGTTATAGGGTGTTTACACGATCGAGCAAACATCGAGCTGGCTCGTACAGCTAACTAGAGCCAGCTCGTCGAGCCAGCTTCATCTTGTAAACGGGGTATTACAGAATGTTGTAGCAGATTCCAAGTGTAGGACATCTCTGCACTGGATATATTCCCCCACCTTTGGATGTTCCCTCCCCCCGGACCTTCCTCCTCTCTCAAAAAGTCGAGTCTCGTCGGCGTCGTAAATATTGGCAGTCAGTTCTTGATTATACTCGTTATATATAAGCGCTTATATAGTACTGAATAAATTGTTCGCAGCTTTTTGTTCGTACGTATTGTATTGCCTATCAGTCCAGGGCGGGGATGTCGTAGGTCTTCGAAAACGGGCTTGGAAATGTCAGGGTTCAGAATGTTTGAGGGTGGGGGAAGTTGGAACGTCAGCGGTTGACCGTTGAAACATAATCGAATTGAGTTGCGGAATGTATTTTTCTGTGCAGTGTGAACCAGAAAGCAGCGTAAACGGAAAATGTCATTTATTAGCTAACGATAAGTTGCTATACGGTATGTGCTACTAGGTGCGGTACCTGTCATCCGGCACGTCTCGTCGGCTGGGTCAGCTCACGGAAGCTCTGGACTCCATGGACCGCGGACCAGCGGACAACTCAGAGCAACGTCGTCTGTGAGGCTGATGGGCGACGACGAGCAGCGACGACGTGGGGGCGGGGCTCGTGACGTCATAGCTCGTGACGTCAGCGTGGTGGTGAACGGGCACCGACCACCACCGGAAGTACTAATGGGCGGGGCCAAAGACACGGGGCAGGGCAGCAGCGTCTTGCACCCGGCCTTCGCACGGATCAACTACGCCGCCGCTGGTGAGAGATAAACTATTCACTGAAACTGACGATCATTGGGGAAAAGGGGGGGCGGCAGGGGAGACAATTCTTTCCCCCTTAAATTTTTGGCTGTCGGATAATTGTTGTTTAAAAATGCAATATTTGTGCTAGATTTGACTAGTTTTCTAAAGTGCTTTTAATTTTATGTCGGCTTTAGCTTAGTGCGGCAGCTTTTAGTGTTCTTGCCTTGCTGTCCAGACTGTCAGTAATACCCCGCTTACACGATGAAGCAAACATGAAGCAAACTTAGAGCACACGTCGTGCACGTGTGTTTTGAATACGTTTGCTTCATGTTTGCTCCATTTATGCTTTTTTTTGTAAACGGGATATAACTGCTTGCTTCTGATTTGGTGAGCTGACAAATGGTTTGATTTCATTTGGTTTGATTTCAGGACGACCGAGCGGCGGCTACCACCAGCGGGGCAAGGCGTACGAACGTCGTGGCGTCACCACAGTACTGGGTGGAGCAGCAGGTAGATCAGAACACATCACTGAACCACCACCTCTCATAGCCGGCTCTCCGTCATCTGTCTCTGCAGCCTACATCACACCACCTCCCGCCCCACTACGTCCCAGCGCCCTACACGCCAGCTCTCTCCAGCCTCGGCGACTAGACGGTAAATACAAATTTTGGTAGTCTTTAGTTCACCGATAACGGCAGACAATAAACAACACAGAGAAAGAAGACGGGAGCAACAGAAAAAAATAGAGAAAAATACATAATTGTACAGTCCATGGTCCATAACGGTGACAAGACATATCGAAAAAAAACTTAAGATTTTTAGACTAAAACAGTTAACAGTGCACAGCGATTTTACAGTAACAATTTTTTCTTCTGTTTCATCCTGCCTTCAAGGCGCGTACAGACCGCCAGAAATGCAATGGAAAGAAATGGAATAAAAGTTGCATGCTGCAACTTTGATTTCATCTCATTTTATTTCTTTCGGACTGTACGTATTTTTGTGGGCAGGTTTTCGTTTTCATTGACTCCATCTTGCTCTTTCCTGTACTAGTTTTTTGAGTTGTAGATAATGGAGTGTTTACACGATCCAGCAAACTTCCAGCAAATGTGTTAAAATGCACGTGCCAATACTGTAATGCTGGACGTTTGCTGGACGTTTGCTGGATCGCGTAAACACCATATATAAGCTGCGTTTTGGATGGCCTAACAACCATGAACAAGTTTAATGTGCCACGGATAAATATATTATAAATATGCTAATAATAATAATACTCTTAATAGTTTTAATACTTTTACCTAATAGTTTTTTTAATTTCTGTTTGACGGCACGGCAGACGGAAAATTCAAAAAAGTTTTTTTTTTGTACTGATGCAATATACTAGTAAATTTGTTTTTCGTGTTTCAGCATAGAGTATCTAATTATCCGTGGCGCACTAAACTTGTTCATGGTTGTTAGGCTATCCAAAACGCAGCTATACCTTCCCTTTACTTCTCTCCAGTAGCCAGTACCATTTTCTTTGGTCTTCCTCTTTCCTTTTTCCCCATCAGTCGTCTTTTTAATGCTGATCTCACTAGAGAATCATGTCGCATGATTCTTTATCGTTGTTAAAATTATAATCTGTTTTTTTGGTTTAATGCTTTTCGTCGTCATTTTATGCTGGGACTATTAGATCGAGATGCGAAGGCGTCCACTGCGTAAACTGGTTGTTAGTATTGCTCTCAGCCACCACCCTGCAATCAAATAGTTCTTATGGCTCATTTGTCTAGGATTTTATCACACACTTTTGTCATTGTATATACTGTTGTTTTTATATTAGATTACATTAACATTTTTTTATCTTTTAAAACACAGTCAAGTGCTTTAAACACTTGTACATTTGTCACTGAGTTGGGGTCGTATTGTGTGCTGATATGCCGTTAAGAAACGCTCAGTCGACGGCTCGGGTCAAAGGTCTTCTCGACATTGACGTCATTTCCTGTGACGTCATATGCGGGGGCGGAGCCTATGTCGGGGTCACATCGGGTCAAGCTGGTCGATCGTCTTGATCCGTCGAGAGATGTAGACAATGGCAGCGGCAGCGGGGGTCTGTACTTCACGCCACGGGACAGTCAGTCATCGACACAGCTGCTGGACAGCGCTGCCGCGGAACCTCAGCTGAGAGGAGCGGGGTTTGTCTGGAACAGTCTGACGCCGGCAGACATCATGACGGACTCGTCTGAACACGTGAGGACGGGTAGCGACAGATCACCCGCTGCAGGAGCAGCGTTCAGTGCTAGCAGCGGTCTTTCACCCTCGACGCTCCACAGTTTAAGTGAAGTTAGCGGCCAGGGTCCTGCAGCCGTGGATGATCGAAGTGACGGTGCTTCGTCGATTGTCGCAGAGCGCAACTTCGCCGGCGTGGCGCAGCTGATGAATCGCCAGCAGCGACCAGCGCCCTCGTCAAGCCTTCTAGCACATCATCTGACCACCAGCACGCCGCGCTGCGTGCCCGTTGCGAACGTTCATCCCATCATGAAGGACGCCGCAAAGACTCATCAGTCTTCTGCTCCTGTTGTTACGACGCCGGCAATCGGCGGCTCCACGTTGGGCGCCAGCAGCACCTTGCAGCCGCCGCCGCAGAACGACATTCCGTCCGCCGAATCACACCTACTGGAGCCACGTCCACTCACGCCACGCCCACTCGAATTTTGTTGGTTGGACGACATTCCGGCCGGCGCATTCCGCCGCCTGCCGATTGCGCCGGTCACCGATGACGACAGCGCCTGCCCTTCTCAGCTGACTGCCGCTGCTTCTACCATGTCCGTGTCCTCCGGACACCCGCCGCTTGAGCCACGCCCCTTCGAGCCACGCCCACTGGAGCCTCGTCCGCCGCCCGCCAAGGACGTGCGGCCGGCTCTGATGGCGCCCGGGCTGACCCGTGGAGGTGGTGGGCGTGTGTCCTCTCATCAGACCGAGTACGTCAAGTTCCTCAGTAAGAAATCTGACGCGGAC
>Ga0209367_1012274_pt1 | contig 11234 bp, 6 predicted proteins | sample WorMetLIZISLAND2_FD_187412 | JGI IMG/M metagenome (GOLD analysis project Ga0209367, IMG submission 187412) | Marine gutless worms symbiont microbial communities from Max Planck institute for Marine Microbiology, Germany - Olavius geniculatus... ... | reverse complement strand
TGTGTTTAGTTACTTATTACCAGTAATAATTTTTAGAATAAATCGTTTGATATGGGCAGAATAACAAAGGATGATCGCTGTTTAATCATGGGCTTACGAACTGAGAACTGTTTTGTGCTAAATTTACTAAGTTTTTAAATTTACTATTTTTCTATAAATTTTACTAAATTAAATTTCTCTTTTAAATTAATTCTCATCAAATTCTTCCTCAAATTTCTACCAAATTTCTCCAAACCCTTATCCTTCCCATAAACTCTAAATCGATTTCCAATTTTCCTTGAAACTGAGAAAAATCCCTCCTAAATTCCTTTCACTCAAAACTTTCCAAAATTCGCACAAGCAATTGCTATTGTATTAATTTCTAGTCTCTTTCGTCGAGATAGCAATCGTTCTCTGGCCTTGTGCTACCGGTCATCAAAATGGCTAAATTTTAGAATATTTTCCAAATTTCTGCATCAAAATCAAAATTACAAAATTTGACCGTCTTGCAGCAATGTGTCTGGACTGCTGATGAATTCAGAAAGTGATGTCTGGATTGGTCTGGAGCAAAACATTACCGACACTGCTGACAACGAATGAGGAAGCATCTCGGTGCCTATGTTCGTTTAATGGGCCAACATTTTCTGTAGACAGTTGAAAATGACAATTGGATAAACTATTAGTCAAATTGACGAAACTTTAGATAAATTGTGTTTTGTGTGTTATTTTATTTAAGTAATAATACTAGTTTTGATAAAAATGCAATATTTTGTTGGTTTTTCTTCAGGTAGTGCAGCAGCAAACATTGGGTGAAGTGGGAAACTAAACAATCATTTGATGGCTGGTTGTGTCGGAATATTCGTACCACAAAGCTAGAGCAAGTACTTGGGCTTGGTAGTTAGTTTTGAGTACTTGTATTTGTACTTGTGGCTTTGGTACTTGCAACATCTCTGCTGATAACCAAATCGAACTGCCATCGAGTCCGCATTTCTCTTTGTTTGGGAAGCGTCCGTCCGTTAACAGGTTCCACTGGCTGCGGTATGGATTATGGATTATGCGGATAAAGCGTGTTATAATCCTGGTCACGTTGCGGACAAGTTCGCGTTCATCAAACAACCAGCTGACCACAGCTATGCAACGCGTCAACGATAGAGATGGGCCGCCAGCGCAAACTTATAATATTCAATTATATCTAACCGAAATGGTTCGATATCAGCCTGAAGAACCAGAACAACAGACGTCACTAACGATAATGTGTTTCTAACACATTTTAGAGCGTATTGGACAAACTTGCCGTTCCTGCAGCGGTAAAAATTGATCGTTTTGACATAGAAACGATGAGATTGCTACTCAAGTTTTATTTTGCCCAATGACCTTGTAGATGACTTTGACCTTGCTGTAGACTTTAGAGCATGTTTGGCAACGATTTTGCAACCGTGTCTGACACTCTGAAAAATCCGACTCCTTTTATAGGCACTTTTAAGCGTCATTTTCTTAAATCACGTTTGCTGTTTCTTTACTAATCCAAACGCCACAGCGCATAACAAAACTTCTGAGCCTCTGCGCTGCATAAATTCATTGCGTATTGTACTGCAAAAAAACTGGCGATAGACAGAGCAGAATGGCGTCAACTGTGATCCAATGCATCCACCGGAATGCAAATTGAATTGAGGTCTAAGGCAAAGTATTGTATTGCATTGTACTTCGTCAATCTTCCAGACTATGCGATCCTTTTTGGCAGTAGCCGAAGTCCGAGAGTATTCAAATCGACAACGATTACTCCCAAGTCGCTGCCGGCCCATCTCTAGCGAGCTCATCTATGAGGCACGGCCACGCCACGGATATGATGACAAACGGCGTCGGTGTAAGGACTCGTCGATGCGAGTGCCGGACCACCGCAAGCGATTGCACGGGGGGGCGTGGCTGGCTGAGTGCACGCCGGATCGGCATTGACACGCAACGTGATGTGACGTGATGTACGCACTACGCACCGCATGTATGTTAAGCCTACTTAAACATAACGCAGTTGCCGCCGAAACTTTTTAAAAATAAAATGATAAAACAAAACAGATGCATAAGAAACGTTGCCGTGTGGAAAAAAATAGCAGTATAAATGTACATACTTTGTCCATTTGTTCCGCGATGCTCGGGAACCGAGTCTTCCCTGCGCGAACACAGACGAAACACCACATTGTCACCGTTACAAATAAATATCAATTTGTTTTGAAAAGAAAACAGTCATCGACAGTCAGTTATCAACAGATCTGCCAGATTTATAAAAGGCGTCGTATACGTTACAACAAAATTACAGCGCGTCAGTGACCAAATTTGGATTCAATCATAGCTCACACGCGCGACATTGCCTCGTGGCCCACCAACCATTTTTCTCCAAGAGAATGTTCCAGATAGCTGATGCCGATTCTATAGTCCTAATATACATGAGTTCAGTAACAAACAGCTTCAAAAAACAAAAAAAAATAGTTGATACTGAGATTGCACAAAAAACGCAGGCGTTGGTGAATTTGTCTTCACATTTTCAGCTAAAGGTTTGACCTTTTTGACTTCCAGCTTAGACTGAGATGCTGAGTTATTTTGAGTTATATAGTGAACCGGGCTATGTCAGTTCCCAGCTTAAAAGCAAGTACTATTAAATGTGGTTGTGGCAATTTTATCGACAAAAAATATAATTATACATGCAGATCGCTTGTATACACGCGTTCTTTATATGTTTCTGAACTTATTTTCTACAGAGTATACGCAGAGTACAGATAGACAATGCGATTCTGTGTTGAAAGAAAAGTTCTGTAAGTGTTAAAATATTCGGATTAACTCAACATCTACATCTGCATGTTCGTCGAATGCAGGCTTAATCGATCGATTTTCTAGCACGCGCTGACTTCGACCAGGCGCGTCAAAGCTATTTTGATCACCCCCGACAGGACGGCGGAAGCCGCAGTTTGGTGGCGAATCGAACGCTGCACGCAAATCAGGGCCGAAACGCTCGACGACCGAGATCGGCTGACACGGTGTTTCCCACGACCGGAAGCTGGCAGGAAACATTACTGGACCAGTCCTAACGGTGACTGACAGAACGGCCACATGCACGGCATAACCACCAGGGAAGGGAGGACAAACTGCGAATAATTGCAACCAATCCTATAATAGCCACATATTTTGATAGTAACGCGGACCCGGCATAAATGTTATCTCGGACAATATATCCTACTTTGCATGTCAAACATTTGCAACAAGCAAAATATTGGCATCCAGTGGCAGTTTGCCGCAGTCATTATTTGCCAGACCATCCACGATCACCTTCTCTCCGAAGAAAGTTGTCTGGAAAACATGTCCGACGGTGTCGTGGGTTATAAAAAGTAAAAGGACAGTAATTCGCAATTTTCTGGCAAACAGCTGCAAATTTTCGACAAAAAGACCACAGGTGCTGAAAAGTTTGCCACCTCCCTAAATTCCACCAAAACGAGAAATTTTTACTTCCAAATTTGATATTTTTGAAAGAAAATCTTTCGACAATTATTCGACTGCAAACTAAAACTTAGGGAATCGCCCCTAACCCTCCCACAACGTTACTGTTTTTGTCCATTTTGGATAGAGTGACGCCTAAATTTTAGCATGCAATTCTGTTTTAATTATGTTTAAGTTTTATCGCACATCTAAATGTCGCCTAATCCCATGCCACCGCGGATACCGGGAAAATATGCACGACGAGCAACGCTTCGTGGGTGGCACTACATGGAGGGCAAGGCACTAGGGCAGTGGCACATGGGTCCGTCGACAAAATTTACATGCGGTCTATGGAGACGGACTGCCAATGGACGAGACACTATCATCGACGCACAGAACCACTGAAGGCGATGAGTTGGCACGAAGCACTTTAGACGGCTTGACAAAAGGTTAAAAGTTTTCCACCTCAGCCGACGGAGAGTCACCTGCCATAAGAAGAAATCACACAGTGTTACTGCCACCCGACAAAGATAAACGCGGCCGCCGTAACCCATTAGTGCCCAAAATATTTTATCATTTATCGTCAAAGTAGGTGTCCCATATATGAAATTGTAGGCATAAATGGGTTAACTCCAGTCAGACAAATCGGTACTCGATTCACCAGATCGTTCTTGGACTGAGTCTAAAGGAAGAGAGCAAGGCGTGTCGGAGCGAGCGCGGCACGGCGCTACAGAGCGCCAGGAGACAGCGTGAAGAACGGCAAGCGACGGCGCCGCGTGGCGCAAGAGCGTCGCCTGCATGGTCGCGTGCCACTAATGCGTCCATTGTGTACAGTAACTCGCCGCACACGAACGCTTAACTCTTCCTAGCAACTATAGGCCTACAACTCCAGTCGCCAAGCAACAGACCAAGAGCAGCATCAGCTAACAGCATCGAAGCTGCGTGGAGACTGGTAAAGCAACAGAAGCAGCGAAACACGTACTCGCTAGAACGACGTGACAATAAACAACAGAAAGAATCAGTATTCAATTTCCGTGCAAGGTTATTCTGACAAAAACCAACATTACACTTAAACTTTTGGACGTCTCCTTAAAACGCGTCACTTATAGTAACACTGTTCAGGATTCAGGAGTCTGCGAGTTAGCACACAGCAGCGCGTTAGCTCCCTCCCTCCCTTCACCGACTTACCTGTGTTACCTGTGACATAAGCTCAGTACTTCGACGATGGCTGAAATTCGCTGAATCCACATTAATGCGAACCCGCTGTCACACTTTTCGTTTGCGTGAATCGTGCCAAATTGCCGACGGTTTGATGTAACTGGGTAACAGAACTGACCACTGACAGTGTTTTAGGGTCGAAAAAACAGCTGGGAGTTTAATTCCCAAGCCTTCCCCGGACAACTCAAAGAGTTACGCTGCAAATATTATTTGTAATGTTTCGGTTTAGCATTATTTTATGCCTTCGCTGCTATGCTACTTGAAGGGTTAAAGGATGGCCAAGGTGCAGGAGGATTGACAAAGATGGTTCTGGGGCGTGGACGTCTGAAGTGGGCGCGAAGGGGCTACCATCCCAGTCGTGGAAGCAGTCAGCCCCCGAAATGGCACATCAAAGTGAGGGGGCGGGAGCTCCGTGCAGCCACGGAAACAGTTCCAGTTAGCTGTGGTTAATATCGGTTGCTGCAGTCGGGAAGCAAGCATCTCAATAGCACGCTCGTTTTACAGCGGGCAATAAATGTCCGTCGTAATGGTACATCGACGACTTCCGCCCGCGTGAGCATTGACTACAGTATTGACGTTTAAGACACAGATGAGCGAATAATAAAACGGTATTACTGCGCCGATCGTTCACGAGCAATCCTAGGAGACAAATCACCGCTTGTCGACTTCTTGTATTCCTTCGCGGACTGCCATTTCATGCTATTGCTGGCATTAGTAAAGCTCAGAGTCAGTTTTTTGTTGTTTACTTTGTCAAAAAATAAGCAAAAAGGAAAAAAAGAAACAGAACGGTAGAAAAAGACAGAAACCAGGCAGAAAGTCGTCTACTCCAACTCCGATATGATGCCAAGAAAATACCAGACAACAGATAGCAAAAGATGGCATTAAGAACGAACAGTTTAATAATGTTCGCTGGTTTGGGCATTAAGCTTTCTAACCGATTAAGAAATCTGTATGATTTCCAAAAAATTGTTCCATGCAGTTGTATGTATTAAGTTCTTCTTGTGCTTGAGACAATCCAGTTTAAAAACGCATAAGTCAGCAAAAGAGCACTGCAAACAGACAATAGACTGTATATGAAACGGTGAATCGCATCCTATCGAAGAATGTCACAATCATCGCGTGACGCAATGCGACGTCATCGTCGATGGATGGGTCAAGGTTCACATAGTTTCATGTGCAGGCGGCGGTGTAAAACTCTGAGCAATCAAGCACTATGTGTGGTCTGTCGTTTGATCTTACCGCGTGGTGGTCGATTTTACGAAAAACGACGATACCCGTTAAGCATCGTCTCTATCTAGCGCACCGGACGCAACGCACACGCAAGCGAAACAGCGGACGAAATGCAATACAAAGAGAAGCGTCCGTTGCGCCTGCTGTGCTTGTTGCGTTGCGTTGGATAGAAACCAAACTTTAGTCTATAGTGAATCAAAGCGATCGAGTCTCGATCAAAACATCAGCGCACGACACAGTTTTGACGACGGTGAGGGGAAGAGAAAGAGGCAAGAGGTAAGAGGTCAAATCTCCAGGGCACGAAAAACAGCGGCGGTCGCGACTACGTTCCGTGACCGGTTGCTGTAACAGAGTGACGCACGAAATGACGTAATTTGTTTTAATCACGTGACATTCACATCGAGCCGCAGCAGTCGTCGAAACCAGCATGCCCGGTGCACGCATTGCATGGGACACTCGTTTGCAACTCTTGTAGCCGGACAAGATCGAAGAACCATCGTCAATAAATTTCAGTGGTCCTTTTGGCCAACCTACATCGTCGAAGATTAATTAGTACACGCACTATATAGTCCTTCACGGAGCTGACAGTGAAGATTTCGTGATCCTAGCATGCGTCGTTTTTGCATAAAATCATGCAGGGTGTGTCAGACGCACGGACAGACAGACGGACGCCTGAGTAATAGCTAAGACAGGCATCCGCACAGTGAGTTGTGCTGACGCCCCATAAAAACGCGTATACATGCTACGGTGACGGTCAGACCCCGCTAAAGCATCCCTAACAGCCCCAATCGGCTGTAAAAGACTGTAACAGCCAGGATAGCAAGCAGACTCCCGGTATGTTAGGGTCCGAGCCGCGTTTTACGGTCCGCACTGGGACAGTATGCGATCGCCAGTAAAGGACCGGCGACGTTCGGCCTAGCTATAGGTCAACGTGTCGCCGAGACCGCCAGAGGAGCAGTCGGTCGGTCGGACCAAAACATGAAAATCCGCCGTTATTTCCAGGTGCCTGTGAGACTAGGCCTACTGCCGGGTGTCATCCACTGGTGTCACGGATCGTCCATAATGTCTACAGTAATATCATGTCTCGTGCATGCCGCTAGCCGTGTTGTGCAATGTTTTGACGCGCTACAGCCATGCGGCTAAACGGTACGAGATAGGGCCTAGGTTGCTATTAATGACTAACAGGAAATCGCATACGCCCTTTCAGATGAAATAAAAATCGTCGACCTTGGATGACCATGAAAGTCAGTACTGCAACAAGAACTGTAGAGGCTGTAGCGCGTCTTCCCTAGCGAATTTTTTTTTATTCCTGGAGTGTCGTAGAATGGGGTTATCGACGGTGACGGGCGGGTGGAGTGTGTCCGTGCAAAGGCAGCTGGAGTCAGGCATGATCGATAGCACGAAAAGCACAATTCGTGACACTCTAGGACACTCCAGGAATCAAAAAAAATTCACATCCCGAAACATAAGGGTGTCATCTTCCTATCGGTTCATGCTTCGTCGCCACCATACACTGATAGCTGTCCGTCTTCTACAATAACTGCCAGCCCGAATACCGTCGAGCGAACTTCCGAATTATCTCGTAGTTGCAGTTGTACATATTTCACGTTCTACCTCCGCGTTTTGTAATTACCGTGGAACAGTTTTATTCGCGTTTTACCGTATCAGAGTAATCGGACGTGAAAATTCAAAGTGAGAGTCACACGGCGCCGGTCATGACTTTTTGTGTTGCAAGTTCTGACACACGACCTGCTGCCTGGCCCTGGCTAAATTTTCGGCGTACATGGGCTATCCTACAAAATTGTGTACTTAAAGAAATGATTCATACGTACTTTGTTGGAATCCGCTTGGATCCTGAAAACAAAACAAACATGAAATCATAATAGTGACTGTTATAAACGTCAGCAATACGATATTGGGCATAATATTGAGTTCTATTTATGTTTTTACTGTATAGACAGCGAAAAGCAATAATGGGGCAACTGTCCTCATGCAAAATTTGATCGATCCCAAGATTCGTGCAGATCTAATAAGATGAAAAGGAACTTGAGAAAAAAGCAAAAGCTGCACAGCGCATAATGATGAAAAAGTTAAAACTGAAATTTTTTGAGAAGGCTGACACATTTCAGTACATTAGTTTCCAGCAGCATAAATTCTATAGCCTATTATATATTCCGCCCCAAGTTTCCTATAGGCCTTACACGACTCGATACCCTTTAAGGTTAAACCAGTAAATATTCCGGAAGATGACAAATGCATGCACGAACGTCAATATCTGTAGATTACACGGCAAAACATCTGTTCTATAAGTCTATCCTAACCCTTGAGAGCTTCACGGTTTAAAAATCAGGGAAAAAACGAAAAATAAATTTCTGATATTAATATAAAATTTGCCTATCGTCCAAGCCGTTCGTTGCTTCAATTTTGTTGCTAAAGGCAGAAGATCCGGTATACGCAAAAACAAATGACAAATGCAAGCATATCCAAAAGCTATACGAAACAACAACGTAAAAAACAAACTTCGATTGAAACAACGATTACTGTTCAGTGGCGTATTTAGGGGGGAGCACGGTGCGATACCCCCCTTGGCCCGACCATGAAAATTTTTTACAGGCGACTTTATACGAAAAGGTGCGTTTTTTGCCGTTTCCAGCAAATTTCAGAACAAAATGGGCGAATTTGCGGCTTCTATTGAACGTTCAAAAGCAAAATGTGTTTCAGCTTGACTACATACATTTTTGTGAACCACGTGACCACATGTAAACAGTGTCATGCAACTGACAACACTGATTCATGCAAGTTGCAGTAATTTTTTGATACGTCATTAAATCGATTTAAACCGCATGCGACATAAACTAAGTGTATACAAACTACATTGATTTTCTATACTATTCATACCCTTGATGAAAAAACATCACATTTACTACTTACTATTACCTACCTCCATTTTCCTCTGATCACAATCAAACAGTGTCAAAACATGATGTGAATACCGAAATTAGAACACACTAAAAATTAAAACTAATAATATGCTATGGATAAATTTATTAACTATAACTGCTATTTACTGCGTTAAACTAATTTTTGAACAGCCCAGATTCTCAAAAAAACTCGTATACCGGCAAGAGGTACTGACTGTGCTGTGCGACTGAGAATGCCTTTTGTGAATTTTTGCAAATTTTATGTGTCGTGACCAGTTTGTTTAATTTGTTTACTTATACAGTAAATAACAAAACCATGCGACTCACTGTTCTGTTCACAACTTCACACTTGTCATTTTTACCCGCGCCTTGCAACAGCGATGGCGTAGGCAATGCTATCGTATGTTGTCCGTCTGTCCGTCTGTCTGTCCGTGTAGTGTAGCGGCGCCACCTAGCGGCCTGGACTGTTTACACAACACAGTGCGTGATGTATGAAATCAGCTGAGCGACTCGAGTGATTGCGTTCGCTGACGATACAGTCTCCGACCATTGTAATTTTCCGCATAACGTGACAAATTTGCCTTTTGTTCCAATTTATAATATTTTTTGTTGGTGGTGAATAAAGACTTTCATAGACAAACAAGTCATATTCACTGTCAATCGATCGGACGCAGGTTCTGCGGCTACCGTTGCCAGCACGTGTCGGGCGCAGTGCATGACGGGGCGCGGTGAGAAAGATGGCGGCGGCGCGCACTGCCTGATGGGAATTCACGCATCGACGACTTGGAACGATTATTATCATCAAGATCTCACCAAGCCAAGCCAAGCTGGACCGCATAGATCACGGGCTGCTGCTGAGTCTGCGGCGCAGTAAATAGCAAGATATTGAACGGACAACGATGACGACAACCGGCTACGGACGTTCTGCTAGTTCGGTTTGAGCCACGAAGTGAAACAAATAGAGCCCACCAAGCCAAATTCGATAGTTGAATTCATTGCCGAGTTTTGGTTTTTTCAGTTTTCGTGGTCGTTTTGCACTAAAAAATTAACCAGCAAAAACAAATCCATACAGAATCCACGGTTCGCATCAGCTTTTGGCTAAGCTGCCCTTCTGAGAAACTCTAATTTCAAGCAGAATTACCACTCTTCCTGCTAGTAATCAACAGCTGTCATCCTGTGCGGACTATGGAAAATCTTGATTTACCAACTAGTCTTCAAGACCAACAAAAAGTGTCCTTCTACGCTTTTCAATCATAAAACAGGATAAATCATAATCATCACCTTCAGTATTCAACACACGTGCTGCGATATTTCAATAAACTTAACTGACTTTCCGCTTGCTTGATTTCCACTTCGAGCGAAACTACACCTGCGACAAACTGTGAAAGAATTTTGAACATCTGTTACAGTTTGGCGAAGATATGATAAACAATGCAATAGCTTAGTTTTTTGGAACGTGGTGTAACAATACTTCACCGCAAGTGCTGTCTACCCTAACATCCTTTCTTGAAAGCGCCAATGAGGAAATCGACAGTTGCTGTAGTCCAGAGATGAATCAAAAGTTCACGTGGACAGGCACTTGGACACTCCCACCGGAATCTGACAGCAAGGGCGTGCGCATCGACCTAAACACCTGATTACTGATTAGACTCATTTCACTGCGACTCCTGATTGGCAGCAAAGCTGTGAGAAGACGCTGCAAGTGTTGTGATTGATTTCGACCTTTTGACCTTTCTGACCGTTCACATGATAGCGACGAGGCACGGCAAAGCGTTCCATGCAGTGTGACAAAACTTACGCGTGACCGCTGTATGAAATATCAGGTTTATAATAAAATTATATATAAAAAAACTGCAAGCAATTCATTTAATGTTGTATAAGCGCTGATGTAAAACTGCAAAAATCAAAAAGTATAAGCACGAACTAATGTATTAGCTCAGACATTTAATCTGTTCTCAGTAGCCAGATATAAATGTCTAAACTAATGCATAATGTTCGTGCTTATACTTTTTGATTTTTGCAGTTTTACATCAGTGCTTATACAACATCAAATGAATTGCTTGCAGTTTTTTTATATATAATATTTGCGGTTTTATTAAAGTTTGAAAGGTCACTGAACAGTTACTTTGTACACAACAACAACTACTACTAGGCCTACTACTACCTGCCGCGCTGCTTCTTACTCAGATCGTGGCCGGTATGTGTGTATGACGCCTGTGGAAAATCGAGTTGTCCATTTATTTTTCACGTCAAATAAGCTTGCTGTCTGTATTTTGCACTGTTCGTGTTGCATTTATTGTCGATTTAGTGGTCGGTCATGTTTGTAGCACCCCTGCCTTGTGCGTCTAGTAGTGCGTCTAATGCTATGTGTGTATACCACTGTCGTTGTATGGTTAGTTGTACCTGTACCTGTGTCTCTGGAAG
>Ga0209367_1012273_pt1 | contig 11234 bp, 11 predicted proteins | sample WorMetLIZISLAND2_FD_187412 | JGI IMG/M metagenome (GOLD analysis project Ga0209367, IMG submission 187412) | Marine gutless worms symbiont microbial communities from Max Planck institute for Marine Microbiology, Germany - Olavius geniculatus... ... | reverse complement strand
ACAAAAACAGCAATAACCACTATAATGCAGATGGTCAGACACAGAAACTCACAAATAAAAGTATTGTTAAACCTTAAACTTTCATACAAACAATCATAGAAAAGATGTTAAATCTGTAGAGAAATCTGCTACATAAGCAGCAGTGTTTAGCTTACACTAATAAAGTACCCGCCCTATGGGCAAGTTACTTTGCTAGTGAAATGAATGCATGCAAAAGTTTGGTCACTACTGGGCACCAAAGTAACACAACCGCCGACGATTCCGTAATGAGCTTCATCTGGCGGCTGCCAGCGCCATAAAGTTGTTTCACATTTCAGCATCATCAGACATCCAGAACCTGCATGTTTAATGTCTCATAATGTACTTGCTGTTTGTGTGCACAATTAGACTTGAAAGCAAAATGCAGGGGGGGGGAATTTAATCAGGGAGGCGATGTTATTTTATTGGGTGAGGGCAAATTTTCAAGTGAAGGGGCTGTTTTTTTGGCTGCAAACCTCGCTCTCGGGGCAATTCTATTTTACCAAGGGGCGATGCTATTTTGTGACACCGGCACATGTTGCAGAGACTATATTTTCATGGCTAGCCTTAAGGCCTTAGGCTCAGACCTTTAAGTGGTCGTCATTCACCAGATGTCACCATGAAGCTAAGCACTACTGACGAGCTTGACAGAATCAGTGAAAAATAAAGACCCGGCAACTTAACCCCACCCCCTCAAGCTGCCCGTGAAGCAGGTAAGAGGCAAGGTGGGGGGCACGTACCTAAGCCCCAAGGACTCAAATGCCGCGGTCGGGGTTCGCGACCGTGCAACAGGGAAGGCGCTAGAGGGGGCTGACAGACAGACAGACAGACAGACAAACAGATTTCCCGCGCATAAGATTTCATTGATGAAGCCTGGAGAGATCACAGCTTCAACAAAAAAACGATCACAAAAATGCCACAGATTTCAAAATTTTGAAGCTGTATTCATAAAGTTAAGTGAACAGCTCACGTTGATCATTGCACCGGATGAAATGCGAAAGAGCGTCGCTCGTTCATTCACATTCTTGATTCGTGCCGCAGCTTCCGACTGACTGTCCAGCTGTTCCAGGTCTCCTAGAGCTCGCTGCAGAGCCACACAGTGCTTCGTGACGAGGTCACCGCAAGTACGCACATCCGACAGCTTAGTACTCAGCAGTCGCAGTGTCGAATCAAGCTCCTGCCTCTCCGGCACTCCACTGCTGCTTATCGATGCTGCTCCAATACCTTCCAGCTCATCATCTAGAGAATTAACAGTCACTTCAATCTAATATACATGAACAAAGTTCTACATCTTTTTAAATATTTCGGTTATTCTCATCCAACCATATTTGAGTATGTGGTAAACCACAGAATATGCCACAAATATATTACTACTTCAGAAATTCGATAAAACAGACCAAAAACGCAACTAGATATAGTACCTTTCCAGTATCAGAAAAACAAGCCATTTAACATTTTGCAACACCGGAATGATAACGGCTATAAGCCCTTCTTATTGCCACCAAGTAATCACACATGAAAATCAAACCTCATAAGATGAACGACATTAGCCAAACCTAAGTCTACTAACTGTAAATGTATGAAAATAACACACTTATGAAAATACGAAAAGCAATTTTCAATAAATCATAGTACTATTAGTATCCATTATATGGATACTAATAGTGAAACACACTGTATTACCAGTATCTGAATCTCAACCATGGTGTCACATCATCTAACATTTTCAAAGTGCTACGTAAGACTTATAAAGTGGTGGCTCAAAAGTCAACACCACCTTTAGGTACCCACTGAACTTTACTATTGTATCTGGCATCTATTCTGTGTGCAACAAATTATGACAAAATCTTTCAATAAAATAAACAAACAGCTACCCGAGTCGGCAATAGTAATAGCACAAGCTTTCGACAGCTCGAGAGCAGTGACCCAGCGCTGGCGTTCGACCTCCGAGCTGGCCTTGAGATGAAATGTCCGCGTCCCGCCATGAGAGATAACGATGTTGTATGAATCACCCGTGTGAATCAGGGAGTTAGCAAGATTGATTGTTCCTCGACATGTGTGTGACATCTCTGACTGGTTTCTGCACATCATTTAAAACAAGAAAAGGTTGAAATGTGTGTATAGATGTTCTCTTAGAGCTACAAAGCATCAACCTTCCATCCAATACAGGAAAATGTACAACATCTTCACCCCAGCTATGCAGGCTGGTACTTCTTGTTGTCACGATGAGCCATCGGGTACTGCCTGTAAAAGGAGGGAGGGCAGATGCCCCAAAGCAAAAAAAATGAATATTGATTGATTGAATAAGGAATTCCACCAAGTTCTCACTAGCCTGGAACACATCTGTGATGTCAGCGGAGTCACCAAAGTATCGTTGGCATTCTGCTACCCACTTTGGTACTAAATTTACCTATCCCAAAAAATGAAAGACCAAGTTGACATGGGTGGTTGATTGGTTATATAGAGACAATCATGCACTAATGGTAAGTTGACAGGAAATATGTAATGAGATAAACTGCCACATGAGAGATGGGATCTAACTGGTAACCCAAACTGCGGCATTGCACCTGGCTTTTATTTGAGACCCGCAGCCCGCACTTCTATTAAAACATTGTCAACCTGTCATATCAGAGTAGTACACTTTTTCTATGGATAGTGTGTGCAGTACTATTACTACAATACAATTTAGACTGACTGTATACTACTGCTGCACAAAGTGCACATACAACTAATTACTACCACTACTACAGCTGCTAGTACACTTACAACAACTAATACTACAATACATAGATGTCCAGCTTATATTGTAGACCCAGCTTATATTAGGGACCCAGCTTTTATTTGAGACCTGGCTTCAATTAAATGCACTGTCTGACGTGTGTGTAACCAGTAATACAATTAATCAATTTAAAAATTGTTTGAAACGGGAACTGCAACCGGAAACACATAGTTAACCTTAGTTATTAGGATAGTAAACGTTATATGGCTTTTAGCCTGTGCTTACTTAAACCACTAGTAATCTGATGGCTTCGGTGAATTTGGTGAAAAAAAAACATCAGGCTCAGATCCCCCCCCCGGCTTGTATTAGAGCCCCGGCTACTATATGAGACATGGTTTGTATTAAGAGCTTTATGGTATGCTGCATTAATAGTTTCAAACGTATTATGAGACTAACACACATTATGACTTTTTGAAGATTACAAACATAATTCAAAACTAATTCAACATCTACCAGAAGAATGACTAGAATTTGAACAATGGACTTCATTCACACAATGCAAACAAAAAAATACTGGCAATTAAAAAAACACTTAAATAAATCCCCAGTGAGCTGTTATATGTTAGGTGATAGTCTAAACTGTTGTTTACACTCTGACGCCATAGTCTGAAATTACGTAAAAGTATAAGTACAAGTACACTACAGATACTGGTACTTCAGAACGTCCGGTAAGTTCCTTAGTCCGTCAATCCAAGTACAAAAGCAAATTGCACTGCTCACCGATAATACGATAGCAGGCCATTCTGTAGCACAAACCATCTTTTCTGGTAGCCTCTGAGGTAGTTTGTCCACTTATACAGCCAACCTTTACAGTGATCAGATGACGAAAGCCCTTTCAACTCGGACATTTTCCCCTGTGACTGTTTTTACTACGACGACCCCGCCCCTTCTTCAAGGTAGGTGATGTGCGAAGCCCTCTATTACTACGATGTACACGGAGAGTCAAAAAACCAGCGCGTTTCTTTGTGATAATTTGCTAATAGAGACCGCCTAAAATCTTAGACTTGATCAGTTATACAAGTACTTTATGCACACCTGCCATACAATGATGCTCGACATTAGTCAACTCTGATGATTTGTGCTTTATCAGAAAGGAAGATAAAGAAGATACCGGGGTACCCGGTAATCTCTTCACAGCATAATATACAGGAAGTGCTTCCCATACTGTAATCTAACATTGATTATTGTATTGTAAAATAAACTTAGGAAAGATTTTATAAAATAATTTGCCATTGAAATCTGTTACTCACTTGCACTGGTTTTATTTTCTACCTTGCAAAATTAGATATCACATTGCAAATTTTGATGTTGTGATAAATACTGACTTTAATGTTTTGCATGGCGCGTGTTTTGGCTAACCATTAACTTACCTCTTGTTGCAATTATTGATATCGGATTAACTTAATACTCAGCATTCGGTACCGGGTAATCGGTATATATCGATTATCAGCATTGACCCACCTCTTGAAGTTTTTTACTCAGTTTACTGTTCTATGTTCATCATGGCTGACAGGGATAAACATAAACATAAACGATCAGATTCGTCTATTGACACCGGTAACGAGCACACAATGAAAAAGAAACACAGACATGAGTGCGTGTTTATTTTTTGACTAAAGTAGTGTTTAATTCTGCACTAGGTACAGCGATATGATCGATCTCATAGTTTGTATTTAGCTTATTAATTTAGTGCACTCAGCTGCAGGATTACTTATTAGATTAACTGTGTCTTGACATTTAAATTTTTTTGCCTGAAAGCAACATGACAGATGTGATATACTTCTTTGTGTGTGTGGTAATACAACGAGTAATTGTGTGATTTTTTGGTAGTATTGATTAGATACGTATCATGATCGGTGTTTATTTTACATTTACGATGTGATGCAACGTCATGTTTTGCTGTTTGTCTGTTTGTCTAGCTAGTGTGTAAAAATGTAAGTTTTTTATTTTGTTCTGTGTAGTGCTGACTCTTCATCACATCGAAAGTCTAAGAAGACATCACATAGGTCTGGTAGTGATTCTGACAATAACCACAAAAGAAAAAGATTCAGGTCAAGATCTCGAGAAAAGAAGATGAACAGTGCTGTACCAGGCCAATCAGGGACTGCTTTATTGCTTGAAGAGCGCCTGAAAAAGAAAGAAGAAAGAAGGTTAACAGTGTTTTTGCTTAACATGCATGATGTAGTTTATAGTTAATTGCAACTGATTAGATATTTGTACAAACTTCTGTTTATTAAATGTTAGTGACTAAATAATCTTTGCTTTTACTTTGACTTTACTTTGTGTTTAACAGATGTGATCTTAAATACATTTGTAGTGTTATGTGTCTTTCAATTTTGTTTCAGGAACGAAAAAGAATTGATGAAAGCGCTTGAAACTCCAGAAGAAAAACGTGCTAGGCGCTTAGCCAAAAAGGTGCTGGTGCTGTGATCATTGTGAATTTTTAGATTAAATTTTTTGTGTATAATTTTTTATATGATAATTATTTTACCATAATGCAGACTTAGTTTTCATACGGTAATTGAGGCAGATGTGACATTTAACTTTTGGGGTGTTTTAGTCATATGCCTTTCGTCACAGCATCACTCTCTTTTCTTGTACCTATTTTTTTTATCTGTATGTTGTGTATCAAACTAGTTAAACTTTAAGCATACTATTTTTAAGATACTGCTCAATGTATATGTTGTTGCAGATGGCAAAAGGTCGTAAGCAGAAAGAGCAAATGGGTTGGGATGAAGAATATATGGTACATGCTTTGAACAAGTTGCTTATTTTCTATGTGTGGTTATGTAAATTTTATTACAGACAGGCCAAACATGGTTTATTTTGGTGTTTTGATAAGTATGCCTATTGCATTGCATGTTATACACTGTTGACTAGAATTAGATGTCCATTTTTTGCCCATCTGTGCCAATGGCATAATCTTAAGTTATTAGTGCTTTCGTGCAGAGTAAATCTGTGCTTTGTCTGCAGACACCATCTGCTAAAAGGTTGGCTGGATCTGTGATATTCCTGACTGTTTGGTTTGTGAATATTATGATAAGTTGAGCTGTCAAATTAACGCGTTAATTAGCGCGTTAATGCGTTAATAAATTAATGTGCATTAAAAAATTAACACTCATGTGTAAATTTATTCAATTTACATAATTCTGTGAAGCAAAAGTTCCAATATTTCGTTAAACTGCGGTTATTTAACAATCAAATGAATTCAAGTAACCAAACTGTAGTTGTCGTTCTATCATTATTGTACATAAATATTATTTAGATGACAGGCTAATAGTTTTCTAGTTAACTTCCCCCCTACTCTCCCTCTCGATGGGCTTGCTTTCATTAATAATGCGTTAATTAATGCGTTAAAAAAATTAATGCAGTGCAATAATGCGTTTAAAAAATTAACACTTTGACAGCTCTAATAATGTATAACTAAATGGTAGTATTTGGTTCACGGTTCTAGATTGATGGTCGTTGATCTTGTTTTATTGCACTACAATATTGATGTTACTTACTCTAGTGCAACAGTGCTCCAGCCAGTATGTGGTCTTTTGTTCACTCTGATGGGTCAGTTTTACAGTGGCTTGCTTTATGTTGAGCACTTTTGCTTGTTTTGTTTCCACTTGTCATTTTATCAGCATTTTGGCAGCATACTGTCTGGAACACTCATTCTTCAGTGCTTTGATGCTGTTTCTGGCATTTGGCCGATAACAGTTTTTGCCACAACCAGTCCCAGCAGTTCATTTTTGGAAACCAGTCTAACTTTGAGTAACCTAGGCTGAGGTAATCCCAAAGTCTGGGCCATTTGAATAGAGTTGAGTGTGTATGTGTTGCTGTGTGTGAATAGGGATACACAAATGCCGACAATCCATTTGGAGATGAACATCTGCTGGATACATTTGTATGGCAGAAGAAACTGGAGAAAGAAGGCAAGTCTGACCTGGGGCAGGATGAGCTGGTGAAGATTCAGAAGAATAAGATGATGGAAAGCAAGGTACGTGCTTGTTCAATACAGCAGTGCTCAATGTCTAGCCAGCAGTGGTTTTTTTATTTGGTTTGTGAGCCACATCAGGCTCGCAATGCCACTGGTAATTATTTTTGCATCAGTTTCTGACATTTAACGTACATTGTGTGCATGTTATACATATTATGTCTGTCAAGTGCAGGAAAAGATTCTGGAAGGGAACAGAAAACGATACTGGACATTTATGGATTTGGAGAAAGCTTTTGATCGAGTGCCTAGAGAGGTGTTATACTGGAGTTTACGACGTAAAGGAATTAGTGAGAAGCTTGTGAGAGTTATCAGGTCAGTGTATGACGGAGCAATGACAATGGTGCGAAGTGGACAAGGCAAGACATCAGCTTTTGAAATTGAAGTTGTTGTACATCAAGGATCCTGCTTTAGTCCACTGCTGTTTATCATCGTTATGGATGCAGTCAGTGAATATGTTTAATGTGATGTGCCATGGGACATGCTGTATGCAGATGATCTGATTATTGCAGCTAGCTCGTCGGCCAAACTCCAGGAAAGATTTGGTGAATGGCAGGAGGGTCTGGAAAGAAAAGTCCTTAAAGTAAATGCGGACAAAACGGACACTGTGGTGTGTGCAAGGACAGCAGAGTCACTGCAGATTATGGATAAAATGCTAAAGCTCTGAAACAAGTAGAAAATTTCAAGTACCTGGGTTCAGTAATCCATGCCCAAGGAGGAAATGAGGAAGACGTCACAGCTAGAATTGCTGCAGCATGGAAAAAAATGGAAAGAGCTATCAGGAGTGTTATGTGATCGAAGGATGCTTATTGCTGTTAAAGGGAAAGTATACAGAACAATGGTAAGGCCAGTATTGATCTATGGTTCAGAAACATGGACATTGAAAAGGCGTAAAGAAGAACATTTGGAGAGAACCGAAATGAGAGTGCTAAGATGCATTCTCGGCCTAACATTGAGAGACAAGAAATGGAGTGATGATATCCGTCACATCCTCATAGTAGTGTGCATCACGGACAAGGTACGGAAGGCCAGGTTGAGATGGTTTGGGCATGTACAACGCCAAGAAGAGGAGGATTGTGTCAGGAGAATCTTGGAAGCAGATGTACGTAGACAACGGAGTAGGGGAAGACAGAGAAAAAGGTGGATCGACGTCACGAAGTACAACATGGAGGACTCGCAGATCAACCTGATGGACGTGGAGAATAGAGCCGAGTGGAAACGGAGAACCGGTGTGGCTGACCCCTCACCCGAGGGATCTAAACCAGCCTGAAGGAGAGAGAGAGAGTTTGTGTGTATGTATGTTTTGTGACAGCCAAAAGAAAAATACTGTGAATGTGATATAAAATTACTATGCCCACAATCTATTTATTTTTTGTTTTACTTTTCTGCATTTTGGACTTGTGATATTTATATTAAAATATATGTCTTCTGCTTTTTGTCATTATTGATAACAGCGTTTTGCATCAGTTTGGCCTGCAGTTAATGCATGGCCATGTTAATGGCACACAACTCAGAAATGTTGTACATTGCACCCCTTTTCATTGTGTCATTTAGCATATTTTCTTGTGTTATTGCATATTTATTTTATCAGTTTTGATTGTATCATGCGAGTAATGAGGAACAAACTCCGGACTGTGTTGAAACATACTTATTTTATGACTGTGATTGACAGTGTGTTCTGCATAAGATGGTGGATGTGGGATAAACAGATGTGAGCCACAGTTCAACCAGCAGTCTTGACTTGACTATCTGTTTACTCATTGTGGTGAGAGATAGGAGGTCGATAAAGTAGGTCACGAAATAAAATTTCATGGAACTTTTTCAAGCATTGTTTTGTTGCATGTGTTTAGTTGGAGTTGGAAAAGGTGAAGAAGAGGCGCCTGGAGCGTGAGAGGGAAAAAGACGAACGAGATCAGGAGCAGGAGATGATGCAGCGTGAGAAGGAAGCCGAGTATTTTCGCGAGTGGGAAAAGCAAGAAGACACGGTCTGTGTGTTTCACTGCATTGCTGGACTACTTTCTACTCACTTGCACTGCTGGTGGCATGGCGTACTGGATATCACATTGTGTTTAGTCAGCATAGTTTAGTCTATATCTGGCCCAGTTAGTATGGTACCTGGATAGGTGTTTGCCTATATAGGCAGGTAAAGTATCTCGGTATGTAACTAGCTGCCAGGTCGACTCAGCTTTCTACCCTTCCTGGGATGGCAAAACAAGCATTAGCTTCCTGGCTCAGCAATAATAAATGGTGATGATGAAAGATATTACTATAGCTGCCAGTTAGGTTTATCTGTAGCTCAGGGCAATGGGCTTGGTACAGATGTCGCCATGGCAGCCAGCCCGCACTTGTGCTATGTTTGTCAAATAAACCAGCTTCAACTTTCACAATAGCAGTGCTATTATGACAGCATGACTGCAACATAGATCATTGTGCATTTATGCTGCTGCACAAATTAGGAATGTTATTCATCATGACATCTTTGAAGATTCTGTTTTGCTGCTGTTTTTAATCCCCGCCATCAGCCACCAGTGACTGTCCATGTCTTTGTTTCTGACAATTTCACAGACATTTTGTGCATGTTATTGTGTATTTGTATATGTCTGTATGTGATTTGTGGTTTTTGTGACCGATATGTGGTTTGTTTTGCATATAAAAATCTTCTCATATTTCAGTTTTTTTGATAAACTTTCTGGTTTTGTGTTGCAGTTTCATCTTCGGCAAGCAAAACTGAGGTCAAACATACGTATCAATGATGGCAGAGGTATTTTTAGTGTTATTTTACATTGTTTTTGTCTTAATCCATGTTATTTTTTTAACAGTTAAAATGCAAGGCTTGTTATTTATAGCTGCAGTTTTCTGACATTTGAAATTGCATTAGTAAAATTTAGTTTGTTTGTTTGCCACTTATAACAAACATGCACATTATATTTTCAGATATACTTATGTTCATGTACTGCAACTCTGTTAGTGAACCACAAACATCTTGGTTGTAAAAATCTGCCTTGTGGAAAAGTATGCCAGTCAAACAAGAAGTAGAAACTGTAACTTAGCAGTACAAGTAGCGGTGAATATTTTTCCTTGAAGCGTGATCTGTATTCTATCATCTGTGAAAATGTGAATATAATGTCATTTGTTGTTTTACTGACACCAGTGTTTTTTTGCATTTGAGATAAATTTGTAACTTTGTTTTTGTTTTTTATGTATATTTTTCAATACTAATTAATGTTTATTAGAGCTGTCGAAGCCTTAATTTTTTAACTGCATTAACGCACTGCATTAATTTTTTCAACGCATTGGTGTTCCTCCATCCGTTGGATAATGACCACGACACTCCCTCAAGTTGACGTGTTGTTGGTGAGATCAGCACTGCTTCGGTGAGTTCCCTTGTGACTGAACAGACCAATCGGAGTGCGAAATGTTCTTCCACAATCGGCGCAGACAGACATGGTGTTGTGTTGATGAGCTGCTGACAGAAAACGTTTTTCGTTGTCTTCGCTTATTCTCAGCTTTGGTCAAACATTCTTCTTCATAGCTGATAGCTCCCTTTGCTATGAGAATTAACACGTTATTAATGCACCCAGGCCCATCGAGAGGGAGAGTCGGGGCATAAGTTTCCCTGGGTCCCACAACATTTGAGGGGCCTCGCCTGTAGAATATAGAAAGTTAAAAACACATTTTAAACGTATAATCAACAATAACTGCCATCATAGCTAGCGCAGAAATCTATTAGCCTGTCGTCAAAATAATAATTTTTTTACAGTAGTGATAAAGCGGCAACTACAGTTTAGTTACTTGAACTCATTCGATTGTCAAATAACCGCAGTTTAACGGAATATTGAAACTTCTGCTTCGTGAAATTGAGTAAATTAACATAAATTTACATATGCGCATTAATTATTTTAACATGCATTAATTTTTTTAAAACGCATTAATTTATTAGCACATTAATGTGTTAATTAATGCATTAATTTGACAGCTCAAATGTTTATTATTATTTATTATTTTAGTTTGTTTTTTAATAATTTCTAATTAATAGTTGCTATTTTCATTCAGTGTGTTTAATAAATAATTTGAAATTTACTTTTCGTTAAAATATTACTGCTAACAATGGCTGTTTGTATTTGTAGCAAAGCCGATTGACCTGCTAGCTCGTTATATCAGTGCGGAGGATGACGACCTTGCCATTGAAATGCACGAGCCTTACACCTACTTGAATGTACGTATGCTGCAGCCGATGCTGACACACTTTACTCCAATGTTTGTTGTCATATGGCTATCCTATATGCCATATTCATATTTGGCAAGGTTGGTAGAGCCGCTTCTGAGGAAGTGGTTCTTCAACTAATTAAAACAAAGTGCTTACCTGTGTTACTGTACGGACTCGAAGTCTGCTCCCTAACAAAAGCTGACCAGCGTTCACTTGACTTTGCAGTCATATGTTTTTTAATGAAACTA
>Ga0209367_1012272_pt1 | contig 11235 bp, 10 predicted proteins | sample WorMetLIZISLAND2_FD_187412 | JGI IMG/M metagenome (GOLD analysis project Ga0209367, IMG submission 187412) | Marine gutless worms symbiont microbial communities from Max Planck institute for Marine Microbiology, Germany - Olavius geniculatus... ... | reverse complement strand
GTATAGGGCCCCGCTATGATGCTGTTTCTGCAAATATTGTTACTAGTAGTGGCCTTGTATTACCCTGGGTTGACGAGATACGCTACCTTGGCGTCTTCATAACTAAAAGCCGACGTTTCAAGTGCTCGTTAGCCTATTCTAAACGCTCGTTTTATCGTGCGGTAAATGAAATTTTTGGCAGTCTTAAGCACAACCTCTGTTGAAGTAGTGTTGCATTTGGTTAATGCCAAATGTATACCGATATTACTTTATGGTCTAGAGGCTTGTCATCTAAACAAAGCAGACATACAATCATTGGACTTTTGTGGGTATAGACTGTTAATGAAACGTTTGTGTACTGATAATTTGTCTATAGTTGATGAATGCAGGCAATATTTTAGCTTTGAGTTACCGAGTGAGCTTCTCTGGAAGCGCACAGAGAAATTATCGCGCAAGCTTAACTTTAATTTGTAATGTTCAATTGTCTGATTTGTGTGTACTTGCCCGGACAATTCCTTCTGCTAATTATTATTAATTATTATTATTTATGTATTGTATCTAATCGTTATTAATTACTATTAGTTATGTAGTTCCTAATTTTCATCCATTTTTCTTTCTTTTTTGTTGTGCTACCAATGTAAAATCTCAGCCACCGATCGACGTAGATAAATGAAATTTTGCAGCAATGTAAAGGGCTGCTACAGGAAATGAAACGTTTGACCAAAATGAACAAAAACAATAAATTCAAGATGACGTTAGCCGACATTTTGAATTCAACTATCGTTCACAACTCGTTTGCTATTGCACATATTTGCACGAAATTTGGCAAGTGTATTACGTTTGAGATCCTACATATATGCATACCAAAATATTGAACATAAAAAAAATCCAAGATGGCGGAGGCCGCCATCTTAAATTTTTGCACAAACAGTAATAATTCAGCCGCCAATTGACATAGATTAATGAAATTTTGCAGTATTGTCGTCGGCTGCTACCAGAAGTAGATCGTGTAACCAAAATCGACAAAAATAATAAATTCAAGATGGCGGCCGCCACTATCTTGAATCCCGGTTATCGGTCATAACTTGCTGCTATTGCACGTACTTGCACGAAATTTCATATGCGAGCGAAGTTTGACGTTCTACATGTCATGTGACCATAAAATCGAACAAAAAAGAGATTAACATGGCGACGGCCACCATTTCGTATTTTAACACAAAGCAATACAAATCAGTTGCCGACTGAAAAAGATTCATAAAATTTTGCAGGAATGTGGTTAGATGCTACTGGAAATAAATCATGTGAACAAAATCGAGAAAAGTAGTAAATTCAAGACGGCGGTGGTCACCTTTTTAAATGTCATACCATAAAATCGAACAAAAAAGAGATTAACATGGCGACGGCCACCATTTCGTATTTTAACACAAAGCAATACAAATCAGTTGCCGACGGAAAAAGATTCATAAAATTTTGCAGGAATGTGGTTAGATGCTACTGGAAATAAATCATGTGAACAAAATCGAGAAAAGTAGTAAATTCAAGACGGCGGTGGTCACCTTTTTAAATGTCGTTCATCACTTATAACTGCTTTTTCAATCATCTGCATGAAATTTGGTATGTAGACTAAATTCGCTGTCCCACGTACAGGCTTGCCATTATATTAAACAAATGACAAAATCCAAGATGATGAAGGTAGCAGTAGTAGTAACTGTTGTTGTTGTTGTGTACAAAGTTCAGTGACCTTTCAAACTTTAATAAACCGCAAATATTATATATAAAAAACTGCAAACAATTTATTTAATGTTGTATAAGCGCTGATGTAAAACGGTAAAAATCAAAAAGTATAAGCACGAACATTATGCATTAGCTTAGACATTTATGTCTGGCTACTGAGAACAGATTAAATGTCTCAGCTAATACATTAGTTCGTGCTTATATTTTTTGTAGTTTTACACCATCGTTTATACAACAGTAAATGAATTTCTTGCAGTTTTTTTTTATATATAATTCAATAATATCGTTGAAACAATGTGACCTTCCACGGTCCCACTCGGTACTACGGTTATCTCATTACGTCCAGCATGTGTGTGCTTACTTACTTCGGTGCACGCGGCACAGCACCCACCTCCACCCACTGTATCTGCCCTGGCAGCAGATACTTTCTCGCCCATGGTTGGGAGGGGGTTCTTACCTGTAAAGGTATTCGGCAGAACTCTGCTTCAGCAAAAAGGGTTTCCTTGGTGTCAAAGTTGGGTGCTGGATGTGAGTCTTCCACGTGAGATCACTCCACACAGTACTAATTCGCAACCAGCTAAAGTGTGTGGGTTCGGTTTGGTCGCCTAACAATTTGGTGCACCTATATCCCCTAGTAGCGGACAATTCCCGCCACTTCTATCACTTAGCTAAAACAGACTTATTGACAGAACTTTATGACAGACGACAGACCTACTTTTTGGTGCTCCTACCTAGACCTTTACTTACGTACTTATCAATACGCTTTTGGCGAGTGTTGACGACGGTAACGACGACGTACCTATACCTAGTAGGGGTTGGTGAGCGATCGACCTATGAAAAGAAGACTTTTGATATACGGAAGGCGGTAATCTACCGTCGGATAGTTTACCAATCTCAACCCTTAGCGCTAGACTCGGTTAGCAGAAGATGAGCTATCCAACCGTTGATATAGCGAATACGTAAACCGTATCCGCGTTAACCGCCACGCGTAAGCAGGTGAGACGAAAGCATGCCGGTGGAAAGTCAAATCTCCCAACCAAGTCGACTAAACAGAGGTGAAAGTCGGTTCTTCAAAGCCTCTTCTGATACGAAGACAGTCAGAAGGTGAAGGTATCTAACGGCGCGTGAACGGTGGAGAAATGTACCTTGAGGTTCTTTCAACCCACGCTTACTTCGCTCAAACCGTACTTACTTCGTATATATCTATGACCTTGGTGCCTATTTCCTTACGGTGCCTAGAGGTCCCTAATCTATGTTTTGCGCCCTATCCCTAAAAACTCCTAGGTGCGGATCGAACGGAACGTGATGAACACCAGACGTCGAATGCAGAAAGGACGGGAAAATATTCACCCTTTTTCCAATCTGTCTTCGGCACCAAGTGCACACCCGTTACCTGTCCCTATCCACCCCGGCGAGCGTAACAGGTATGGTGCGGAGATGACGAATGGTGGTGAAGTGTACCTTGAGGTTCTTTTAACCCACACTTACTCCGATTTTCGCACCAAACCCACTACACTAATCTATCCCTTCCCAAAACAAAAGAAAAGTGGCATTAGCCTTGCATCTCCCGTGGTGAACAGCTCAAAAGGGTGACGTTTATCGACGACCTATCCGACCGTATGGTGAACGCCAAGCCGACAGGTGTTCACCAAATAAATGGTGTTCACCAAACCGATTAGCGATTGTTGGTATTTTTATAAATTAATAGATGCGAAATTATTACTGCCAAAAATATGAATAAGGGTTTATTAGAAAATAGGAACATTTATGTGACCTTTATAAGCGAAAAGAATTATGGGTTTAATTTAGAAATAGGTTTTAAGAGATGATATCAGCACCATTTGCGCATATCCGTACGATGTCGATTTATTAAAGTTACGTTTTAGCCAGAAAGATACAGACAACGGCGTTTCAACCGCGCAATTACATACGTTCTTTGGTATGGTAACATTTCGTGGCGTAAAGGACTGTGGGTTAGTTTGGGGACGTAAAGCGTAAAGCGCGATCGGAGTTCGAAATTCTAGATTACGAATTCTTACAAGGTTTATGATAGAAGGTTACCTAGAGTTTTTATATGATAAATGGAGGATTAAAAATGACCTTGTTAGAGAGAAAAATTTATTACATTACTCCCCTTCTGGTCATTTCTGGTCATCTGGTCATTCTGACCCTTCAGGTCATTAGCTCGTCCCTTCAGTCGTGTAGCGTCAAAGGAAGTAAGTAAAAAATATGGTTTCATCGGTGGTGAAACCGAGATAGACAATTTTTAAATACTCAAATTGCCATTCGCTTTTATTGGCGAATGCGGTGTGAATTTACCTATGGTTGTTAGGCGACCTCCAACGACCTTTAACGCACGCCTTAAATCTTTTCCTCTTTTTCGTTTTAATATAAGTATCGATACAGAACCCTATACATGACAAAGCTCCGCTGAGTTTACTATTTACACTAAGACAATTCACCACCGTTTATTGTTAGGCTTGGCCAAAAAGGAAATATACAAAGACATTAGGAATAGAACCTTGATTTTTGTCATATTAACCGTTCTAACCGACTTAATCGATTGGGTCGTTATAAATAGGTTTTATTTTTTAAACAACCTCGAACTAAGTAGAGGTGGTGAATTGTCTTAGTGTAAATAGTAAACTCAGCGGAGCTTTGTCATGTATAGGGTTTTGTATCGATACTTATATATACTTATAAATAGGAACTAATTTAAGCAAAGGTTTAATATTTAGCCTATGGTTTGGGAGAGAACTATGCATAGTTCTCTCCAAAACCATAGGCTAAAATACTAAGCAATTGTCGAAGTGTCTTTTTGCGATCTTGCAGGAAACCGGGCTTGGTGACGGCTGTTGTCGTGGCTGTCGGCCCAAAGCGCATCTGGCGTCGCAGCGTCTTTGATGTTCCGACAAACTCGACTCCATAGCTCGGTCTTTTATAGCGTGCGGTGACTCATGTTAGCGGACCTTGACTCACGTTTCTCGACTCGTACTGAAGACCTCACTAACTTAGTTCACCGATCCATATGTGACATCGAACCTCGGTGAAAAAAGAAAAGAACAAAAATGTTCATTGTCCATCAACAAAAATATTAACTAAAACGTCGTTCACTCGACGAAGTACGGACTCCCGCACAACAAAGTTATACAGTCTCAAAGCATTTGGTGAAAATAACAGTTTATCATAAATTCACCAAAGTACATACACTTTTATTTGAGTAAATGTCCTTCTAACAGAGACAGAAGTAGAATACAGAGGCTACGCAGAACATACATACCGTTCTTAACTCATTAATACAGTAGCTCGGTTACACAACTTAACTAAATACAAAGGTTATATATGCAACGTAAGTCAGATATGGTAGTTAGCTCAAAAAGCTCATTCCTTATTTGTGGCGAAAAAGAATTCCTCTATCCTTCCTCCTTTGGGTGGCTTTTAAGCAAAAACCAGTTTAAATCCACAGACGTCTTACTTCCTTGTAACCGAGACTGATTTACCGACGGCATTCATACAGTTAAATGCTTTCGGCTTACAGTGCCTCAATGTCGGCTTTCACACGTCACCATTTAGAGCATACATCAGAAATATCGGCGGTTTGTCAAGCGTAATTACACATCAGCTTCTACTTAGGAAACATCTCAGACTCATCAGTCACACATCACCCATTCCCTACATCTTCTCAAACAATCTTACCACAACAATCAAACGCACAAAAATCAGCTCTCTGCTACATAGGTATCATTATCACCAAACGACAGACGGAGTTTTTACAGGACTTGCTTGATAGACAAGAGAAAACGTGTTCATAACCTTTAACAGTCTTAACTCTGTACGACTTCAAAACGAACTCACACCATGGTGCCAAAAAGATAGAATTTTTATAAAGAAAATAGGGGTAGGTGGAAAATAGTTCTTTGGAGAAAATCCCATCCCTTACGCGGAGTACGATTTGTGCCTAGCCAATGTATTGGTCGCGCGCTTTCGACCAATCACCAGGTATTCACATAGTTAATCGTCTGCTAGGGACCAACAAAACCTTATAGTAGATTGGCAATGCAGCCCTCCCGTTATTCGCCTTTCTTTTCAACCAAACCTATTCTCACCATTAAACAATTGTTTCGTTCTCTTCAACCTTTCCTTTAGGGTGGCTGGAGAAAAAGAAAACATGGTGGAACACAAACGTCTCTTACCTAAGTGTGTTGTTCCTCAGCCACTTAAGATAGGCCTATGCCGTCGCATTGAACGGTTATCGACAGTTTCTTGACTGTCTTGTGAAAAATTTCTGCGCACCCGCCACGAGTTTCACAGGTAGTATCGCCTCCGTTAAGGTCTTTGTCACCAACATTAGATTGACTTAACTTGAGCACCTTTTATTGGAGAACGACTACCTCGACACACTGCTACCAACATTAGATTAGCGTACAGACTCCGGCGTATATGATTTCACCGTCGGCTTCTGATAAGTTTAATGTTACTTATACCAACGTCCCACTTTAACGTTTAGTGCCCGTTCCCACCGGTGGCTAATATTGTCTGTCCATTGATCAGACATAGCGCCCATGGTTTTATTAACACTTTTTTAGAAGAAACTGGGCTACCAACATTAGCGTAACCACTGTCTTCTCTTCTCACATCTTCGTTGCAAAGATCAAGCTCGGGCGATAGCTGGGGTTCTATTCCCGGTCGGCCGAGAAGGAGACACTCGCGCTTGCGAGCAATCGCATGTTTGGATAACAGTACTGGCTTTTGGCGCACTACTCCCCATAATAGGCAACCAATCGCTTTCTCGTGGGTGCGGTCTCCAGCACTCCATCAAGAAGCAAACCTCCATCTACATCTAACCGTTCGTTAGCCGAGCTCTGTCGAACATAGGTGCCTTCAGGATTTACCAGTGGCGTCTTAGAGCTTTGTCGGCTACTGTTATCAGCCATTTTTCAACCATCTCTTGGGTCCGTCTGGCTATCACACTCATGCGAGTTGTTAGCACCCAACTCCTGTTAGTCATTAATATGAGACTCTCGGTGGTCAACCGAGACGATGACGAAGTTAAACCCGTCAATGGTGAAGTAATCAACCATGACTTGTGTGGAGTACCTAAATACTCCTTAAGTTTGTCAATGTGCACCACTTTGTTCTGTGACCTAGGGTTTCGCTGAATCTTTGCAGTCAGCTCGGACGGGGTTTCGATACTCAAATACGACCCCTCATACTGCCACTCATGGTAGACCTGAGATGGATGGAACTCGGAAAAAAAACATACATGCGTACGCCGACGTAGAACTACTACTAGTACTCGACAAAAAAACGGTTCGCCTTGCGCTTTACCGTGCGAGCGGATAGACAACGTACTTCCAACTCCATACCTCACAGATATCCCCACGAAGAAAACAAAAACAAAAACTTCTTTCCTTTACTTTGCTCAGATCTTGTCATGTGGGACTTTGGCAAGTGTTTTCACTTGCAATGGGGGCAACACCGACTTCCCACACCGTTGGCACCCCCAATGGTCCATACTACTTCCGAACGGGAACCAAGGCGGAACCACATTGGTACCGCGAAGGTTCAGTCCAGCTTCCTTCCGTACTTTGAATAGCACACACTATGGCGTGGTCCCTGTCACCTTGGTTATAGACTATCTCCTCAACTACTAGATCTTCTGAAATAACCTCAACACTCTGTATCTCACCAAGTTCGGTGCCCTGCATCAAAACCTGAGCCTCACTCTGCGTATTCAGCAAAGCTATCTTGACTCCTACATTCCCTCGTGGTATCAGGCGTCGTGCATTGTATACATGCGACAACCCTCGAATCTCTCCATTCTCTAATAACTCAACTTCTTGGTCATCCTCACACTCATTCCATTTTTGTCGTACTCGAACATTCACCTCAGTCTGCTGGTATGGTAATAAAACTGTCCTGTCAACCGCATAGATCTTTCGTACTCGGCGAACACTTAGCTCTCGCATTAAACCGATCCATTCAGTATTGACGCATAATTGCCCTTCCCTACAACTGAACACACAATTATTCTGTTCCATCCAATCAATTCCTAGTATGAAACCTGTCAGAACTGGTGTCACCAATACCTCTGAGTCAATATCCTGCATTCCGACGCAAAGGGTCACATATGCAACACCAGAGAGAACCATATCGTCACCATTAGCTGTCTTTACGGTGCTAAGTTCATGCGGACAAACATCCGACTTTAATCGTCGCGCGAGGGTAGAGCCAATCACGGTAATATCACTACCGGTGTCCAAAAGTGCTGTCACTTTCTTCCTTCCAAATTTCACCTTAATACAGGTCCAAGACTGCTTTTCCGCGATAAGGCGGACATTTGGTAATGATTCCCGATATGGTGGAGTTTGGGCGCGAAGCCTGTTGTCTTTGGTTAGGGAAAGATGGTGATGGGATATTATTCCGGTTTTCAGGACAGTCCCTTGCAACATGTCCCGTATTTCCGCACTGAAAACAACGGTATGACCGTGCTCCTACTTCGGTATTCACACAGCGTGAAGGATAAGCGCTCTAGCCGTCATCTTAGATCGTCATCTTCAGCCATCTTGGTTGGTTAGTCTCTTCAACCTCTTTCCTAGCTTCTTGTTCAGCCTATTATTAGTTGTATGGTATATCCTATTATTGTCAGCTATCGCTTTCATGACTTCGGTAACTTCCTTCCGTAATGCCTCATTCTTGGTTTCTTCTGGACTCTGTGAAGGCGCACCTGGTTGGTTTAACTTTCTGGTTTTCTTGGACTCAACCGGTGATCTAAGTTCTACTGGTTGGTTACGACTGGTTTTGGTCCACACCTCCATCTGAAGCGCTATTGCTAATGCGGAGTCCAGGTTTGGCGGCTGTCGATCACGCACCCGCAAAGCAAACTCTGGCGTCAACCATAGCCTTGAGAAAGTAATCGGTGGCCATCACCTCCCTTGCCTTATGTTTCATGTCGGGGAAAGCAAGAGCAGCGAGGCGACGGACATCGGCATGAAAACTTTGGAGAGTCTCGTCCTTTCTACGTCGCCGGTTTCTCAACTCAATGCGGTGCTTATCTACAAAAGCTTGACCACCAAACCTCTGCTTAAGAGTAGCGGTGAGCTTGGAAAGAGAACTAGTTACCTCATCACCGTAATCCCACAACATGTTAGCTGCGTCGTTTTTAGGCAAGTCTCGAAAAAAGATCAGTCGATCTTCTCTACTCCAATTACTGTATTTAGTACAGTTACAGAATTGCGCCCAGAAAGCTTTAAAGGACCTGGTTCCATCAAACTTTGGGGGTTTGAACAGGTGCCTTTGTGAGCAAACCTTGCCTTCTTTCTTAGCCTCATTATCAGAAGAGGAGGTCGTAGTCTGAACTACAGTTTCCTTCTGTTGAGGTGCCGCGAACAGGACTGGGTGACACACTATACCTACGCGAAACCTTCCTACGAGAAGTACTGCGTTTGCGACAATCAGACCTACGTCGGTGTCATCAGGGAGTATGGGAACTGTGAGTCCTAGATGAGGTTTCACCATCCTTAGACCCAGTCGGTTTACCAGCACGGGATTTCCTATATCCTACGTTCTTTTTGGGGAAGCTACTCGGTGTACGGTGCGGAGTTTTACCATCCGAAGATGGAGTCGATTTTTTCCACGCACCAAAGTCCGAATCTTCTGTTTCTGAGTCGGAACTAGAAGATCGGTGAGACCGCATTCTGCTAGTTTTCTGACTAGCCTTTCGACAGGTCTTACGACGTTCCAAATTCCGTGCACCTTTACCAGTAGTTGGGTTTGTGCCTCTTTTTCCCTCCCTCTGACTTCTACTGGTGGACCCGTCTGTCCGTGACTTACGTATACCAGATACGTAAGGAGGAATTCGCACCTTGGCGGATACGGGATCGTCTTCAGTCTTGTCCTTCTGTTGGGCTCTCGAAGAACAAGATACATCAAGACTTTCGTCTGGTGCACTTTTTCTTTCCTCGTTTCTGTTCACACTGCATATACTCATCTCCTGACTCTATTGAACACAGCTCATAGCTAGGTGGTGTCTTGAGGGAAGGATGGCGAAGAGCATGAAGTACACTTCGTTATTCACTACGCACATCACCCTGGCTATGGGTTCCTACGACAGGACCTACACCTGCTTTGCTGGTCAGTTCGGCATTCGACAAGGATCGGAGTGGTTTAGTCCTATTTGAGCGGCAAGGAATGTTATGCATCTTACGCTCTCTACTGATGGCGCATCCAAAGTATCTCTGCGTCGTGGCAACTTTTGACGGTGAGTCTCTTGGGTTAGTTTGGTGTTTGGAGAAGCACTCGAAAGACCCTCCCCTTCTCAGACGTCTGATTGGGTTTCCGAAAAGCTATCATTCTCAACTGCATTAGGGTTCACGACACCACTTGGTGGTATTACGATATCATCATCGTCATCAAAGGTGACAGGGGCGACCGACACGTGTGCTCTTATGGAAAACAACTGAGCTTCCAACTTCCCTTCGGCCCCACGTTGGCAGCGCCACTGTGACCTTTCACGGTCCCACCTGGTACTACGATAGAGGTCTTACATGCAGATATGGCAAAATATACAAAAGATACAAAAATTAAATCCAAGATGGCGGCGGCCGCCATTTTGGATTTTTGCACAAACAGCAATATCTCGGTCGCCGATTGACATAGATAAATAAAATTTTGCAGTGATGTAGCCGGCTGCCACCAGAAATAGATCATTTGACCAAAATGGGCAAAAATAATAAATTCAAGATGGCGGCGGTTGCCATTTTGAATTTAATCTATCGCTCATAACTCGTTTACTATTGCACATATTTGCACCAAATTTAACATGTGTATTACGATGAAAGTCTTACATGAAGGTATGCCAAAATATTAAACAAAAATTAAATCCAAGATAGCGGTGGTCGCCATCTTGGATTTTTGCACAAACAGATTCATAAAATCTCAGCCGCCGATTGACGTAGATGAGTGAAATTTTGCACCAATGTAAAGGGCAGCTACTGGAAATGAAACGTTTGACCAAAATGAACAAAAATAATAAATTCAAGATGACGTTAGCCGCCATTTTGAATTTCATCTATCGTTCACAACTCGTTTGCTATTGCACATATTTGCACGAAATTTGGCAAGTGTATTACGTTTGAGATCCTATGCATACCAAAATATTGAACATAAATAAAATCCAAGATGGCGGGGGCTGCCATCTTAAATTTTTGCACAAACAGCAATAATTCAGCCGCCAATTGACATAGATTAATGAAATTTTGCAGTATTGTCGTCGGCTGCTACCAGAAGTAGATCGTGTAACCAAAATCGACAAAAAATAATAAATTCAAGATGGCGGCCGCCACTATCACTTATAACTGCTTTTTCACCCATCTGCATAAAATTTGGTTTGTAGACAAAATTCGCTGTCCCGCTTACAGGCTTGCCATTATATTAAACAATTAACAAAATGTAAGATGCTGGAGGTAGTAGTAGTTGTTGTTGTGTAGAAAGTAACTGTTCAGTGACTTTTCAAACTTTAAT
>Ga0209367_1012269_pt1 | contig 11236 bp, 2 predicted proteins | sample WorMetLIZISLAND2_FD_187412 | JGI IMG/M metagenome (GOLD analysis project Ga0209367, IMG submission 187412) | Marine gutless worms symbiont microbial communities from Max Planck institute for Marine Microbiology, Germany - Olavius geniculatus... ... | reverse complement strand
GGAAGGGAAGAGAGGGGACCCCCAAGAATTTAGTGAAATGACGCCACTGTTAGGGAAGATGGTGTATATAAATTGTAGCGCTACAGTTTATATACACTGTGTCCGGAAAAAAGTAACCCCCTAGATATCGTACAATAAAAGTGTCAAATCTGAACGAATCTGAATAAAATATCGTACACTTAATTTCAAATAAATTGATAAAACGATCGCCAAATTTTGTTTAAAAATATTATTTTTGGCGGAGTTATTATGGCAAAAGTTTATATCCACAATGATTTGCCTATTGGCAATTAAACTCCCAAATTTCAGTTAAATATGCCGAAACAAACAAGAGCTACAGCAGCTTTTGTGAGGTCACCCAAAACACTTCAGTTTCAAGTCTGACGTCATCCAGAAAGGGCTGAAACTGAAGTGTTTTGGGGTGACCTTGCCAAAACTGCTGTAGCTACTGTTTGCCTGGCTCGGTAGTCTAACTGTAACGTGTCGGACTTGTAATCCTGAGGTAACTCAGAGGCGCAGGTTCGACTCCGCACCAGAACATTGCCGGGTAACGACCTTAAGCAAGTTGTTCACACACATGTGCCTCTGTCACCATGCAGTATAATTTGGTACCGGCTTCACTGCTGGGACGTGAACAGGCACACCGCGCGATACACTGGCCCCGTATCCGTGGTCTCGCAGTGTAAAAACTGGTGTCTGGCTGAGGGCCTTAGGTAACGGAGATCAGCGCCGCCCTATGGGCCGTAAGGCTCGGAAAGGATTTTACGTTTTTTATTGTTTGCCTTGGCAGATTTGGTTAAAATTTGGCGCTTTAATTGCTAATAAATGGTGCATTGTTGATGTAGACTTTTGACAGAATCAAGTGTTGTTTTTGGAATTTCGCAAATGTACATTAACAAAGGAGTTTACCTGTGCAACGCCATAATGGTAACAAAGATATTTTGTTATCGATATTCAACAAGAAATTTGAGCTAATGCTCAGGAGACGCGCGAAAGCTTACAACAGTTTCGGTTCAGTAGTTTAGCTAAGAATTGGGGGTGTTCACGTTAAGTTAATATACAAATACCAAATTCTCTATCTGGATCGCATAACGGCAGTAGCATGGCGCCACTTTGTAAATGATACACTGTATAGACTCGTGTTGCAGCCCGAAATCACCAAAAAATCCATAAAACCCTCTTTTAGGCCCAAGACATGATTTAAACATGTGCGACAGAAAAATTCACAAACAAAATGTCAGTCTGTAACAAAACGCAAATAGTGTTTACCCTTGCGGTGCGCTTTGGAGTAAAAGCCTTAAATGGTATCTTGTTTTTTGCATCGTAAAAAATTCGGCCAGAGTCGGGCGGAACAGAAGAAAAAAAGTAAAATCGCGGATGGTTTGTCCGTCCGTCCGTGTGTCTGCGCATGTGCCCCGTACTGAAAAATCAAAACGTAAGCCAAAAATGATGTAGATTATGGTTCGGTAAGACAATTTTCAACGGTCTGCCATTTTTCAGTTTAAAAGATCCAATGTCAGGGTTAAATTCAAGAACAAGGTTAGGATTGCTATAATCGGCGGACGGTCGCACAATATGTCAGCACTTAGCCAACATATTTTAGCATAAATTACAACTGGGTTTGGGCTATTTTGGAACAAAAACAAAAAAAATTATTAATACACACAGCAATTATTTTTGCTTATCACAAGTAGGTTTAACGTTGTCTTACGTATCGGCTGTACTTACCTTTTTCGTCCTTGCTGTGGATGCTATGGTGGAATTGGGGAATGTATCTAGTTAACTGTTTAACAGAACTTTTTTTATATTTTCAACTGTACGATACAGAACATGATGACTAATGTAGGCCCATACAACAACGCCTATATTAATAAAAACCGCACACGATTCTTTGTCACGAGATTGAAGTGTTGGTCACGATTCGCGTCACATTCATCACAGCTGCCGTTGTCAGGAGGGTTGGCGTGTTGCTTTTATTTTTACTGATTGTGATTTGAATCAAGGGTCGTAGCTACGCCGCCCAACGAACAAGCACTACACGACACAAGATAGTTATTGAAGTCCTGGAAAATGATATGTGATTTACAGGGACAGTAGATATCACGAGGCAGAAAGATGGCAAAAAACACAGCAAACTTTTGTGAAAATAGCAAAAATCAAAGCAAAAACATGGCATCGAATCACGGGCCTAAAGATCATTTATACAGTCTATAAAACTCAACATCTGGTATTGACGATCGTCATTGCATGCGGTGAAATGTTTTCATTGTAAATATTTCTACGATGACGTCACGTTCACACGCTGAACCAGAAAGTAACAAAACACACGAACTTTGGTAGCAGAGGCAAGAATAAATATTTTTATGTTAAAATCACACGATAAACTTTAACTTATGCTGATTAAAAACAAAAACACATCTAGTAAAAACGCCAAATCACGGCATTTTGCCTAGAAACACGGCATTTTGGCAAAATCAAGGCATTTGGCGAAAATCACGGTTTCCGCGACTTCCGTGTTTTCTTGATTTTCTACTGTACCTAGTGATCCACGAAAGAATCCGGATATCCACCAAAGTCTAATCGACAGGTCTCCGTGCCATATTTTTCGCACACAGACCGTGCGGTGAAAACGTAACCTCCTCGGCGGACATAATTACCAGCGAGTTGTTGTACATCGATAACACACAAGCGAAAACATCGTCGCACGGTCGCAGTGCCGACTTCCCTCATTGTCCGGTCATCCGCTAAGACATCCACTTAGGCCTACTTATTTTTAATTTTGAAAGTCCACTTTAAAGACTCGTACACAACGACGTAACTGAATTGAACTCAATACCCCGTTTACTGCACGATCAAGCAAACATCGAGCCAGCTCGTCGAGCCAGCTTCATCGTGTAAACGGGGTATAACTGAGCTGACCAATGGGCGAGTTGAGTTCGGTTCAGTTACGTCGCTCTGTACGCGCCTTAACATTTCACCGCTTGTCACGTGTGCTGGATCGCTTCGTCGGGAAATATTCGTCATCTGTGGAGATTTTGGCGTCCGATGACTTCGATCTTTAATTTTTTGAACTGAGAAATTGGCACACCGTTTACTCCTTTCCCGAAGACCGTTTACACAAAGTTTAAGTTTTCGTATCCTTTCAATTTTGAGGTGAAAGCCCGGACATGACAGACGGACAGACAGAGTGACAGACGGACATACAAGACCCGTAGTGTGGCGTACTAAAACGATCGCACAATAAACGAAAAATAAACCAACATGACTTCTGTATGTGCAGGACGTCACCACCCTTTTGCTCGGTACAAAATTGTGGGCTTAGAACTAGACATCAGAAAAACTTAATAAAATTGGGCCAAAATGATACGACAAAGTTTTGCGGGTTTTCCAACAGGACGGTCTAAGACTTGGTTAGGAAAAAACAAAAATCCAGAAATGAAACTGCCTTAATAACGAGGTTTTCCTAAAAACGACCGATAGAGCGGTGCTTAGGGGTGCCTATTGGAGGGAAGTTATTAGGAACAACTAGGCCTAAACAAACATCTCATGACGTCAGACAATGCCAGGCACAGCAGTCCGCATTGTCAGCATGCGTATCTACGGCCGCTAGTTGTGAATGTATAACATCAGGGATAGCTGGTTATAACATCCCGTTTATAGACTATCGCGTGGTAACAACCCAACTGATTTCAAGACAAAACTCTTAGTAGCAGTAACACCAACAGCTATACGAGACGGACGATTATTAATATCTGTACAAAACAACGCAATGAGTACGTTAATTGCCGATTTTTGTACGACGCCGTTGCTTTACGAGTATACACTCTAGCAAAATCGATGTTTATCAATCTGCAGTTTGCTGTAAAAAGAAATTAGTTTAGTGCTCTAATGCAGAACCGGAAGCACATGTGAGTACACTGAAAAGATTTCTTGCTTGGAATACTAATTCAGGTTGTCTCGTAGCTAGCTATCATTTTGACCAGCCTTCTGTGTGCGAGTGGAACTTCACCAAAGCGATGCTCCCGAGTATACTAAAGGCGCGTACAGTGCGACCTAACTAAACTGAACTGAACTAACACGCGGTTTAGTTTTTGACGAACTAACCAATGGACGAGCCCATTAGTCATTAGTTGAGGCGTACGTCATTGCAGTGACGTCGGTCATCGACGCCGTTAGACCATGTCTAATGTAATGCATTACATCTAGCCCGTTTGTCAGTTCGTCAAAAACTAAACCATATCAGTTCAGTTCAGTTACGCCGCTCTGAACACGTTTTAACACTTTGCCCCAGTCAACGGCCGTCCACGGTGTTGTCTAGTACATCCCCTACATAGCCTACGATAGCAAAGCGTTCAATGTAGGCCTAACTATCCAGAAGAGTTTCGCTTCCATGGGCCATTCTGTGACGCAGCCTATGTCGTCTGCATTTTGCTCTACGTCACATTAATTGATTGATAGTGCTTGGCTTTTTGTTTTCAAAACTCTTTTACCTTAAGTTAAGGTATCGAATTAAACCGTCAGTTTTGTATTTTACATAGGCTACGGCCACTTCGAACTCTACTGAATCCTAATTGGTACCACTTCTACATGGCGCCACACCGCAGCATAAGTAAGCTTAAGTCGGGTTAGCCTATGTATGCTGTGGCGACGCCACACCTTTCTGAGAACAGATGACGATCTTTCATCACAACTACAGTACGCCATCGGTAAAGGCGTAAACTATTCAAGCCAGACCTATTGTTTCAGTTATATTATTTTGCTAACGTAGTAATAGTATAAAACTTTGTAGCTAATGGAAACAGTGATGAGTGGATGGCGTGATGTGTAGAAGACGAGGCTGCTGCAGCAGAGAATGCCGAGGCCGCTGCGCCTGCTGCGGAAGACAACGAGAACGCGGATGTTGCTCCGGCTGAACCCGTCGCTGAGGCTGCCGTTGAAGAAGCCGCTCCTCCAGCCGCCGTGGAAAATGCTGCTCCTGTGGAAGATACTCCTCCTCAGCCAGCTGAAGATGCAGGTCCTGCTGAAGAAACGCCTCCTCCTCCTGAAGCTCCTACCCAAGATGAAGCCCCTCTTTCCGCCGAAGATGCGCCTCCTCCCGCTGAAGATATGCCGCCACCTCCTGTTGAAGATGCTGCTCCTGCTGCTGAGGATGCAGCTCCAGAAGAGAGCGCACCTGTCGAGGGAGAAGACGGTGCACCCGCGGACTTGGAGGTGCCCGGTGACGAAGCTGCACGTGAATCCACAGTCGCTGCACCGGGTGAGACCGAACGTATCTCATCAGCAGCTGTCCCAGCAGCATCTGGCGAGGCTGCTGCCGTTGCCATGGTGACGGATGAGATCGGCGGTGATACGGGCATGCGGCCGGCGCCGCGCATCGAATCCGGCTGTCGTCTGGATCGGGACGTTTTGCTGTCCAGTCTGAACGAGGTCGAACAGTACCTGCAGCAGGCAGACGCAGCCGAGCAGACCGATGAATCGTACCTGAGTCGTCTCAACGACATGGTGCGCGTTCTCAACGCCGACATGAACAACCTGCGAGCGTACTGCGAGCGCTCGCAGACCCAGCTCGAGTCGATTCGCGATCCCATCAAACAACTCACCGACAGAATCTTCAAAACGATACCTGCAATGAAGGAAGCAAAAGAGGAGGAAGGCGAAGAAGCGGCTGAACCACAACCGCGTGAGTAGGCTACAGTTTCGTACAACCAGTGTTGGGTAAAATCATTTTTAAAATAATTTGAGATCATAATCAAAATCATGCTTTGAAAACTGATTTAAAATCAAAATTAAAATCATCATTTTTAAACAATTTTAAATCAGATCATTTTCCAAATGAACTGAAATCGTCAAAATCATTTTAATCAAATAATCGTCAAATCTGACGTTTCACTTATCACAAATTCACAACACTGTCACTCATTAATAGTGGTTTGTTTTCAACATTAGCAATTTTTTAAAGTAATATTTTTATTTTCTGGCAAGTATTGTACACGAGGGCAAGTTAGGCCTATATTATATAATTTGCCCTTATCTACAATGCTTTCTTGACTATAATGTTTAGGCCTATAGTTGTCCGATAAGCTAGCTTAGGCTAAAGGTGGAAAATGCTTATGTCTGAAAGCTTATCAAATGACACTTAAACGAAAATGATAATTATTAGTCTATTGGCTAAGTTCTTTGTTATTTCTACGTCATCGCATTAATAAAATGTTATTTTTACGTGCAGGTTAGTCTGCCTATTTCTGAAATGATTTTTTTAATTGTAGATTTAACACTCGCTTTGGCAGCTGCATTTTGGAACAGAAAGTTGCAGTTTTCGACATACATGTAGATTGCACATTTACGGCGGAGATTTTGGGTGCCAATAATTTTAATTTAATTTTGCCATTGAATTTTCGTTTTCCAAAATGGGGGTTAGGCCTAAATTTTGCATTGTTGGACAATTTTTTTAATTAAAGAAAGAAAATTTTCTGACAATTTTTCGACAGTCAGAAAATTACGGTGGGTTTTTTTCTGTGCCATCGCGCTACTGCACTTTAGGAATTACTGAAAAAGCATCATTGAAAACAATAATCAACTGATTAAACGCGTGATTACGGCAGGTAAAACGTCGAACAACGTAAACGTGTTTAACTTTTATATATTGGTTGTGATGGGGTCGTTTCGTAAACAGCGACACTAGCGTCGGTTGACTTGTTTGTCAAACAGTGTTTGTCAGTTTAAGCTAACTTGAACAGCTTTCCGAAATCATGAATGTTTGCGCGACAGCGTGAACATGTTCGACACGCTGAACCTAACGTAACGGGAGCGGGATTTAGGGGGCGGAGGGGCTGGAAGGGTCAACGGACCCCCAAGGATTTATTATTTTAATTTTTTCCCTGTAAGTCGTACCTTTGTGGCAAAACAGTGTTACTGCTGCAAGAACAATACATTACGTAGGCTGAGACCGCCAATGATTATTAAGACCCGCCCCTCCCAAGGATTTACTGAAATGACACCACTGTAACGAAATCACGCCATAGGAGGTTTCGACAAGCGACCTCTGAACTGAAAATTTTACGGTGATTGTTGCGTGATGTTAGCGGAGCGGTCGACGAATCTGGACGAGCTGCAGCTACAGCTGCACCAGAAGACGCTGCACAGCCACCTGGCGCGCATCAATGACGAGCTGCTGAAGATGTCCAAGATCACCGTCGAAACAGAAAGCGCCGTCGTCGACGCGAACATCGCCTGCGTTGAGGCGGTCGAGGTCGCCAAACAGGTGCAAGAACAGCTCGAGGCGAAACGCCAGCAGGAACAGGAAGAACTGGAGGCACAGAAGGAACTGGAGCGAATCGAAGAGGCGAAGCGCATAGCCGAGCAGGAAAGATTGTTGGAAGAGGAACGCAAGGAACTGGAGCTGATGAAACAGCGCGAGAAGGAAGCCAGCGAGTGGCCCTGGCACACGTACGTAACAAATATTATTGTTTTTTTTGGTTTATCATTTGTGTAAAATTAAGAAATTGAGTAATTGTTTTTTTGATTAGGAACGAGTTCTAGTATAAGCTGTTTTAGTTTTTGACTCGTTCTTGTTGTATAATATTATTTTATGTTGCTATTGTTGCTAATGGCTGGTCTGGCGTATTATCTGTGTTGTGTAAATGTTATAGAGCTACAAAATGACGATGACTACTGCCGACAGAGTATGCGGCCATCCGCCTACAGCTGGGTATCGTTAACCCTAAACCGGTTAATGCAGTCCAGGGAATGCTCACACAAACTGTTTTTGTTTTCTACGCTTTTTAGCCGACCGTACTCAAGTAGCAGTCGAACTGTTGTTATGGTTGTCGTCCGTCTGTCTGTCTGTCTGTCGGTCCGTCTGTCACAGATGAATTATGGCTAAACGGTGCAAGATAGGGCCTAGGTTGCTATTGATCCTTGATAAGAAGTCGCGTCTTGGCTTTTAAATGACCTGAAAATCATCGACCTTGGATGACCTTGAAGGTCATTGACAACCAGTACGGTGGCCCAGAAAAAAAACATTTTCTCGGGGCCCTATATGGGTGATGTTTGGGGCTAATATACTGAATACATTGATTTTTATTAATTCAAGAAATAGTTAAATTGCTGAAAAATCGTCGCAAAACAACTGACGACTGGCGTAAGCTCAATTCAGACGATCAGTTTTGCTGTCAGACATAGGCCTATAGCAGATTTATTTTTTGAGCGATGGCGGGCTTCCAAACGTCGCGAGGCCCATGGAAACTTTTCCCCTTTCTCCCGCTGTCGACGGGTCTGTTTGCTAGTCAGCTGGGCGAAAACTGCATGGGCTGGGCCGTGACTTGTAGATTTAGTATGACGTCTCGAGCGGATTTCGACAGCGCCATCTGCTGCGTGGCTCGCGCTGATCCGATGTTCTTCCTGCCTGACGAGCGAATGATATGCCAAGACCTCGACCTGAACGACGTAAACTTCGACTACATCGAAAACGAGGAGTTGATCGGTCACATCATACAGATTACCGCCGACGTCCCCAAAGTCCGGGTAGGCTATAGGCCTAGCCTACGTGTCACGCTTTTCTAAATAGCTTTCCATTTTATGCTCATTTTTTGGTAATTTTGTGGTTATTGGCTGACTTTCACTGTCATCTGACAGATGAGTGACATAGGCCTAACTTGACCGAGTACGCAATCTGGGTGGCATCGTATAGGCTCTTGTTATCTTTCCACGCGTTAGAACATTTAATTTTGGTAATAAATAGGAAAGCGTTCAACGAATGTTGTAAAATTCACCGCTCAAAGAAGATGAAAACTCAGATGATGCGACTAAGCCACTACACTATGTAGGAAAATAATTATCGGGTATACGATAATTACATCACAGTTTTGAGCTTAAGCGCAAAAGATTCGCTTAACACGTCCACATTTCCCCCTTCCTCGGAGAACTGCTCAGACAGCAAAATCCAGTGGACGTTAACGAGTGAGAGTAACTGATCTGTCGGCAGTGCTAAAATAACTCAAACAAACAAACGGCGCCTAGATCGAAACGTCGAAAACGTTAAAAGGGAGAGATCTGGAAAGGGATGCTAGCCAACTAGAGGGCCTGGGGAAACGTCAGCGAGCCCCAGCCAAAATTGAATTTGGCATGTATGTAGCCATAACATCTGTCTTTTGGTAAGGATTTTTTTAAACGAAAATGATGACAGGAAATGGTGATAGAAAGGTTTAAACCACAGTGTTATGAGTGACACGTAAGCCTACATCATAACAATCAGAGTTTCCCCTCGAGGTCTCTCAGAAGTGGAGGAGCGAGTAAGTGTAGGGTTTAACGTTCCACCCGACACAATGTAGACCTATGTCATTTCGGGGACGGCCTTTCCACGCAAAAATGTTCATACACATAATATTGCAACATAAAGTTTAACCTTTAGAATAGAATGAAACAGACAGTTTAACCGTTGCAGAAAAACACAAAACACAAAAACGACCTAAACGTAAAATTGCAAATTCTCACTATTATTTAATGTGCATAAGTAAGAGTAATGGCAGTTCTAATAATCTTTCCTGTTATCCCCGGACAGTCATCAATCTCATAATGCTGTCTATTGGAGGACAGTGGAAAAAAGTGGGGTATCGACGTCGTTTCCCGCCTTGGGCCCGCATTTCCGTTTAATCTGTGTGGTCGTGTGCAGTGTCCGGTGACGGTTTGCATACCGCACTGCATGCCGCGCCAACACATGACATCTCGCGAGCCGATCATCAAGGCTGAGTTAGAACCAGGTCAATGGACAGAGATGAGAACTAACGACATCACTCTCGAAGGCTTCCGAGTCAGTGCATTCATTCACGCAGCATTACACTAGCTGTGGAAATGTTAAATTCGTTGGTCACTATGTGATGTTATGCCTTTTTAGCTGGAATTTTGTATAGACGGAAACATTTTATTGACGCGCTACAGCTGTGCTGTGGAGCGCCTATGGGACGATGTGTCTGTCTGTCGTTTGTCACTGTCCGTCCGTCCGTCTGTCCGTAACGGATGTATTGTGGCTTAGCGTTACTGCGTTAGGAAGTAGGACAAAATTTTTTACACGAATAATTAGCCTCTTGTCGAGGCTATCTGAGTACAACATTTGGAAGATGTAGTGCAAAGGGAACATTTTCAAATTTGCGGTTGAGTAGAGGGGGTGGGTTGAAAAAATGTGCGTTTCTAATGAAAAATTGCTCATATCTCGGAAACGGTGAGAGATAGGGTCAAAGTTACTATCAGCCACTAATAAGAAGTCGTATACGCTTTTTCGCTATGAAAATCATTGACCTTGGATAACCTTAAACGTCAGTACTGCAACGGGAACTGTATGAACTGTAGCACGTCTTTCCTAGCGACAGCTGGGCTTTTTTCTATAGGAAACTGTTTGATCTGAGTGTCGGCGTCGGTAGGTTGGATAACTCTCAGGACGGTATAGTCACGGCCGATTGGTTACCCATATCGGTACTAACCCGACTCAATGTTGTGCAACTTGCTGACATATGCTCAACGTCATTACCACTGAGCCAGGTTAAACTGCAATGAAAATGCACATTGCCATGTAAATCGCTTTTTCACGGCTTTACCTAGCGCACTTTCTAAGACCTTGACTCCATGATCGTTTTTTTTAACTTTTACGTTTATCTCTCTAGGCCTATACTGTCTAAATCGTTGCAATTTGTCAACTATTCTTGGACGATTATATGAATATAAATACGACTATAAAGTATAGGCTTAATGTAGTACGATGAGACTGTGACGCAATTAATTACAGGACGTTCATTTTGCACAAACGGACATAAAACGGTTCACGAAGTTGGCGGTCGTGTCGCGATTCAAGAAAGACACGATCAAGCTGAAGAAGAAAGGCGGAAAAAGCACGTCGAAGGTGGACCCCCGCGTCACGTTTACGACTACAAAGGGCCAGTTTGCAAAGAAAGAGAAAGTCGTAGTGCAGGTTTCATGCACGTTAATACTGTACAGGGTGGTCCAAAAAACGGATACTCAGTTTTATTTTTGGGATAACTTCGGTAATTCAGCACCGATTTTAACCATTCTTTCATTGTTACAAGCAGAAATTTATGGCGCGTAAACGTGAAGTTCTTTCACCCACCGCACCTTTATTGTGTGACCACATTACCTAGCAAAACAAACACTGTCAAAGCTACAGTGGTCTCGGAGAACAGGCAACACATAAAGATATCAATTTCGTAGCATAAAATAGTTAAGCTTA